>ERZ808246.2723-NODE-2723-length-10718-cov-7.571134_pt1 | contig 10718 bp, 25 predicted proteins | sample MGYA00521083_ERZ808246 | MGnify/ENA primary metagenome ERZ808246 (study PRJEB31516, sample SAMN03275577) | gut metagenome | biome: mammalia-associated habitat; material: feces | host: Papio cynocephalus | place: Kenya | collected 2012-07-07 ...
GAAGGTATTGTTCGTTGGCTTTACATTGATGATTTACTTCCTAAGCAGAAAGGAGACGAAGGATGAAAGAACTAGTATTTGACGTTATGCTCAAAGGCAGGTTTATATGTACATTGAGATACAAGTACTGTCCTTTATTTCCTGTCAAGGACACAGAGCTTATAGCTTTCGTTGAGCAGAAGAGACCAACACTGAAAGGTAAACCATATAATATTTGTTTTTAACATGGAAGAATATAAAGTAGGCGATGAAATCACCTTGGAAGTCGTAGAAGCAAAATACTCAGATGACCGTGCAAGAAAATGTGCTGAATGCTTCTTTTTGGGGCTATATCCAAACACAGGATGCGCCGCACCATCATGTATGCCTGAAGAGCGTGAAGATGGAAAGAATGTAATATACATTGAGAAAGGAAAGTAAGTATGAAGAAGAAAGACAATATACAAAAGGCAACATTTTATCCAAAGTCTCCTAAATACATGGTAGGTGACATTGTTTGTAGTCATGGATTTAACTGCATAGTCTATGGTATATATCCTTATTGTGGGTATTACTCCTATGACTTGAAGACTACAGAAGGTGAGAGCCTTGGAAAGATTTGCCAAGAGGACATTAATGAGAAACTTCTTACTCCAGCTATCCTTGAAAAGAATGGGTGGAAAGCAGTAGATGGGAAGCGATTAAATTTCTCTTCATACGAGAAAGTTTTCATTTCCCGAGAGAGAAGACCAAGCATATTTATGCAAAATGGAAAGTTTTACCATGATTTGTTTGGTAAGAATAGAATAGACTTTGTGCATCAGCTCCAGCACCTTCTCTTTGGATTAGGTTTAGATAGTAACATTGAATTGTAAGAGCTATGACAAAGAAATTTATAGCAACGATTAAGGTCTTAGCATATATAGTAATAATTATATTTGCTTTGATTATACCTATCTTTATTGCAAGAAATATTTTTGTAAGATTACTGAATTTTAAAGGCGATGAATTAGACATAATACCGAATCAAATTAGCAATTTAGCAAAAAAGCTAAGTAAGATTGTTGATGAGTTAATGAAATGATTGTTTAACAGCCTTCGGGTTTAAATAGTAGTGATATGAAGATAGTAAATTTAGGTAAAATAAAATGTATTGAAACAAGTCAAAACCATATTGATGGGCTTGTTTTGAAAAGAAATGTAACAATAAGAGAGGCAAAGCACATCCTTATAAACATTCTTGGCATAGAACTCCAGACAAAAGATGATTTTGAAGATTTGGAGGAATATCAAGAGCAAAATCAAGAATATGCAAGAGTGGTAAATGATTGGCTTGTTGGCAAGAGCGATGATACTGCAATTATGGAATTTGCGTGGGATTGTAGTGATGAACCTCTTGGTATGTTTAACCTCATTTCCGTACTTGGCTATCTAAAGAAAAGAAATGTTATTGATTAACTAACCACCTCTCCTTGGTGACAGCAGGGAATTGCGATTTGAAGTAGAAAATCATCAAGGAGAGGGTAAATAGAAAGAGATATGATAAAGAAATATATTGATTGGGAGCAGCGTAGATATGAGATAGCTAAAGCAGCTTTGGTTGGAGAACTTGCTTCTCCTGTTGTTGAAGGTATTGACCCAAATCCAAGTATGATGGACACTTGCAAATGGGCTGTTAAGTTTGCAGATACCCTTATTAATGAATTAAAGAAGGAGGATAAGCAATGAGCATAGCAAGAGCAAAGATATACCTCCGTGGTTTGATTAGCGGAAGTAAAATAGTGGAAGACATGGGCAAAATAAACACTGCCGATGACATTAAAAGACAGTGTGAGAAAATCCTTAAAGAGTTGGAGAAAGAGCGATGATTAGCATTTTATTGGTAATTAATATTTTACTTACGCTTTATTGTCTTTATAATATAGCAGCTGTACAGCATTTAGTAAATGAACTCATAAGGGCATTAAGTGGAGATTATACGCAGGATGAGGAATGAATATGAAATACATAAGAGCTTTGGTTAATAAAGGTAAATTATTGTCTCAACAAGATGATGATATACCTTATAGGATAAAGCAAATATTTGAAGAAATTAGTGAGAAACTAAATGAATATTAGACAATGACACGTGAAGAAGCAAAGCAGCTGTTGCCTATAATTAAGGCGTTCAGCGAAGGGAAAGTGATACAAAGTAAATACAAGGATGTTGAAAACGATGGAATCGTTCCTTTCACTGATGAAGGGGAAAACATCAACTTTGACTTTGATATGTTTAATTACCGCATCAAGTCCTCTCCTAAGTACCGTCCTTTTGCCAACGCAGAGGAGTGCTGGCAGGAAATGCAGAAGCATCAGCCGTTTGGGTGGGTGAAAGACAAAGATGATGGGCATTATGTGTTTATCAGCTATATTGATACTAGAGACGGCATAAGCTTTAGTAGGTCAGGGAATTGGTCTTTTGCTGATGTAGATAAATATTATATCTTTGCCGATGGTTCTGTTTTCGGAATTGAAGAAAGCTAGGGTTGAGAATGAAGCAACACAAGATAGATTCAGAGCTGAGAGACAAGCTAGTCTCTTGGCTCACTGATATAGCAGACAGGGCAGACCATTTGACTACAGGCAATGTTGCCCACAACAAGGCTTACATCAGTGGTGTTGCTCGTAGGGCTGCTGAGTATGTAACAAAACATAGTGTTGAACTTAAAGAAGAGTGATATGTGATTGAAAGGCTTCACGAATTAGCAAAAGAACTTCGTGTATTAAAAAAAGGTTGAAAAAGAAAAGGTGGAGAGATGGGGACATTGGGATTTTCAAAATGGTAGAACCTCATCAGAGCATTTTGCCTTTTGTATGGACTACGGTCCTACATCAGTGATAAATATTCCTAACAGATATAATGAACGTTTTATCAATCTTGTTAAGGACATTATTAAGGAAATTGAAAAGGAGATAGAGGATTATGGAGCGTGAAATTAAATTCAAGGCTAAGAATCTTGTAAATGGTAAATGGATTGAAGGTGATTTATTACATGGCATCAGAGGTAATGTAATGATAAGAGATACAGGATTTATTGCACATGATGTTGACCCTTCCACCGTCTGCCAGTACACAGGGCTGAAAGATGAAGATGGTGTTGAACTCTTTGAGGGTGACTACATACAAGTTCTTAATGAAACTAGGTTTGTGGAATATAATAAGAGGGATGGTGCATTTATTCTGTGCCTAGACAATGGTACTGCAATAAGGCATTTAGATTTTCTTTCGTATTTTACATTTAGGGTCGTTGGTAACAGATTCGACAAGGAGGAAGGCAAATGACACCAGTAGAATACATCGGATTAAAGGCACAGATTGCCATCTTAAAGGAGATTACCCTTGATTACTCAGGCAAGACAATAGACAACATTATTCAGCAAATGGAAAGTAGAGTGAAGGAGGTGGAGAAATGAAAAGACTTTTGAAAGCAATGGGAGTGGCAATAACTTTCATTGCAACATTTATAGCTATGATAGCCGTAGCTGCTGTTATAATAGTGGCTATAGTATGGTTGCTAATAATGTGTGGAGTAAATCTATTCCTCTCCCTTGCAATAGCTTTCTTTGTAAGTGTATTTATTTTTATAACTGTAGATTATTACATTAATTGGAAGTAGCTTATGAAGATTAGACTGGCAAAGAAGATTATGAGTGCTAAAAGAAATACTTATTGGAATGGGAAGTTCAATCTGTATTGTATGTGGTCCAGAACACTCAATGAAAAAGGAATCAGAGACCACCGCATCACAAAGGCAATAAGTTTAACAAGTAAAAAATAGAATTATGAATGTATATAAGATTACTTACACAGAAGGATATGGTGGAGGACTTGCTATAGTTGCAGCTAATTCCGAAGAAGAAGCAATAGATGTCTTTGATGAAGATAATAGCTACTATTTGGATAAGAGAGAAGTTACTTGTGATATTACTGAGAATATCTATACTGATGTAAAAGAATCATGTATATTGGAAGAGGAATTTTATATTGAATAATTGGGAGTGATAGTAAAGCTAACTATTGTCTGAGGATAAGTCTGTAGTTACCCCTACAGATAAAGGAAGGTTTGATTCCTCCCACTCCCACTTGTTATTTAAAGGGTTAAAGACAGATAGACAAGGAGTAATAACGGTTTGTTGTTGCTCCTTTGTTTATTATGTAGCCCAAGTATTAACTTTTAAATTAAATTACCTAATGAATGGAAGAACTAAAGTTTAAGGTAGGAGACACCATAGTGCCCATCATACCAAGAAAGGGTGTGGAGAAAGGTGTAGTAACCAGAGTTGATAACAAGAACTACTATTTGAGGATTATGCGAGGTACTGCTATCCTCCCAATAGGCAGTCAAGTAATGTATAAACTTTTAAATGAAGAATAACATGGAACAGTATGTATTTAAGGCAAACACTCAGTTGATGGCAAGATGTTCATTCAGCCAAGTCACAGGACAGGTAGTATTTGAGGACTATTCAAGTTACTACCCTGCAAAGAGAAAGAAGAACTTATTTAATTGATATTGCTATGATTAAGAAGAGATTAATGATATTCTATACTGTAGAATGCAAGTATAAGGTTCTCTATCCCAAGAAGTATGCCATGGTGTGTACTAGAAGCTGGTGGGGATGCTTTAAGCTAGGTATGAGGCATATCAGGAAAGGCAGGGCTTTCTTCTTTACCATAAGGAAGAAGCCTAAGAAATCCTAACAATAGTATTAAGAAAAGATTAGTGTCATAATTATATATAAGACAAGCAGCAAGATATTGTGTATCTTTGCACTTGTAATTCCGTTAAAGGCGAAGTTAGATAAAATGATTGAGAATGTTTGACCTCTATCATCTGTGAAGACCATAGAGGTTCTTGCTCCCTTAGCTCAGTTGGATAGAGCATAAGTTTCCTAAACTTAGTGTCATTGGTTCAAGCCCAATAGGGAGTACAATAGTTCATATTTTGTATAGATTATATTTTTAAGATGTGCGCAATTCGGTTATTAGTTATTTTATTAGTTTAAATAAAATGTATTTATTCTTCTTTGTTGTGAAATAAGGAAGAATATCCACTCCCTTAGCTCAATGGAAGAGCAATACCCTTCTAAGGTATAGGTTAAGAGTCCGAGTCTCTTAGGGAGTACTATTGTATAATTTTACTACATTTTAATTTTGTTAGTTAGTTTTTATATAAGTTTAAAAGGTGAAACAAATTATGTTGGGTACAGTGGTACCTTGTGTGCGTTTTTCATATTTATAGTAAATAATTACAGGTCTTCTTTGTTGGGAAACAGGGAAGGCTTTTTTGTATGACATTGAAAGGCTTGTCGCTTTGACAAGCTTATTACATAACTTAAATTCTTTAAATAATGAGTACAAACAGAAAATGGACTGAGGCAGAGGAGGAACTCTTGCTTCAGCAGGTAAAGAACAATCCTCAGAATCTCAGCAGATGCTTCCTTTCAGTGGCACAGAACATTGATAGGACATCAGGAGCAGTGGCTAACCATTGGTATACAGTCACCTCAAAGAAGCCTAACAGTACTTGTTTCTTCACAGCATCATCAAAGCACCTGTCAAAGAACAGAAAGAATGGCAAGGGCGTTGAGATTAACAGAAGCATCTGGCAGAGACTGATGGCAATAATTAGAAACTTATAGCCTATGATTGCAGAAAGAAACATTAGCTCTCTCCTATCCCAGTGGAAGGAGAGGCTTTCCAATGAAAGTTATTCAGAGGAGTACAGGTGTGCCCTTGGAGAATGTATGTATGACTTGGAGAACCTTCTTGAGAAGATAAGGCAAGAGGAGGAAGCCAACCTACAGGAGGTGATAAACAACCTACCCTCTCAGGAAGCAGAGGATTATCTAAGGGATATTGAGGCTGATGACTACCTTTCCTCTTTGGAGGCACATGAGGTAGTGGCATAGTAAATTAACTAAAATGATTATGAAGAAAGTAGAAGTGAGTTGTGGGTGCATGATGTGGATTACAATGTTAGTGGCGATGGTTTGCCTTACTTGCATGAAGTGCTGTGCCCAGACAACTCATGTGACATTGACCTACTATCAACCAGTGAGAAGTCAATGTAACAATAATCCATTGGTTACTGCCGATGGTAGCAAGATTAACTTACACCATTTGAGACACAATAGAATCAAGTGGTGTGCTGTCTCTAGGGATTTACTGTATCTCTTCCCAAAGGACAAACCCAAGAGAGTCCTTATAGAAGGGTTTGGTATTTATGAGGTAAGGGATGTCATGAACAAGAGGCATAGGCATAGGATAGACATCCTATTGCACCCAAAGGACAGTAGAAGAATATCAATTAAGAACGTAAAAGTAAAGATAGTAAAATGACGAGGGAAGAAGTATATTCCAGATGTTTGGAATCATTAAATAGGTCTAATTTCCTATTGTTGGAGGCAGCAACTGGATTAGGAAAGACAAAGTGTGCCATTGATCTGGTGAATCACTTGGCTAGCAACAAGTATATTGGCAGGAGAGTCTCCATGCTCTTGTTGGTTGCAAAGACAGTGCATAAGCAGACTTGGCAATTTGAGTTTGACAAGTGGGGAGGAATCCATGTCAATGAGCTTACCATTGAATGCTATGAATCCCTTAAGAAACATGAGGGAGAGCGTTTTGACATAGTGGTGATGGATGAGGCACACCATATCAATAGTGACAAGCGTCTGGACTTGCTAAGTACATTGTCATTTGACTTTTGCATAGGCCTCAGTGCCACCATACCTATGAAGCTAAAGCAATACTTCAAATATGAATACCATGCAGAGATAGTGTCATGCAACCTCACAGAGGCTATAGACAGCAATATCCTTCCAGACCCTCAGATTATCCTTATGCCGTTGGAACTTGACAACAGTATTCTCAAGGAGTTCATAGAGCTTTATCCTAATGCTAAGGGAAGGACATATCATGCCACCTATGCAGAGTTTTGGAAATACAAGAAATTGAAGGTTCATGCCTTTATCTCATGTACTGAAAAACAAAGGCTCATAGAGTATGACAACCAAATCAGATGGGAGAAGAATATGTTCACCAGGACTAGGCAGGAGTTCATGAAGAACAGATGGCTTCAGGACTGTGGAGAGAGAATCAAGTACTTGGCAAACCTCAAGAATGATGTTATATTGAAGATACTTGAGAAGTTGAAAAATGAGAGAACAATCACCTTCTGCAAGACCATTGAGCAAGCCAATACACTTGGCAAGTACAGCATCCACTCAAAGAATCTCAACTCACAGGCAATCTATGATGCCTTCAATTCCAAGAGAATCGACCATATATCATCTGTGAATGTCCTTAACGAGGGAGCCAACCTTGTTGACTGCAAATATGCCATCTTTGCCAACTACTCCTCATCAGAATGTGTGGGAGTTCAACGTGTGGGTAGAAGTCTTCGCCATAAGTCTCCTGTAATCATCATGCCTTATTATAAAGGCACTAGGGAGGAGGAAATCCTGACCAAGATGATAGAGGGATTCAACAGAAACAACATCCATGTGGTACATTCACTGGATGAGTTCAACAAGTACATATAATAAGGTTTACTGCCTCAAATATAAATTATCTGCCTCATTAGGCAATAATATGGGGCAGTAAACGTTTATAGGAAAAAGAAAAAATATGGATTACAGTATAAAAGACTTGACCAATGGTGCCAAAGCCATGGCAAGGAGTGTGTTTGGCAAGAAGTCAGGGTATCAACTTCAATTCAACCATGAGGAGGATGGTCTGTGGTACATAGACTATCCCAACTGGGCTTTTGAGCATCATAACCTGTTGATGGTGAATGGTGCTGACAAGCTATGTGCATTCCTCTCAGACGATGGCAAGGTTACTAAGGTAAGTGTAAAGCCTTCAAAGACAAGACACTTGCATGATGGTTACTTTGAGCTTGAGAGACTTAACCACAGCCTTGCAGGAGGTGCCACCTACCAAGTGAATGACCTTGATGGGTTCACACAGGATATATGGATATGCCCAGTGACATTGTTTGTGTTGGGAGAATATCCTAAGTTCATCTATGTCAAGAAACTCTAAGGAAACATTAGTAAATTACTAAGAGTTACTTAACTTATCATGGAATCAGTTATCTTTGCATAAAAATTAGTATTATGGCAAATAACAGTAAAAGATATACAAGGGAGTTTAGCTATGCTAGACCAATCATGTATCAGGGGGAAGCATATCCTTCTGCCGATTCCATGATAAGTGATGAGTATGGTAACAAGATAAAGGGAACTATCTTTGCAGATACCTTTGGTAATTATTACACGAAGGACAGGAGCAACAATGTCTTCCCTGTGATGCCTGTGGAGAACCTTGATGAGATCACTGTCACTGCACCAAGGAAACAGAATGCCTTGGCAGATGCTTTCAGCAGATACCTTACAATGAGCAATGACATAACCCAGGTAAGCAATTTACCTCACAGGGAATACAACACCCATCTCAAAGCTAATGCTGAAAGGGGTGCTAGGGAACATGCTCTGTGGGATAAGGAGAATCCTAACCTATCAGCATGGAGGGATGCAGCTACAGCAGTACCACTTGCAGTTGCTGCCACACCTATAGTGTTAGGTGCTGGACAGGGAATATTGGGTACTACAGCAGGACAGGTTGCTAGACAGGGTATTGCTACATTAATGAGTAATCCTTATGTTGCAGGTGTCAATGATGCTATTAGCTTGGGATTTACTGGCAAGGGAGCCTATGATGTGACACAAGGTAAGTTCACTCCTGAGACTGCATTGGACTTGGCAGGTGGTGCAGGACTTCTGTATAAGGGAATAGACCCTCTCCTTAATAGTCTCTCTAAAGGTAGAAGAGTTACTAGAAATGCAAGGGAAGTTATACCTTCTGAGAGGGATTGGTTTGCTCCTGGGATAGAAGAAGTACCTTCTGTAAGACCTGTAAGTTCCTCACAGGATTTACCTTTTCCTAATAGTAGTGAGTCTGAGATAGAAGCAGCATTTGCTCCTTTAAGACAGGATATAACTGATTCACAGGTTGCTAGGCAAACTACACATTGGAATACAGTCTCTTCAAGAGGTATTGATGGTCAGGGAACATCAAATCCTAACTATAGGGTTATTCCTGAAGATGATATGTTTCCAGCAGACACTGTTAATGCAGAGGATGTAGATTTGTTCTCAGATGACCCTTTAGGAGTTGCTGCTTCTATAAGAAGTGGTAATCCTTTGGATAACTTAATATCAAATGAGGAACTACAACGTGGTGCTGCATCATATAACCCTGCAACAAGAATACCTTTTAAGTCAAGAAACACGAAAGCAGGAGAAATACCTTATACAGAAGAAGAAATTAATGCTTTAGTGGATGAAAATGGATGGTTAAAAAGAGGTGTAAAATTTGATTCTGATGATGAAGTATATACTGGAGGACATGGGGAGTTCTTTGATCCTCAATTTAATCCTGAGCAAGATGAAACTTGGATATTAAGACAACACCTTGCTAATACTGATCCTAACAATAGATTTAATAGTGCTTGGGAATTAAAGCAAATAATGAAGGATAATCCAGGAGATAGAAGTGGTGTACTCATAAAAACTCATACTGGAGATACCAGTATGGATTCCACTCCACTTGCTTATATGATGGCTACAAGATTTGCCAAGCGGTTCAAACCTTTAAATGGAAGACTTGAAAGAGTAGGTTCTAATTCTTATGGCTATAATACTGCTTTTAAAACAGGAAAAGGTATAAATGAATTAAATGCAAGAGCTAAGATTCTGTTGGATGCAAACCCCAATTACAAAGCAAAACTTCTAAAAGATGAAAAAGGTAATATGTTTGCTTATGAACTTACAGATGAAAATGGTACTTTTCAAATACCGCTCAACTCTAGACAAGAAGTATTGGATGCAATGAATGCAAGACTTCATAAGTTTAATAAACACTATGGTACTTCTTATAAGGACATTGAACCTCAAAAGAATCTTAATGGAGAATATTATAATCCAGATAATCCATATCCTTGGAATTTTGGTGAAAGTTTTGATTTACCAAATATTTATGGTATAGCATATAAACAAGGTGGTAAAATAAAAAGAAGATTATTAACATCGTTATAATTATGAAACAAAACTACTTAATAAAGGTTTACTTGGAAAGATATGACAAAGATAAATATGTAAAACCTTTCTTTATCAATCTTCCTTTTAGTAAAGAAATTGAAAAATGTTATTTTGAAGAGCATTGGATGCCAGGAGTTAAACTAGTAGATTCAAAATGCTTTGGTGTTATGTTTGATTTCTTCTATGCTTTGTCTGAACCTAATGAAAAATTCATTACACTTGAAATTGTTCTCTCTGATGAGAAAATAGAAAACCATAAAGGTTGGGTGGAATTAGAAAGAATACATGAAGGCGGTTCTTATGAAGTTCATGGCTTAGATAATTATCAAGGTGAAAGTCATATAGATTATTATGGTCCAGCAATTAACATAACAAGATTCTACAGTACTCCTAATCCAAAGTACATCTATCTAAAGAAGATTTAAATTATACATTATTATATAAAGGCACAATCCTTAACTGGGTTGTGCTTTTTGCATTTATATACCCTTAAATAATTAAGATATGGACATAACAATCAACAATGAGGTGCTCAGGAAAGAGCATCTTACCATGGGTGAGTTCCTTGTGATGCTCATGGGATTCTACAATGT
>ERZ808246.2724-NODE-2724-length-10715-cov-4.012101_pt1 | contig 10715 bp, 10 predicted proteins | sample MGYA00521083_ERZ808246 | MGnify/ENA primary metagenome ERZ808246 (study PRJEB31516, sample SAMN03275577) | gut metagenome | biome: mammalia-associated habitat; material: feces | host: Papio cynocephalus | place: Kenya | collected 2012-07-07 ...
ATGAAGGAGCTGTAAAGATTGGAGAAAAAATGTTAGATGAATGCGTGAAAATAGCAGGAACTCCAGAAAAATGTTCATCAGTAAAAACATTAGGTGTTATAAATGATATAACAGCACTTGCAAAAAGTAGTAATGTTTATCAGTTTAAAATTGCAATAAGAGTAAATGGTCAAGAATATAGAAGAGGAATGAGACTTAATTTTAATCAAAAAGCCTTTGATACTTATAGAGAAATGTATCACTCATTTGGATTAGGTGTAAAAACAGGAATAGACTTGCCAATAGAGAGTTTAGGATACTCATCAAAAGATAAAGCAGCCGGTAATTTACTAGACTTTGTAATGGGACAATATGAAACATATACACCAATACAATTATCACAATATGTAACAACAATAGCTAATGGAGGAGAAAGACTAAGACCGCATCTTTTAAAAGAAGTCCATAAATCAAGTAGTACAGAAGAAATAGGTCCATTAGAAAAGAAGATAGAAAAAGAAGTGTTAAATACTGTTGATACAAAGAAAGAATACATGGAACGTGTTCAAGAAGGATTTAAAGCAGTACTAAATAGCCATGGAGGATATGGAGTAGGATATATGGATAAATCAATGAAACCAGCAGGAAAAACAGGAACATCACAAAGTTTTATTGATACAGATGGAAATGGAATAATAGATACAGAAACAATTACTAGTTCATTTATAGGATATGCACCATATGATAATCCAAAAATGAGTATATTAGTAACATCACCAGATTCATCACATCCAAATTCAAGATATAATTATGCAAGTTTAGTAACATATCATATTACACAAGAAGTAACAAAAAAATATACAGAATTATATGGAATTGAGTAGGAGTAAAATATGAAGTCAAATAGAAGTAGAAAAAAAGTACTGATTAAAAGAATAATAGGTTATCTCCTATTATTCTTTATTCCAATACTTTTAACAGCAACAATTATTTATTTTTATGATAATTTATCATCAAAATCAAATATAGAAGAAAAAAGTAAACCAAAAAAAGAAAAAGTAGAGACAGAAGAACCTGTAGAGTCTGTTGAACCATACAATAATGAATTACCAGAAGTAAGAACAAATTATAATAATCAAAATATCATGGCAAGAATAGAAATACCAAATATGAATATCAATAATTATGTTACAAGAACAACAGATAATAGTTATTACTTAAATTATAGTTTATATAATACATATGACCAAATCGGAGCACCATTTTTTGACTATAGAAATACAAATTTAAACAGTGATAAACAATTAAACATCTATGCTCATAACACACAAAACGAAGCAATCTATGATAGATTACCTTTTGTTAATTTGGAAAAATATACAGATGAAGCAACATTTAATAGCAATAAGGATATCTATTTATACATTGATGAAAGAAAAGTACATTATAAGGTAATTGCAATTAAAATTATAACAACAGATATTGAACATATGAAAGTATCATTTGATAGTGATAGTGACTTTGTAAATCATGCAGATAAATTACTAGCAAATTCTCTTTATCGTGATACAAGTGAAAAAATCACTAAGAAAGATAGACTATTAGTATTACAAATATGTCATTATGACCCAATGGGTTCTTATCTATTAGTAATAGCAAAAGAAACAAAATAGAAAAAAGTTAATAAGAATATGTAAATAATAATCTAAAAAAACTAAAAAAATGCTAAAAATACACATAAATATAAAAAAACTTTTGCAAAATATGAAAACTTTGGTATAATACCTATAGGCGTGTAAGGAGGGAAGGAAAATGGCTAAAGTAGGAAACAGACAACATAAGACATTAGTATGTAGTGAATGTAAAGAAGAAAATTACAGAGTAGAAAAAAACGTTAGAAACACAACAGATCGTCTTGAAATTAACAAATACTGCCCTAGATGTAGAAAACACACTACACATAAGGAAAAGAAATAAAATAAGCTAATAACTTATTTTTTAATTTATTAGAGGTGAAAATATGATTAGTACAAATGATTTAAAAAATGGAATCACAATTGAATACGATGGAAATATCTACGTTGTAATGGAAACACAACATGTTAAGCCAGGAAAAGGTGCTGCAATTGTAAAAGCAAAACTTAAAAATTTAAGAACTGGAGCAATTTTTGAACAAACATTTAATGCTGGAGTTAAAGTTGCTACTGCAAGAATTGACAAACAATTAATGCAATACCTATATACAATGAATGACATTTATTATTTCATGAACATGGACTCATATGAGCAATTAGAACTAAGTGCATCACAAATCGGAGATCAAGCTAAATTCTTAAAAGAAAACCTTGAAGTATATATTACAAGTTATGAAGGTGAAATTTTAGGAATGGATTTACCAGATAAAGTTGAATTAGTTATTACTCATACTGAACCAGCAGTAAAAGGTAACACAACAACAAATGCATTAAAAGATGCAGAATGTGAAACTGGACTAATGGTTAGAGTTCCATTATTTATTGAACAAGGTGAAAAAATTATCATTTCAACTGCAGATGGAAAATACGTATCAAGAGCTTAATGCTCTTTTTTTGTTGACTAATAGATAAACAATAAATATAATAACTAATCAGCAAGAAGGTTTAGGTGATAATAGTGGAAATAAATGAAAATACAGAAGTATGTAAAAATTGTGGCGGAAGATGTTGTAAAAAAAGTGGTTGTGATTATTGGACTAGTGATTTACAAGATAAAACATATAAAGGTCTTTTAAAATTCTTAGAAAGTGGTAAAGTATCAATCGTTGCTATGATGAATTTTAAAAGAATAAATGGAAAATTATGTAACTTTCCATTTTTGTACTTAAGAGAAAGAAACACAGGAAGAGATATAGTAGATTTACTATCAATGAAAACACCTTGTTCAAATTTAACAGAATATGGTTGTAGTTATACATATGAAGAAAGACCATCAGGAGGAAAAAACTTAACTCCAAGTAAAGAAGGATTATGCTATCCAAAAGAAGATAATTTACAAAAAGTATTAGAATGGTCTGCATATCAAAAACAATTAGAAAAAATAGTAAAAAGATATACAGGACTTTCTGTAGATAATAAAATAAAAGAAGATGTAGTAACATTATTAACTGATATTAAAGAAGAAAACTTTAAAAATGTTTCAGAATTAGAAATAATTGATGTAAAAGGAATGCTACCAATGTTAATAGAGTGCTACAAAGAACAAGCAGAACAAGTATTAAATAACAACAGCAAATTATTAGTAAAAAACACTAAATAAAGTAATTAATGCATACTAAAACGTAAACATAATAACGTCTATATAGATTTATTATGTTTTTATTTATTAAAAAAATGTAGTATAATGATTACAGGATGTGATTATGATATGGCGAAAAAAAAGAAAAAGAAAACTAAAAGCAAATCAACTTTAGAAATAGGAATTGAAGTATATGCATTATTATTAATATTTATTTCAATACTAGGTCTTGGAAAATTAGGACCTGTAGGAAAATTGATAACATCTTTTAGTTTATTTTTAACAGGGTCTGCTTATATGCCTTTCTTAGTACTTTTATTAATTTTAGGAATATATGCCTTTCTAAAAAAAGAATGGCCAGACTTTTTTACTACAAAAATGTTAGGACTATATTTATTTATAATAGGATTTTTAACTTTTATGCACTGGGATTTTATTGCAGAAAATAATGGTAATGCCAGTTTAATCTTTAGAGAAACTCTAGACTGTTTAGTAAAAGGATTTAATTCATTAATGAATACAGGTGTAGTTTCAGATATGGTCTCAGTAGGTGGAGGAATAATTGGAGGAGTATTCGCATTGGTATTTTCTAAATTATTCTCAATTCTTGGAATGAAAATAGTGACAATTATTTTTATAATTGTAGGTATTTGTATGTTTACAGGATTCTCAATTAGTGACTTTATAAGAGAAAGAATTACTCTTGCAAAAGAACACAAAGAAACAAAAGATGCACATAATCAAGAATCTGATGAACATCATACAAACAATCCATTACTTACAGATAAAAAAGTTAAAATTAGTAATGGTAATGAAATTGAAGAAGAGGTTGAAAAACCAAAAATTAAAAGTATTGATGAATTAAAGAAAATGACTTCTGAACAAGAAAAACCAAAAGAACAAGTAGAAGAAAAGGAAGAAGTAAAAGAAGAGAAAAAAGATTATACAAATCCAAGTTATCAATTACCACCATTAACTCTTTTAGATAAACCTAAAGCAAGAAACAATTCAATGGATAATGCTGCAATAGAAGCAAACATTGAAAAACTAGAAGAAGTATTAAAAAGTTTCAATGTAACTGCAAAAGTTGTAGAAGTACATATTGGACCAACAGTTGCCCAATATGAATTAGAAATAGCAAGTGGTACAAGAGTAAATAAAATAACAACACTAAGCCGTGAAATTGCATTAGCACTATCAAAAAAAGATGTTCGTATAGAAGCACCAATCCCAGGTAAAAGTACTGTAGGAATAGAATTTGCAAATGAAAAACCAACATCTGTAAGTTTCTATGAGATAATGGCAAGTAAAGTAATGCAACAGAATCAAGATAAAAAATTAATGGTTCCACTAGGAAAATCAATCATGGGAGATATTGGTGTATGTGAAATAAATAAAATGCCACATATGTTAATAGCAGGTACTACAGGTTCTGGTAAATCAGTTTGTGTAAATGGAATTATATGTTCAATCTTAATGAGAGCAAAACCAGATGAAGTAAAACTCGCTATGGTCGACCCAAAAGTAGTTGAATTATCTGTTTATAATGGAATACCACATTTAATGTGCCCTGTTGTTTCAGACCCTAAAAAGGCTGCAGTATTACTAGCAAAAATGGTTGCAGAAATGGAAAACAGATACCAACAATTTAGTGAATCAGGTACTAAAAAAATTGAAGGATACAACGAATACGTCGAAAAATGGAATAAAACTCATACTGATATTCAAAAGAAAAAAATGCCATATATTGTAATTATAATAGATGAGTTATCTGATTTAATGATGGTAGCAGCAAAAGAAGTAGAAGACTCAATATTACGTATTACCCAAAAAGCTCGTGCTGCAGGAATACATTTAATAGTTGCAACACAAAGACCATCAACAGAAGTAATCACAGGTCTTATTAAAGCAAACATTCCAAGTAGAATTGCCTTTGCAGTAGGTTCAGGAATTGATTCACGAACAATACTAGACCAAGTTGGAGCAGAAAAACTATTAGGAAAAGGAGATATGTTCTTCTTACCAATAGGTATGAATTCACCAATTCGTATTCAAGGATCATTTATTACAGATGACGAAATTCAAAAAATAATAAACTTCACTGTAGAACAACAAAAGGCATCATATGAAGATACATTTATGAATCTTGAAAAAGAAGAACCAAAAGAACAAGCGGCAATGGACGCAGATGTACCCCAAACAAATAGCGAAGATGAATTATATGATGAAATAGTAAACTTTGTAATTCAAACTCAAAAAGCTTCAGCATCATTATTACAAAGAAAATTTAAAATTGGTTATAACAAAGCCGCAACTATGATTGATAAACTAGAAGAAAATGGAATAATTGGACCACCTACAGGAAATTCAAAACCACGTGAAGTATTAGTCCAATTTAGTGAATCTGAAGAAGAATAGGGGATAGTATGTCAGAAAATAAAAAAACAGAAGAAGAAATATTTGAAGAAAATATAAAAAAAATAACAAAAGAATTTGAAAAAAATAAAAGAGGAACAAACGCAAAATTAGAAAGAGCACTTTTAGAAATAAAAAAAGAAAAGAATGAAATTTCTCTTACTGAAGTATTAAATTTGCATAAAGAAAAAGTAATAACAGGAATATTGATTGTAATATTACTTTTATTAGGACTATTTTCTATATCAACAAACCCTGAATCAATGATTATGTATTATTTTGGAATGGTATTTTTCTTAGCAGGTTTTTTCATAGGAACAAATCAAGATTCTAAAATGGTAATAATATTTCTCTTCAGTCATGGCGGAACTGGTCTTGCATTAATGTTAGGCTCACTTTTATATCCAATCTTTGATAGCCCAATACTTAGTGACATGCCAACAAAATTAACAATTGTTTTAATAATTATCTTTGGACTTGCTTTAATTGGATTTATTTTAGAAACGATATTTAATATAGCAGAAAGATTTGACATACATAAAGCATATGTTCCATTTTTATTAGGAATATTTACAACAGCAGTATTTATCGCAACATTTATCCCAAGATTAATAGTTCCAGGAATATTTTAAAACTAAACTAGTTCAAATAATAAAAATGAACTAGTTTTTTTATATAAATGTTTGCTATAATGTTATAAGAAAGAAGGTTGATTATTGTGCCAACACCACATATTGAAAGTAAAAAAGAAGAAATTGCAAAGAATGTTTTAATGCCAGGAGACCCATTAAGAGCAAAATACATTGCAGAAAACTTTTTAGAAGATTATAAATTAATAAATACTGTAAGAAACATGTATGGATATACAGGGAAATATAAAGGAAAAGAAGTAACAGTATTTGCATCAGGAATGGGAGTTCCAAGTATTGGTATATATTCTTATGAATTATATAAGTTCTATGATGTAGAAAATATAATAAGAATAGGAACATGTGGTTCATTTAATGAAAATATAAAACTATTAGATGTGATATTATCAAGTGGAGCTTATTGTAAAAGTTATTTTGATGAACTATTAGATGGAGTTGATTTAAACTTTATCCAGTCATCTCAAGAACTAAATAGAAAAATCATGAATAAAGCAAAAGAAAGAAATCTTGACCTAAAATATGGAAAAACAATAACATCAGACGTATTTGACCTATACTGTGATGATGAAGAAAAATTCAGAGATAGTTTTCCAGATATGAATTTCTTATCAGTTGAAATGGAAGCATTTGGACTATTTTATATTGCAAATAAACTAGGAAAAAATGCTTCTTGCCTAATGACTGTAGTTGATTCATTATTTGACAAGAGATCACTTACAAGTGAAGAAAGAGAAAAATCTTTAAATGATATGATAGAAATGGCATTAGAGTCTATAATTTAGAAAAAATTAGCCATAATAATATTAGTGAGGTGAAACAAATGCAAGTAATAAATAAAGATTTAGGTTCATATAACCTACATTTTATAAAAACAGACTTATTTAAAACAATAACAATGAAAGTAATATTTCATACTCCAATAATTAAAGAAGATATAACAAAGAGGAATATCCTATCAGATATTCTTCTTCAGTCTACAAAAGAGTATAAAACAAGAAGAGATTTAACGATTAAGTCAGAAGACTTATATGCAGCAGATATTTATACTGCTAATCAAAGAGTAGGTAACTACATAATGACAAGTTTTATTCTTCAAACATTAAATGATAAATATACAGAAGAAAATAACTTTGAAGAATCAATAAAATTCCTACACGAAATAATATTTAATCCAGATGTGGAAGAAGAAAGATTTAAAGAAGACAAATTAGAACTAGTAAAAAGTAATGCAACACTAGCACTAAACTCTATAAAAGAAGATGCTGCAAATTACTCTTTAATTAGAATGAGTGAAGCATATGATAAAACAAGTCCAATCTCATATAGAATGACAGGATACTTAGAAGATTTAGATAAGATTACTGAAGAAAATTTATATGAATATTATGAAAGAATGTTAGATAATGACTATGTAGATATATTTATTCTTGGAGATATAAATGAAAAAGAATTATTACCAATAATAAAAAAATACTTTAAATTCAAAAAAGTAAAGAAAAGAAAAGCAGAATACTATTTGCCTAATAAAAAACCACGCAAGAGAAGATTATTTGCAAAAGAAACAACAAAAAATTCTCAATCTAAATTGGCAATTGCTTGTCCAATATCAAAAATGACAGATTATGAGAAAAACTATTCATTACTTCTTGCAAACATTATCTTAGGAGGAACAGGAGACTCTAAATTATTTAAAGAAGTAAGAGAAGAAAACTCTCTATGTTATACAATAAGATCAAACTATAATAGACTTGATAATTTAATGGTAATAAACGCAGGAATTGATAATGTTAATTTTGATAAAGCAGTTGAACTTATCACTAAGAACGTTCAAGATATGAAGAAAGGTAAATTTACAGATTCAGATATTAATGTTGCAAAAGAGTTTTATAAAACATCTGCAGAAAGTTTAATGGAGTCACCATCAAGAATAATAAATGAAGTATTAACAGAAGAAATTCTTGGAGTAGAACCTCTTTCTGAGAGAGTAAGAAAAATAGAAAAAGTTACAAAAAGAGATATTATAAGAGCTTGTAAAAAAATAAATATGGATACAGTATTCTTATTAGAAGGAGGTAATAAATAATGAAAAAGTTAGAATTAAAAGGGTTAGATATGACTCTTTATAAAGAAAAATTTAATAATGGACTTGAAATATATTTATTACCATATCCTAATAAGAAAAATTATTTTATAAGTTATGCTACACACTTTGGAAGTGATATATTATCATTTATAGATAAAGATAATAAAACTCATACGCCACCACTTGGAGTAGCCCACTTCTTAGAACATAAAATGTTTGAACAAGAAACAGGAGAAGACCCATTTACTTTCTTTTCAAAGTCAGGAACAGATGCTAATGCTTCAACATCATATGATAATACTCAGTATATCTGTATGGGAACAAAGAATTTTAGAGAAAACTTAAGATATTTATTAAAGTATGTTAATAGTCCATATTATACAGATGCCAATGTCGAAAAAGAAAAAGGAATAATTGCTGAAGAAATAAAAATGTATGATGATATTCCAGATTATAAATTAGAAGCAAAACTAAGAGAATGTCTTTATAAAAATAGTCCAAGAAGAATAGATATAGCAGGAACAGTAGAAGAAATAAATAAAATTACTAAAGAAGATTTATATGAATGTTATAATGGTTTTTATAAACCAAATAATATGTTTATAGTAATAGTTGGAAACTTTTTTCTAGAAGATGCAACAGAAGTAATAAAGGAAGAATTAAAAGATAAAGAAGAATCAACTATTTCAAAAATAGAACATATAAAAGAACCAAAAAAAGTAAATGAAAAGGAATTAGTAATAAAAGAAAATATTGAAGTTTCAAAACTTGCTTTTGGACTTAAAGTTCCAATAAAAGACATTAATATGAAAGAAGAAGAACTAGACTTATATTTAGGTATGATTACAAATATGCTTTTTGGAGCATCATCAGAGTTTAGAGAAAGAGTAAGAAAGGCACAATTATTAAATAATATATACACAGAATGGGAAGCATTAGAAGACTATAGAACATTCTATTTAATGGCATCAACAAAAGAACCAGATAAGCTATTAAGTGAAATAAAAGATGAATTGTCATCCCTTGCACTTCCAGAAAAAGTATTTAAAAGAATAAAAAAAGTCTGGATAGCAAATGAAGTAAAAATGATAGATGATATAGATGCTACTATGTATAATTTATTTGATGATATTACTAAATATAATAAAGTAATAAATAATAGACTAGAACTTATAAGAAAAATGAGTATTACTAAATTAAAAGAAGTAGTTAAAAAAATAGATTTTAATAATACAAGTGTTGTTAAAATGTTATGTAATGAAAAAGAAGATTAATATTTAATTTTCTTTTTTATTATGTTAAAATTAAGAAGAATAGAGGTGTAGATATGGATGAGTTTAAAATAGGGGATGACATAGAAGAAACTCCTGGAACTTCTCGTATTAGAAAAGAAAACAATATAATACCAATAATAATTGTAGTAATAGTTGCAATCGCAATAGGTTTAGGAGTATTTTTTATAAGTAATAGTATTCTAAATCCAAAGAAAAAAGAAGTAAAAGAAGACATCATCACAACAACACTTGATACAAAAGATGAAAATGTTCAAATACTTTATAACTATGTAACATATGGAATTAATAATATTAGAAATGATAAATTTATAAAAGAACAAAACACATCAATTGACTCTTTTACTAATTATGAAAAATTCTATTACGCGTTACTATTTGCAGAAGCAGATGATTTTGAAGAAACAGGTAAAACAGACTCACAAGGAAATAAAATATATAATATTTCAGATGCAAAAGTAAAAAATTATATGGAAAGATTCTTTGGTCCAAATATTGATTACTCAACAACAAGTGAAGTAACATATACATTTAACTTCTCAATGAATGGAAAAAATATTGGTACTATGAAACATAATGATTCATTATCTGGTTTTGATACAGTATTTACAAATACATCAGTAAGAGAACAACAAAACTATATAAAACCATTCTATACAAAATTATCAAGTGCCTCTTCTAAATCAGATGGAACTCTTGAAATAAATGAAAAAATTATTTATACAGACACAAAAGAAGAAAATGGAGTATATACAATAAGTATTTATAAAGACTATCAACATACAATGTTAATTGATAGTAAAACAAATATTACAAAAGAAAAATTACCAACAACAGAAATATCAATAGACGATTATTTATCAAATGCATCAACAATTACATATAAGTTTAATAGTGCAAATCAAACATATTACTTTGAAAGTAGTACTATTTCAAATAGTTAAAGTGCCTAGGCACTTTTTTTATTATATGACATTCTAAGATTTGTCAACAACAAATTTTTGTGTTATATTAATGCATACT
>ERZ808246.2727-NODE-2727-length-10705-cov-4.317465_pt1 | contig 10705 bp, 11 predicted proteins | sample MGYA00521083_ERZ808246 | MGnify/ENA primary metagenome ERZ808246 (study PRJEB31516, sample SAMN03275577) | gut metagenome | biome: mammalia-associated habitat; material: feces | host: Papio cynocephalus | place: Kenya | collected 2012-07-07 ...
CGGGATAATATCGGTATATAATAAAATAGATTAATTGTATATTAACGGAGGAAAATAAAATGTTCTATACGGGATATGAGTGTCCTGTCTGTCACAATAAATTTAAAGAATCCGACGATGTCGTCGTCTGCCCGATATGCGGAACGCCCCACCACCGCGAGTGCTACAATTCGCTCGGTCACTGCGTAAACGAGGATAAGCACTCGAGCGGTTTCGTTTGGCAGGCTCCCGCAGCCGATAATGAGAGCGAGAATAAAAACGAGAGAAAAGCGGAAATTTTGATCTGCCCGAGGTGCGGACTGCCCAACCCCGTCGGCGAGACGAACTGCGTGCGGTGCAAAATGCCCCTTGTAAATCACGGCGATAACAACGGCGAACAGCCCAACGACCCTTACGGTAATCGGAATGACCGGTACGACCCGCGTTTTAATCAGAACGGATATCCGCCGTTTGCCGCGGGCGGACAGAAAACGTATTCGTATAACAATCCTTACGCCGACTCGGCGAAAGCTCTTTTCGGCGACGCTAAGGTCGAGGATATTCCCGTTTCGGAGATGGGCGAGTACATTCAGACGAATTCGGATAAATATATCGCGTCGTTTCTCGAAATTCAGAACGGCGGTAAGAAGCACAAATGGAACTGGAGTTCGGCGATTTTTTCGATTTACTGGCTCTTTTACAGAAAAATGGTCAAGATCGGCTGTGTTGCGACCGTGCTTTTGATAGCTTTGCAGTTCATACTCTCGCAGGGAGTCGACCTTGCGTTTCAGAAATTCGCCCCCGATAAATGGCAGGCGTACGAACAGGCGGCGGTCGAGCTTGCCGAGGTTTACGTAAATGCTCAGCAGGGAACCGACAGCAATCTTTCCGACGAGGAAATCAGACAAAGAGGCATGGCGGTCACGACTTCTGACGTATTTTTAGCCTCCGTCGCTTCAAGCGTACTTTTGTATATCGGATTCGGAATCGTATTAGGCATAAAGGGCAACGATTTTTATAAACGCAAGGCCGTTAAGGATATTAAAAATCTGCGTACGGTTGCCGTCGACGACAATACGTATCACTTTGTTTTAAGGCATAACGGAGGAACGAGCGCGCTGAACGTGCTGTTCCCGTTTATAATCGAATCTTTTATTTCGGTAATTTTGAAATTTTGAGAAAGACAGGGTATTAAAATGAAAGTCACAAAAGCAGTTATCCCCGCCGCGGGACTCGGAACCCGCGTTCTCCCCGCTTCGAAATCGGTTCCCAAGGAAATGCTCAATATCGTCGACAAGCCTGCGATTCAGTACCTCGTCGAGGAGGCGGCGGCATCGGGAATTACCGATATCCTTATCATTACGAACAGAGGCAAGGAGGTTATCGAGGATCACTTCGACCACTCGTTCGAGCTTGAAAGTAATTTAAGGGGCAAAAAGGGCAAGGAGGAGCTTTATGAGTCGATATTAAAGCCCGCAAGCCTTGCAAATATTTATTATATCCGTCAGAAAGAGACGCGCGGACTCGCTCATGCCATTCATACGGCAAAGTCGTTCGTCGGCTCCGACCCGTTCGCCGTGCTGTACGGTGACGATATCATTATAAATAATGAGTACCCCGTTACGAAACAGCTTATCGACGCGTTCGATAAATACGGCAAGTGCACCGTCGGCGTTCACAAATGTCCGAAGGAGCAGGTTATGAAGTACTGCACGCTTGACGTTTCGCCCCTTGAAAACAACGTTATGAACGTTTCGAATATCGTCGAGAAGCCCAAGGAAAATGAGATTCTGTCGTATTATTCGATTCTCGGCAGAAACCTGCTCACGCCCGAAATTTTCGAATACATAGAGAAAACGCCCGTCAGCCCGACTCTCGGCGAGGTGCTTTACACCGATTCGATGACCATGATGGCGCGCGAAAAGGGACTTACAGCCGTTGACTTTATAGGAAAAAGGTACGACATGGGCGACAAGCTCGGCATCATGCAGGCTAACTGCGAGGTCGCGCTTGCGCATCCCGAAATAGGCGAAAAATTTAAAAATTATCTCAAAGAACTTGTTAAAACGTTTTAATTATGCTCAATAAAAATCAAGATATACGTCTTACGATAACGGCTCTGACAAATGAGGGAAGCGGAGTCGGACGTTACGGCGGACAGGCTGTTTTCGTCTCCTCTACCGCAGTCGGGGACGAGATCGAATGTCATATTATAAAAGCGAAAAAGAACTACGCCGTCGGCAAGCTTACGAAAATTATAACCCCCTCTCCCGACAGAACCGAGCCGGACTGCCCCGTTTATTCAAGGTGCGGAGGCTGTTCTTACAGACATATTTCGTATGAAGCCGAATGTAGGGTAAAGGAACAAAACGTCGCCGATTCTTTTAAAAGGATCGGCTCTCTTGACGTTGCGGTAAAACCGATAATTCCCGCCGAATCATGTTCAAGATACAGGAACAAGGCGCAGTATCCCGTCCGAATGAATAACGGCAGATTGGAAATCGGATTTTTTGCGCCGTTTTCGCACAGGGTCATAGACTGCGCCGACTGCCGGTTACAGCCCGAGGAATTCTCGGATATTATTTCCGCGTTCAGAACGTGGATAACGAAATATTCGATCCCCGTCTACGACGAGAACACGCACCGCGGAGTTGTACGTCATATTTATATAAGAAAAGCGTTTGCGGCGGATGAGATCGTCGTTACGGTCGTTGTAAACGCAAAAAAAGTCCCGAAAAAGGACGAATTGATAACAGAAATATTAAAGTCGAATAAAAATATCGTCGGAATCTGCGCCGATTACAACACGGATAAGACGAACGTTATTATGTCTCAAAAATGCGAATGTATATGGGGACGCGAATATATCGAGGATATTCTGTGTTCCGTTAAAATCGGAATTTCACCGCTCGCGTTTTATCAGGTCAACCGCGCAATGGCGGAGATTTTGTATAAAAAGGCCGCCGAATACGCGCGCCTTACGCCCGATACGGTTCTGCTCGATTTATACTGCGGGGCGGGAACGATAGGACTGTCCATGGCGGATAAAGTCAAAGAAGTGATAGGCGCGGAGATCGTTCCCGAGGCTGTCGAAAACGCGAAAACGAACGCCGAAATAAACGGAATTAAGAACGCGCGGTTTATCTGCGCCGACGCGGCTGCCGCCGCCGAAACGCTCGAAAAGGAGAATCTGAAGCCCGACGTCGTCATTCTCGACCCGCCGAGAAAGGGATGCTCGAGGGAGCTTATCGAAACCGTCGCAAAAATGAACCCCGACAGAGTCGTGTACGTCTCGTGCGACCATGCAACGCTTGCAAGGGACTGCGCCGTGTTCGATTCGCTCGGATATGAGACGGCCGAAGCAACCCCGGTAGACCTCTTCCCGAGAACGAGCCATGTTGAGACGGTGTGTCTTCTGGAATCAATCAATAAGAAAAAATAAGGTACACACTGATAATTTTGATTTTATAATGATTTGATTATAAAAAAGGCAAGGAGACTCCTGTCGTTATGAATATCGAAACTTACACTCGTCATAAGAAAATGCAAAAATTGAGTGCTGAGCTTCTTGCTGTCGAAGAAGACAGAACGGCGGGAAGAAACGGCTGTACGATTGACACACTTGGTAAATATCTTGATAAAATTATTACAGACGTAAAATTTGATTTGTTATGACAAAATCCGAATTATTTGAATTTATAAAAACCGAATACAACATTGAACCGGATTATCCGTGGGATGACGAAAACGCAGTGTTCAGGCACAGGGACAGCAGAAAGTGGTTCGCGCTGGTAATGAACATCCGGCGGGACAGACTTCTGCCGGGCGAGGACGGAAACATTGACGTTGTAAACGTAAAATGCGACCCGATACTGACAGGTTCCGTCCGCGACGGGCGAACGATTTTCCCCGCGTATCACATGAATAAAAATTCGTGGATATCGATAATTTTGGACGGCGGAACTGACGGCGAAACAGTGAAAAACCTCGTGGGGCTAAGCTATGAGCTGACATTAAAAAAGTAAAGGATGAAAAGGTGCGTTTGCCGGAACAGTTCAAAAAAATAATAAAAGTCCCGAATCACGTCTGACCGTGTTGTTCGGGACTTCTTTTTATGAAGTTCAGCGGGGTTTATAATTCTGTGTTTTTTTTTGTTAAACCAAATCGAATAATATCAGTTATAACTGATAAAATTATAAATTACTCAAACAATTCATTCTTAGGGGAGAGCAGGCGGACGGCCTGCTTTTTCGCTTTTATGTGCGCGGAGCGTATATTTCCGCCGAATTCGCCGTCGAGCGACCAGTCGACTCCCGAGTCGAACGTGAATTTTATGTCCGAGGCGGTCAGCGATATAAGAGAATCGCCGTCGTACTCGCCTTTTATCATTTTTTTGAGCATTGAGAAAAGTCCGAACGCGCCGGTAATTTTTCTGACGAGCATAACCTCGAATTTGCCGTCGTTGAGTCTGACTTTGTTTTTGTCGAATTTAAACATTCCCGCGACGCTTAACGCGTTCGAAACCGCGCCGAAATAGAATTCGTCGTCGAGAACCTTGCCGTCATACTCGATTTTTATGTGCTTCGGCTTTAATTCAAGCATGGTCGGTATCATGTTAAACAGAAAACCGTTTATCATGTACGCGTTGTAGCCTAATATGTTTTTCATTTTCTGCGGGGTGGAATACGACACGTGAGTTCCCGGTCCAAAGCACGCGACGTATGTAAACATTCTCGAATTAAACGAGCCGATATCATAGCCGTTCACGTGTCCCGACTCTATAACCTTTACGGCTTCTCTTACGTCGGACGGAATCGAAACTGTCGAGGCAAGGTCGTTCGTCGAACCCATCGGAATATAGCCGACAGGTACGTCAACGCCGGAATTCATAACGCCGTTGATGACCTCGCTCAATGTTCCGTCGCCCCCGCACGCCGTTATTATGTCATAATCCTTTGAATAAATATATGCGATTTCCTTTGCGTCGCCGCGGCAGACTGTATTTTTGACCGTGACGGAAAATCTGTCTTTATCGAACATGTCGGCGACCGAGTCGGGATGAACTCTCGCGCCGTTTCTGCCCGAGCAGGGGTTGTTTATTATCAGAATTTTTTTCTTATCCATGACTTTTACCTCGCAAGCATTACCGCGAATACGGGCAGAACAAACATAACAGAGTCGAATCTGTCGAGAATTCCGCCGTGACCGGGCATTAAATTGCTGAAATCCTTAATATTTTTGCTTCGTTTAATATATGAAAAGAATAGATCGCCGAGCGAAGCAAGGAGCGTTCCGAGAGCCGAAACCGCGATTATTGCGGGTGTTAAATCGTCAGCGTATTTTGAAATAATGAAATATGCGAGAACCGACAACAGCGTTCCGCCGACAATTCCGCCGATAAAGCCCTCGATAGTTTTGTTCGGGCTTACGGATTTTATCAGCGGGTGTTTTCCGCAGATTCGACCCGTGATCTGCGCGAATGTGTCCGCGCCCCACGCGCAGACGTACGGGAGAATTATGAGGAGCTTTCCGTCGTCCCGGGCAAGGATTTCAACGTTTAATGAATTTATAACCGGGAATAAGGTGAACGCAAAAATCGAAAATACCAGTTCGTCCGCGTCGTTTTCCTTTCTGAACAAAGATAAAAAGAACGACAGCGCGCAGGCGGTAAACACGGTCAGAATGAATATGTTTTTGTCCGCGCCGAAAAAGAACAGCCACGGATAAATGCACGAAGCCAAGAATCCGACGATTGATATATTGTAATTTTTTAAAAATCCGAACGCGTTTGACAGCTCGTAATACATCATGGCGTTCACCGCGCTCACAAGCAGAGCCGTACCCCATAGCGGCAGCAGAAAAACACACACAAGACACAGCGCGATTCCGCACACCGCGACAAGCGTTTTAACGGCGAATGAATATTTTTTTACGGGCTTTTTTTCGGCGGTTTGCTCCTTGACTTCGGGCATAATAAATCCTCCTCGACTTTATATGATTAATTATCACTCTTTTTTGTAAACTGTTTATGAATACGCAAACAAAGCGTATATTAAAACGCGACAAAAAAAAGAATCCGTCAATAAAGTCGGATTCCGTGTGAAGTGTATATTTTCAGAGTTTGAATTTTTTTAAATATTTAATTTGATTATCATCAAAATTCGAACAGGACAATTTCTGACCGCTGCCCACTAATCACTAATCACTGAAATAATTCGCTGTCGGGGCTTAAAAGTCTGACGGCGTGTTTTTTTATTTTTATATCCGCTTTTCGGATTTTGCCGCCGAACTCGCCGTCGATTATCCAGTTTACGGGCGAATCGAATTCGAATTTAACTTCGGAAGCGGTCAAAAACAACAGCGAATCGCAGTCGAGGTCACCCCTCAAAAGTTTGAACACGGTGTCAGCCAGTCCCGCTATGCCGTGAATTTTTCTGACGAGCATAATTTCGTATTTGCCGTCGTTGAGCCGGACTTTATTTTTATCGAAATTGAACATCCGCGCGACGCTCAAAGCGTTCGAAACCGCGCCGAAATAGAAATAATCGTCGAGCGTTTTGCCGTCGTATTCAATTCTGATATGCTTGGGCTTTGCTTCAAGTACGGTCGGGATGACGTTGAATAAAAATCCGTTTAACGTGTACGCGCTGTAGCCGAGCGCGTTTTTCATGCGCTGTGGAGTCGAGTATGATATGTGAGTTCCGGGGCCGAAGCACGCGATATACGAGAATCCGTCCGAATTAAACGAGGCAGAGTCGTACGTGTTGACATTGCCCGAGGCTATGAGCTCGGCGGCTTTGTTTACGTCGGTCGGAATACCTACGGTCGAGGCGAGGTCGTTCGTCGAGCCTGTCGGAATGTAGCCTAAGCTTACGTCCGCGCCCGAGCGGACAACGCCCTTTATTGATTCGCTCAGCGTTCCGTCGCCGCCGCAGACGGTCAGAACGTCGTATTTTTTTGCGTAGATATACGCGAGTTCCTCCGCGTCGCCCCTGCATACCGTCAGCTTTACGTCAACGTCGAAATTACGGCTTTCGAGTGTTTTCTTTATATAATTTACGTCGGGGCGGTTTTCGTTCCTGCCCGCTTTCGGGTTAAAAATTATCAGAAGTTTTTTCTTTGCCACAAAAAATCACTTCCCGTGTTACTGTGCCGAATTTTCCGAATTGTCCGCCGTGACGGCGGGTTCCTCATTTGCCGGCGCGTCCGCGCTTTCCGGTTCCTCGTTTTCGTCCGCGTGATTTTCATAAAGCTCTCCGTCCTCGCCGAACGGAACGGGTAAATCGAGTTCGCAAACGTCCGAGAACATCACGAGCGCGTTTCGTCTCTTGTTTTTTGCCGTTTTTGCAATTTTTGCCGCCGCATAGAGAGCCGCCGAATCGGAGTCGGAAATATGAAGATGCTCCGTCTTGTCAAGCGAATTTTTCGCCTTGTTCATCTCGTCATCGGTAACCGTAACGACCGAATCAACCGCGTTTAAGTCGAGAACGCCGTTAATGTCCTCGCCCTCGCGGACCGCGAAATGAATTTTTATATTCTTATTAAACGTCTTTAAAAAATTGCCGATTGTATTAACTCTTTTGAGATTTTTTCCCGAAATTATAAAATAATGAACGATTCCGTACATGTCGCGGAGAATTTTTTGAGCCGTCATCATGTCGTTTTCTTCGAGCGAATTTTCGATAACCGTTTCGCCGTCGTCCGTTTTCATTGAAGTCAGTACGGCGAAAAGGCGGGTTTCGATATGATTAGCCGAATCAAAATCCGAAAGACGGGCTATGTATTTTTCATTGTCCGCCGAGAAAACGTCCGGCGATATGCGTTTGTCTCTTTTTATATTAAATCCGTATGTGAATTCAGCCATTTTTACACCTCGACGCCGAAATATTTTTTCGCATTGTAAAACGATACGTTATTTACGATTGATTTAAGTATTTCCGGTTCGTACGGGTACTCGCCCCTCTCGACCATGGAGCCTAAGAACGAGCAGAATATACGTCTGAAATACTCGTGTCTCGGGTATGACAAAAACGATCTCGAATCCGTTACCATGCCTATGAATCCGCCGATAACGCCGAGGTTTGCGAACGCCTTTATCTGCTCACGCATGCCGTCGATATTGTCGTTGAACCACCACGCGGAGCCGAACTGAATTTTCGAAACCGCTTCGTCGGTCTGGAAGTTGCCTGTCATGGAGCCTAAAACGTAGTTGTCCTTGGGGTTTAGCGTGAAAAGAATCGTTTTCGGCAGCGAATTTTCGCTTGCGAGCATGTCGAGGAATTTCGATAACGATTCCGCCTCGCGCGCGTCGTTCATTGAATCAAAGCCGGTGTCCGCGCCGATTTTGTTGAACATGAGCGTGTTGTTGTTCCTCATTGCGCCGAGATGCAATTCCATTGCCCAGCCTTTTTTGTAATATTCCTTTGCAAGAAAGAGCATAAGCTCCGTTTTGTATTTGTCTGCTTCTTCGTTTGTTACGTTTCCGCCGTTTATGCCTTTTTTAAGAATCGAGTCAAGTTCTTTTTCGTCGGCTCTTAAAGTCGGCATGTATGTAAGCGCGTGGTCGGTCGCCCTGCATCCGAGCGAGTCGAAAAGCTCGATCCGCGAAAGCAAAACGTCCCTTAAATCGTTGAATGTTTCAATGGATTTTCCTGCCGCCGAGGATAACTTTTCAATGTAATCTTTAAACGTCGGCTGATCGATATATAACGCCTTATCGGGTCTGAACGCGGGGAGTACCTTGCATTTAAACGACGTATCGTCTCTTAATTTTTTATGATATTCGAGACTGTCGGCGGGGTCGTCGGTCGTGCATACGCATACGACATTCGAACGCGTGATAAGCTCGCGGGGCTTGAATCCGCCCGAGGCTATCTGCGAGTTCGTCTCCTCCCAAATTTCGTCCGCCGTACGGGGGGACAGAGTCTTTTTTATGTTGAAATAACGCTGTAATTCGAGGTGCGTCCAGTGGTAAAGCGGGTTGCCCGGACACATATCCATGACGGACGACCACGCTTTGAATTTATCGTAATCGCCGGCGTTTCCGGTGATGAGTTCCTCGTTTATGCCCGCGCTTCTCATTGCGCGCCACTTGTAATGGTCGCCGCCGAGCCAAAGCTGAGTTATGTTTTTCGGCGTTTCGTTTTTATATATTTCCTCGGGTGAAAGATGACAGTGCCAGTCGAAAATCGGCGCGTCCTTGCATGAAGCAAAAAGTTCTTTTTCCGTATTCGAATCAAGGAGAAAATCCTCGCCCATAAATTCTTTCATATCCGTCAGCTCCTTATACTAAGATATATAATAACACACCGCGCGCGAAGTTACAAGCAAATACTTGATAAATGCGTTTCGTTGTTGTAAAATAAGGACGGAAAAGAGGAAATATTTATGAAGTATTCGCTTGCGATATTCGATATGGACGGAACTATTTTAAATACGCTTGAAGATTTAAAGGATTCTCTTAATTTCGCTCTTACGCAGAACGGTCTGCCGATAAGAACGCTTGAAGAGACAAGGCGGTTTGTCGGCAACGGAATAAGACGGCTCGTCGAACTCGGTGTTCCGGAGAATTCGTCTAAAGAAACGGTCGAAAAAGTATTCGAATGTTTTAATGAGCATTACGCGGTTCACTGCAACGATAAAACGAGGGCGTACGACGGGATTACAGAACTTATCAAACGCCTTGATTCGCTCGGAATTAAGACCGCCGTCGTGTCGAATAAATCGGACTATGCGGTGCAGACTTTATGTAAGGATTACTTCGGCGGGCTGTTCGGCTTCGCCCTCGGGCTTAAGGATTCCATACGTAAAAAACCGTACCCCGACTCCGTCAACCTCGTACTCGAAAGGTTTAATATAAAAAAAGAAAACGCCGTGTACATAGGCGACAGCGAGGTCGATATCATGACCGCGAAAAACGCGGATATGGACTGCATATCGGTCGACTGGGGCTTCAGAACGGACGAGGAGCTTGTAAACGCCGGCGCGCGGAAGATAGTTAAAAATATGAAAGAACTTGAAAAAGAAATAACAAAACAATAATTTACGGATGTAAATTATTGCTTACGGAGGAAATATGTTATACATCGGTTGTCATTTATCGTCGTCGAAAGGTTTTCTCGCCATGGGAAAGCAGGCGTACGACATAGGAGCAAATACATTTCAGTTTTTTACGAGGAATCCGAGAGGGGGTGCGGCGAAGCCCGTCGACCCGGACGATATTTCGGCTTTTCTCGAATTCTCCAAGGAGCATAATTTCGGCAAGATAGTCGCCCACGCGCCGTATACGTTAAACGCGTGCGCCGCGGACGAAAACATCCGCCGTTTTGCGCGCGAGACGTTCGCGGACGATCTTAAACGGATGGACATGCTCCCGGGCAATTATTATAATTTTCATCCCGGTTCGCACGTAAAGCAGGGCGTCGAAAAGGGTATAGAACTCATTGTCGACACGCTCGACTCCGTTTTGAGAGAGGATCTGAAAACGACCGTTTTGCTCGAAACCATGGCGGGCAAGGGAAGCGAGATCGGCAGAACGTTCGAGGAAATACGCGAGATTATCGACCGCGTTAAAATGCCCGAAAAGCTCGGCGTTTGCCTTGACACGTGTCATGTTTTCGACGGCGGTTACGATATCGTAAATTCGCTCGACGGCGTTGTTGAGCAGTTCGATAAGGTAATAGGTCTTGACAGGCTCAAAGCCGTTCACTTAAACGACAGCATGAAC
>ERZ808246.2729-NODE-2729-length-10697-cov-3.522364_pt1 | contig 10697 bp, 7 predicted proteins | sample MGYA00521083_ERZ808246 | MGnify/ENA primary metagenome ERZ808246 (study PRJEB31516, sample SAMN03275577) | gut metagenome | biome: mammalia-associated habitat; material: feces | host: Papio cynocephalus | place: Kenya | collected 2012-07-07 ...
CGTCAAACGCTTCTGCTTCATTCGATCCATAAGAGTCTGGAAAAAGCTTAAAAACCAATCATGAATAACCTCCAGGCTTTCCATATGTCGAATTTTCTCATATGGCTCAAATCCATCTCCAAACATCTCTTCTACGGTTGTTCCCTGCTCTGTAACAACTGACAGACACAACGAAATCACTCCAATGAAAATGGTAAGTGCATAATCTTCTGACAAATGTTTCTCTCGGATAAACTGAAAAATTGCATCCAACGCCGTCTCCGTTTCTGAAAGATCCCGCACACGGATGCCGTGTAGCAGCTTTTCATTCAGTTCTGCTGAATAAAAAGCTACCCGCAGTCTGCCATCCGCCAGACTGCGGTAACGCATAATCCGTTCTTCCCCCATACTCCATTTATTCTGAAGTACCCTCAACGCTTCCTGATAAGACTGATGAATCTGCTTCAGATCATCCCGCCTCTCTCCAATTCCTACAGAAACCGTGAAGTGAAGATATTTCTTGACAATTTTCTGTAGGCGCAAATACTGCTCATAAACAAAATTTTCTCCGGCACTAAGATCTTGAAATTGAAACAGGGATACCAGCCTGCCTTCCGGTCCTGGAAAAACATCATGCCGCCCAGATGGAAAAGTCATCAGTTCATTCAAAATATTAGAAAGGCCATACTGGCACAGTGCCGCGTCCCTTGTTCCGCTCCACTTCTGGTAAAAATTGTCAATTTCCATCACCGCAATCTGATACCAGGCTGCTCCGGTGCAAAGCCCTATACGTTCTAGCTGAATTTTCAGTTCTTCATCCGGCATCCAATATTCATTACTTATGAGCGCATTCAGAAGCTGCTGCCTGACCATTTCTGTATCTTTGATTTTTACTGCTTCGTCCTGGTTGTTCTGCATAATTTCTTCTCTGACACGAAGCAGAGTCTGCAGCAGTTCATCCTCACTAAATGGTTTCAGTATATAATCGGAAACCTCAAGCTGAATAGCCGTCCGCATATATTCAAACTCACTGTAGCCGGTAAGAAGAATCACTCTGGTTTTCGGTTCCAGCTCGCGCAGTTTTCTGGTCAATTCGATGCCGTTCATGAGCGGCATGTTGATATCAACAAACGCAATCGCCGGATGGAATTCCCTGGCTTTTTCCAGTGCATCTACTCCGTTCTGTGCTTCGCAGCAGACCGCAAAGTCATATTTTTCCCAGTCAAATGACTGAATCAGATATTGCCGGTACAATGGCTCATCATCCGCAATCATGATCTTCAGCATATTCATTCTCCATTAAGAGGCATCGTAAGAGTCACTTTCGTTCCATGCCCTTTTTCACTTTGCACGTCTACCCCGTACGAATCTCCATAAAAAAGCCGGAAGCGCTCTTGCACGCTGCGTAGTCCAAAGGATCTATTCCCGGCTTCCTGTTCCATTCTCCGGTCGAACAGGTGTAAGAGTACCTGACTTTCCATACCGACACCATTATCCGTTATAATAAAAATAATCCTCGAGCCATCGGATTCTCCGATCAACTGCAAATGTCCTGCCCCACCCTTTGGTACCAGCCCATGATGAATGGAATTCTCTACGATTGGCTGTAAAGAAAGCTTTGGAATTTTCTTATGCAAAAGCTTTTCGTCTACCGATATCTCGTAATCGAACATATCGGAAAACCGCCTGCTTTGAATATACAGATAATTTCTGACATTTTGTATTTCTTCCTCTACGAGGATAATCTCCCGTCCCTCGCTGAGCACCCCCCTGTAAAAGTCTGCCAGCGATTTCGCTGCAATCTGGGCCTCCTTTGCTCCCGCCATTCCGCACATTGTGTAAATCAATCCCAGCGAATTATAAAGAAAATGAGGCTTGATCTGGGCCTGGATCAATGCCAGCTCATACTCGCGTAGTTTCTTCTGCTTTCTGTCTGCCTGCTGCGTCAGATCATTGATTTTATCCATCATCTCCTGAAATCCGGTTGCCAGTTCACCAACCTCATCCGTTGTATTTACACGGATGGATACTGCAAATTTTCCTTCCTGAACTTCGCGCATTTTTTCTGTCAGCATCACAATCGGTTCCACTGTCCGTGCCGATAGAAACCGAGCAGCCAAAAAAATCAAAAACATAAAAGCAGCAATCAAAAGAATCATGACGGTCATACTGCTGCCGACACCCTCCGCCAGCTCCTCGAATGGAATCAGAATCATCAATTTCCATCCGAACCTCTGCAGCTTTGTACCTGCCATCAAAAATCTCTTTCCCTTCAGGTTTACCATTTTATGGAAATCCTTTTGCTCCTGAATCTCCTGCCTTATCGCTTCTGTTGCAAATGGCTTCAGCAATTCCTGCGAATTCTGAGAAACCACTACGTTCTCATCCAAATCCAGCATGACAATTTGCCCCGCCGAAACGCTTTCCCGAGGAAAAATATCAGCAAGAGAGGATTCCTTCAGATTCAGAATCAGAACTCCAAGTGTATCCCCTGTATCCGGATCAATGACCCGCTTCCCCAACGATAGAACGGCTTCATTCGCATTCTCTGTAAAGAAATCTCTGTGCTCCATTGGAAACCAGACATTGGCAGGGCTATGCTCAAGCACCTTGTGATATTGCTCACTCTCTATGCCTTTGTCCAAATTGGCAAGCATTTTTGGATTTAACGTCACAGCATTCTGTTTCGAATCAATAAAAAGAATGGAATCCACATCTTCAAAGGACAGACTGCTGATTCGCAGTACATTTTCTTTCTGTCTCTGCAATGTTAACGCATCTGCATCTACCCAGGTATCGGATTGGTGATTGTGGTAAAACTGGATCAAATTCAGCGCAGTGATATTGGCGCAGTTTTCCATATTTGACAGTTTTGTATTGATTTGTACGGAGATCATTCTGGAATCGTCTTCCACCGTTCTCGTGGTCTTGTCCAACGTGACATGAACAAAAATAAGATTTGATATGAATCCTAGAATTAACAGCGGTACAACAATCAGCGGAACATACAGCAAGAGAATCTTGCTTTTGATCGGCAGGTTTCCAAACCACCTGATAAAATCAGCTTTATATTTTTCCATTTCTGATCTCAGTGAAAGATGCATCCGCCACTCCTTCCTACCATCTCCGATAAAACTCAACACCGAAAAAGAGATACCATATTCCTGTAAAGTCAAGAATATGATACCTCCATTTTCTGTCAAGTAAAAAGCAGCTTTCCGACTTAGAAGTTGATCGTGCGAGGCTCCTTTCCAAATCCGTACAGCACTGCCTTCGTATTTTTCAGATAAAAAACTGCTGTATTCCCATCTCCTGCCGCATACATTTTTTTCAGCTCTGGTATCGTTTCGAGCATCGCCTTCTGCGCCTCAATGTCCGGATCATGTACCGCTTCCGCAGTCAATCGGAGCCATTCTCCATCCAGCATTGCACAGATTTCCACCTTCGGATTCTTTAAAAGCTGTTTCGCAACATTTTTCTTTAGTCCGGTTTCAAAATAGAGCTTTCCCTTATAAATCATCTGCGATCCGAACGGCCGCACCTTGGGCTGTCCATCCTCATCGGTTGCCAGATACCATACTCCTGCCTTTTTTAGAAAATTCAGAATCTCTTCCATTATTCATTTCCTCCATACCGCATTACATTGCGGAAAATACTATTGTTTGTCCGTTATCAATCTCCCCACAGCTCCCAAGGTGTAACTTTCGAGCCGATCCGCCAAACTGATCCCAAAGCTTGCCGCCACATCATGAAGCGTATTCAAATTGATCAGCGTACACATTTCTGTTCCAATGTGACTCTGTTCCACCCAGCTCATAATATAGAAATTCTCTCTGACCTTTACGTAATCACAAAAGAACCCTCCACAGGCAACATCCTCTCCATCTACACGAATCAGATCTGTTTTAAATAAATGAGAGACATAGGTGTGAATTGCGGTAAAGCTCCCGGCCCTGTCATACTGCCATTCAATGGCGATTCCGGTCATATCACGCGTAAATTCATGCCTTTGTGTCGGGATTTCTCTCTCACTGTCCGCATATCCGAAATGAAATTCCCGTTCTACTTCCCTAGGTCTTTCACTTGCTCCAAGAAAGCTGTGAATCAATGTCACAAGGCAATTGTCAAGATCCACAAAGATTGTAAAGGACTCCAGCGGAAACGTAAATGAACGCAAATGGTTGATCAGAAACAGATTTTCCTGATCCAGCTGCAGAATCTGACAATACTCATCATGATACCAGCTCCCGTTTTCGCTCCACCGCAGCTTCTCCGGAGAGAAAATCTTATAATACAAATCCCTGAAATCATCGAATTTGAAGTGAAACGACCGGCCATTCAATTTATCGGAAAACGGAGGCCTGGTTTCCTCTCCAAGCCCCGCTTGCGCAATGCCCTCCTTCTGATCACGAATACAGATTTCCCGAACCTCTTCACAGGATAATTCCCGGCACCTTTCCCTGACTCTGTCCTGTTTCATCGCTCTCCTTTTAGGCCGCTTCCCCTTCCACCGTTTCTTTTTCCTTCCGGAAAGGACTGCGAATCAAAAATCCTGCGCCAATAATTGCATACGCGATCATCGAAATAGTAATTGCACTGAGAATGCTCTCCCCGAAAACCATCTTCAGGAAATTAATATAATAAGCTACTGCGAAGGAACCGATAGTTCCGCCGATTCCAGCAATTGCAACTGCAACAGATAGATAGCTTCTCGGTACAATTCTTCCCAGCCACTCACTAAAGGAGCTGAAAATCACGGTTCCCGCAATATTGATCATGCACAGTCCAATGGTCAGCTGAAGCACAGTGGATGTTGCGGTATAAATGACAAACATACCCGCAACCGATAATAAAAATCCAAGTCCGAGAATCCACCTCTTTGTCTTCTCAAAGATTTTTCCGAAGAACAATCCTCCGATCACTCCTGCAAAATTAAAGGCCGAGATAGCACCCGCAGCAACCGTAGCTCCGCCAAAGCCGCGGATATCAATCAGCTCAGACAGCTGCATCAGCATCGGAATGTTCAGCATGTTCATAAGAAGCTGAATCAGGGGAATCAGGAAAAACACCTTGTTTACAGACCGGAAAAAATTCCGGATGTTGACCTTTTCCTTGCTATTCTTATCGCTCAGTTCCATATCCGGAAGAAGAAAGGCCGCAATCAGACCGATTCCTCCAAGGAGGTATCCCAGAAAGACGAATCTGGCATCAATATCTGCAAGGACACCGCCCAGCATGGTCAGAGCTACACCACCGGCATATCCGATCATGTTAACGTAGCCAAGAAGTGTCACTCTTCGTTTCTCTGCAAACAATCCGATGATCATGGAATTGGCAACCGGTCCCATCAAACCAAGGCTCAATCCGACCAGATTCATTCCGACAAAGGTATACCAGTAATTATCTACAAAAAACGGGGTAAATCCGCCGAACAGAAACATAATCGATGCAATAATTGCCATTGTCCGGTAGCGAAGCTTTGTCCCCAACACAGCACCTGCAATGATGTTGCCGATAAATGCAAACGCATTGGGAAAAGATGAAAACAAATAGACATTGTGTCCTGCAAAGTGCTCTCTGAGAACGTTCATCGCCGGGTTCAGCATGCTGGTCGCCTGGCCGATGAGCGGGAAGCACATAATTCCTATAATAGTCAGGATCCCAGGATCCTGATGTTTTTCCTCTGTATTAATCTGAGTTTTATTCATTTTGATCGCCTCTTTTCTTCGGTTCTGTTCAGCTCTTATTTACTTTACAGTAATCAAAATCTGTCCTTTGTATGTTCCCGGACGGATCTCGGTGGGAATTCCATCCACCGTCATCCTGGCCTTTTTGCGCTCTCCTGCATAGATCACAGAGCTTTTCTCCAGCGTAAGTGCCGTAAGGTAGCTGTCTCCTGTCACCTCCCAAACGCTATGGTGATCCAGATGCAAGATGACCCCATTGTTGACCGTTGCCTGCGCCATGCAGGTTACATTTCCCATCTCCTCACAATTAGCCACATCAATTCTTTGAAGTTCTCTGTGGTAAACCGCCTTAGCACTGCTGATTTTTCCCTGAATCCGAGCGTTCTCAAGACACACCTCCAGATTCTTAGGCCCCTGCAGATCCTTTCCTCTTACGCCGCGGACATGGACGAAGTTCGGCGGGACCTCTTCTACATCCTGCGGATCCGGAAGTGTCTCAGCAAGCAAGTTGGTCGTTGCATTGTAGAAATCACCAGAAAGCTCTGTATTAGAAATCTTGACAAAAACATCCTCTGTCACAGACGCCGTTGTCAGATCCCTTCCTTTCAGGAAATGATCCTCTCCCTGCGGCACTGCATAATGATCAGACAAATAACCAGGATCATCATTATCAATAACCTGCAGGATCGTCCCTGTATCTGACTTCACCGTTGCATGATCAACTTCAATCCGTACGGCACTTCCCTTAACAGAAAAGCACGCCTTTCCGGTCTGCATGTCAGAACCCTCCGCGATTCGAAGGAAACCTCCAGAGCTTCGGAACGCACATAGCCCCCAACGCTTGGATCGGATCACGGTATGATCCAGGAATTCTGCACCGGTCTTTCCAAGTGACATATACATCAGGCATGTAGAAACATGAAACCGACAATGGTCATATCTGTGATATGCGCCGTATTCTTCCTTCTCCTGGTAACCGTCTTCTACATCACAGTTGATTCCAAAGCACCCATAGCCATGATTCCCGGTCACCGTGAAATCAGAATCTTTGCCATACACCCGAACTCCCGATGCATCATCATCCACGGAAATAACTCCCCAGTTTCTGGTGCTCACCGAGCAGTTGTAGAAATTCATCTTCCCGCGCTCATCAAGCGTGGTAACATGGGCACTCCCCCGCAGTCCGATCTGCCAGGGTGGTGTACAAGGATGTCCGTCTGCAGCAGCCCTCTCGCGTTCCTCTGCCGTCAGCTCCGGTCCATCAGCATGCAATCTGCAGTTCTCGAATGTCATCTCGCTGTCCTCAAACGCAGCAACGGCAGTTCGTGCTCCGCCTTTTGTGAGAATGGTAGAATCCTTCACAAGAACCTTTGCATCTCCCAATGTCAGAATTCCGGCTCCCTTTCCAAGACCGTCAACACCAAACGATTCCAGATTGCAGTACAGATCCCGAATTTCACAGCTTCCATTCTCAACAACAATTCCATTGCTGTCGGTTTCTTCACTCACAATCCGTCCACCGTCCACACAGATTTCCGTATTCTGCCTGGTATTGAAGGAAAATGCCGAGTTGCTCTCCTGAGGCTTTCCATCCTTAATGTACAATGCGGCTTTTAGTTCAATTGGCGTTTCTCCTGCAACTCGTGAATAGGTGTGGCAAACTGGTTCTACAATTCGAAGCTGAACTTTTCCCTCATACACTCCCGGAGCAGGCGCAGTACAAATTCCGTTTACGGTCATGTACAATCTTTTGCCTTCTGGAACCTTAATGCTTCCCTTCTCACCAATGACAAGTCCATCCAGTGTCATGTCTTTGTCAATGTTCCAAACTTCCTGTACTTCTTTTTTCATTTGTTCCATTTTATATACCTCGCTGAGGCGAAATTCGCGAAGGCGATTTCGCCGAATGCGGCAGCCGGTGCGTCAGCACCGATGCTGCTGTTTGAAAGTGACATATCGATGTCACTTTCAAACTTTCTCCTCTTTTCCCCATGGAATCAGCCTTTTACAGAGCCAACCATCATTCCCTTTTCAAAGGTCTTCTGCGCAAACGGATAAATAATGATCAACGGAAGAGCTGACAGAACCATGCTTGCAAGTTCAATGGTTTTATACCCTGCTGCCGCTTCAGACAGCGTCGTAACCAGCGAAGATGTGCTGGAAGTTGACATTGTTGAAGCCAGGTTCGAAGCCAGCTGACTGGATTTGATCAACGACAGCGTGTAATAGGAAATTGTCTGCAGCTCAGAGGTCTTGGTAAAATACAGTGTTCCCGTATAGTCGTTCCACATGGATACTGCCGTAAACAGTGCCAGAGCGCCGATTACCGGCTTTGACAGAGGGAAAACGATTCGGAAGAATACTGTTGGTTCACCCGCGCCGTCAAGCTTTGCAGACTCGAAAAGAGCCTCCGGGATTGCCTTGAAGTTTGCCGTATAGATGATAACGTTGTAAAAGCCGCCGAACAGGCAGGGCAGAATATATACCCAGAAGGAATCATAAATATGCAGGGCATTAAATAAGATAAAGTACGCGATGACGCCACCGTTCAGATACATACTGAGAAATCCGATCGCCTTATAAAAGCCTTTCCCTGCCAGACAGCTTTTGGAAAATCCATATGAAAACATGGAGGTAATCAGCGTCTGCAATACCGTTACGATCACGGTTCTCGCAAGTGTCACCAGAAATGCAGTGATAATTTTGGAATTACCAAGAACTGCTTCCCAGCTTTCCAGCGTGAATCTGCGCGTCCAAATCAGTGCAAATCCATTCTTTTCGATTTCACTCGCATTTTCGAAGGAATTGATCAATGAGAACCATACCGGATACACTGTAATCGCCACAATAAGAAGCATCACCGCAGCCAAAACAATATGAAATGCCTTCTGCTTTGCTGATTTGATTTTATACATGACAGCTTCCTCTACTTTCTTTCAGAAAAGCCCACTGTCGGTAAGCTTCGTTGAAATCTTATTGGCAGCCAGCAGAAGTGCCAGTGCGATCGCGGATTTAAAGATATTCACCGCCGCCGCGATGCCAAACTGCAGCTGCTGGAGTCCCGTTTTAAAGATATAAGTATCAATAACTTCGCTCTTCTCAAGGTTAAAAGAATTCTGCAGCACATAAATCTGATCAAAGTTATTGTTCATAATTCCTGCCACTGCAAAAATTACCATAATCACCACAGTGGATTTGATTGATGGAAGAGTTATATACCACATCTTCTGTCCCCTGGAGGCTCCATCCAGATCCGCAGCCTCATAAAGCTCCTGATCCACTCCTGAAATTGCGGCCGTATAAAGAATCGTGCTCCATCCAAGCTCCTTCAAAAAATTTGATGCAATGGCGATCCCCCAGAACAGCTTCGGATCTCCCATAAAGGAAACCGGCTTATCGATCCATCCAAGACTCATCAGAATCATATTCAACGCGCCATCGCTGGAAAGCAGGACATTGACAATTCCACCGAACACCACCCAGGATACAAAGTGCGGCATATAGGTTGCTGTTTGTACAAATCCCTTCAAGCGATGATTTGCAATTTCATTAATGAATAAAGCAAAAACAATCGCCCCCAGAATATTGAGTGTATTCCCAATCAGGTTAATTCCAAGCGTGTTCTCCAGCATTCTCAGGAAATCATGATTTCCGAATATAATCTTGAAGTTCTGGAAGCCGTACCACGGACTTGTAAACACTCCGGCAAAACCTTCTGTCACTTTGTAATTCTTAAATGCAAGAAGCAGTCCGAACAGTGGGAGAATGCTGAACAACAGTAGCAGAATGGTCCCGGGAAGCATCATCAGATGCAGCTGAAGCTGCATTTTTGTGTTTCCTTTGATTCCTCTCGTTTTATTCATATTGGTTTCCTTTGTACAAGTTCCTACTTGTAAAGCTCCGCATTATGATTCTTAATTGTCTTCCCTGTTTCCTGATATCTCTTCTGTAGAACCTTGTCGTATTCCGCATCGATGTCCGCAACATGATAGCTATCCAGTGTCTTCAGCATGTTCTGATACTCAGCTTCAAACGTAGCATCATCCGGTGCCGATATAATTTTCGCCTTCTGAGATTCCAGATAGCTGTCAATCTGTGACTTGGCAATTCCCAGATCACTGGAAGGCTCCACCACGTTGGCAGAAGTAAAATCAAGAAGCGCAGAATCATAAATATAGGTATTCTCATATCTGCCGATTGCCGTAGCAATTCGTTCTGCAAGTCCGAAATCCGAATCCGGCTCCGGAACCGGCTCCGTATTGAAATTGAAAGCCAGATTGGTAAATGGCCATAACTGCTGATTTTTCTTATAATCCTCCTGCCAGGTGCGCTCTCCTTCTTCCGTTCTTGTCACAAATCCACCTTCGTCGATGGTATAATCTCTTCCTTCAATTCCGTAGTAATTCATCAGCAATCCTTCCCGACTGGTAATCCAGGAAAGCCACTTTGCCACCTTCTCGGGTTCCTTGCAGTTTTTGGAGACAGCTGTCCAGATCCAGCCAAGTCCTGCCGACTGGTTGATCGGTTCTGCGGGCTGAGCTCCGCTGGACGCCAAAACCGGTCCAAAGGAGGCCCATCTGGTTCCGGTCTTATCCAGAAGCTGCTGATTGCCGATCCAGCAGAATACGACGCCTGCCTTCAAATAGGTTTTCAGCGCGGTATCATCAATCGTCATCGTATTGACATCCAGGCAGCCCTTCTGAACCAGATTATTGACAAATTTCAGCGCCTCCTTATATCCGGGAGACAGCTCCAAATGACGGTAATGACTGTTCTCATCCACCGGCTGGGCTCCAAAATTATTGGCAATCACGGTATCCAGAGATTTTTCAATCCATTCATCGCCATGAAGAATCACCGGAATAATTTTCTGTCCATTGATGGTGACATCCGACTGGGCCACCTTCTGGCAGGCCTTATAGAAATCCTCTTCGGTTTTCACCTCATCTGCAGTAATCCCTACCGCATCCATTACGTTCTCATCAAACATAATGCAGATGAGGTGAAAACCGAAGAGGATTTCTATAAGGC
>ERZ808246.2731-NODE-2731-length-10692-cov-5.323587_pt1 | contig 10692 bp, 7 predicted proteins | sample MGYA00521083_ERZ808246 | MGnify/ENA primary metagenome ERZ808246 (study PRJEB31516, sample SAMN03275577) | gut metagenome | biome: mammalia-associated habitat; material: feces | host: Papio cynocephalus | place: Kenya | collected 2012-07-07 ...
TCCTCTTCGTGGATGGTGCCTGTGCCGCCCTCCACAACGCCATCGTGTTTGAGCACGGCAGCAATGGTGCCAAAGAAGCATTTTACATCCAGTCCAAAGCTCATGTGCTCCACATACCAGCCGTCCAGTTTGGCCTTTTCGGCAATTTCCAGCTCGTCACGCCCATGGATCTGCGCCCAGCCGGTCAGGCCGGGACGCACGTCGTTTGCGCCGTACTTGTCCCTCTCTGCCAGCAGGTCGTACTGGTTCCATAGCGCAGGCCGCGGGCCGATGACCGCCATATCCCCCACAAAGATATTCCAAAGCTGAGGCAGCTCGTCCAGACTTGTCTTGCGCAGAAAGTGCCCCATCCGGGTGATATACTGATCCGGGTCATGGAGCAGATGAGTAGGCATATCGTGGGGCGTATCAATACGCATGGTGCGGAACTTTAAAATGTAGAAGTGCTTTTTGCCGATGCCTACCCGCTTTTGCTTGAAGAATACCGGGCCGGGCGAGTCGATCTTGATGGCGACGGCCAGAATCAGGAACAGCCAGGACAGGCAGACCATGCCGCACAGCGACAATACAACGGCCAGCAGCCGCTTGATCCCATTGCGATACATGAGGGTTTCCTCCATCTTTACAATTTGCGTTTTCAGTATACCAGTATGGACTGCAATTTGCAATTGTGTGCAGGGTTGTATGCCGGTATTTTTATGTTATTTTCTGCCATAGGAGCTATTTTGCCGGTTTTGTAGCAAAAAAGCGCCGGTTTTGTCTCTTGTTTTGGCGGCACTTCAAGCGTAAGATAAGGGTGTAAAATAAAGGAGGTTCCCCTTATGATCCAACGTTTCAGCTTTGGTTCTCCTCTGCCCACAGACAGTGTGGTTCAAGATATCGCAGTTTCTTCCGGGCCGGTGCCCTTCCTTACCGCTGACGGAAAAGGCGGCTGGGTGTATACTCTGGCTCCGGAGGCCATCGTCTACGGCTTGGGCGAGATGCCCCGCGGCATCAACAAGCGCGGCTGGCATTACATCACCAACAATACCGACGAATCCCACCACGGCGAAGATAAGCTCTCCTATTATGGTGCGCACAACTTCCTGCTGATCGACGATGGCCCGTCCGGCGGGTACTTTGGCGTGTTCATTGATTTTCCGGGCAAGGTGCACTACGATATTGGCTATACGGAGTACAGCACCCTGCGCTTCGCTGCCGAAGAGCCGGACTATGACCTTTACATCATCACCGGCGACGATTTGAACGATATCAATCATCAGTTCCGCCAGCTCATCGGCCGCAGCTATATCCCGCCCAAGTGGGCATTTGGTCTGGCACAGAGCCGCTTTGGTTACAAAACCGCCGAGGATGTGCGGGAGGTAGCCCGCCAGTACCGCGAGAATGACCTGCCTCTGGATATGATCTGCATGGACATTGATTATATGCAGGACTACGCAGATTTTACGGTAAACAAACAACGCTTCCCCGACCTTGCCGCCCTGAGTGCAGAGCTGAAAGAACAAGGCATCCGTCTGGTGCCCATCATCGACGCGGGCGTGCGCATCGACCCGAAAGACCCCACCTGCACCGAGGGGCTGGAAAAAGGCTATTTCTGCAAAAAAGAAGACGGCACGCCCTTCGTGGCGGCGGTCTGGCCCGGCAAGGCCTACTTTGCGGATTTCCTGCGCCCGGAGGTACGGGAATGGTTCGGCCACAAGTACAAAGCACTGACCGACTGCGGCATTGAGGGCTTCTGGAACGATATGAATGAGCCCGCCCTGTTTTACTCTCCTGAGCGGCTGAAAGCCTTCTTTAAAAGCATGAGCGAGCTGAGCCGGAAAGACAACATCGTGCAGGACGAGTTCTTTGCCAAAGTAGTAGGCGGCGCTCTGGGCCTGATGAATGCGCCCGAAGATTACGCCAGCTTCTACCATGAGGTAAACGGCCAGCGGGTGCGCCACGATAAAGTGCACAACCTTTACGGCGGCAATATGACCCGCGCTGCAAGCGAAGCTTTCCGTGAACTGCGTCCCGGCAAACGCACTTTGCTGTACAGCCGCTCCAGCTTCATCGGCAGCCACCGCTACGGCGGTATCTGGCTGGGTGATAATGCTTCCACATGGGCACAGTTTCTGGCCAACATTCAAATGATGCCAAATGTTCAGCTGTGCGGCTTTTTGTACACCGGTGCCGACCTGTGCGGCTTTTCCTATAACGCTACGCCCGACCTTGCCTTGCGCTGGCTGGAATTTGGTATGTTCACTCCGCTGATGCGCAATCACTCTACCGACGGTTCCCGGATGCAGGAATACTACCGCTTTACAAATCAGCTGCCTGCCATGCGGAATATGATCCGCCTGCGCTATGCCCTGCTGCCCTACCTTTATAGTGAGTTCATGAAGGCCGCATTGGAGGATACCAGCTACTTCCGTCCGCTGGGCTTCGACTTTGCAGACGACCCGGATGCCCGGGAGGTGCAGGATCAGCTGCTTCTTGGCGATGGCGTGATGCTGGCCCCTGTGTACACCCAGAATGCCAGCGGCCGCCACGTTTACCTGCCCGAGCCCATGAAGCTCTACCGTCTGCGCGGCGCCGGAGACTATGACACTGAGATGCTGCCCGCCGGGCACCACTACATCCGCTGCGCACTGGATGAAGTGCTGCTGTTCATCCGCCCGGGCCATGCCGTGCCAGTGGCAAAACCTGCCACCTGCACCGCCCAGCTGGACGAGAGCAGCCTGACTTTGTGGGCCTGCCCGGATATGGATGGCAAAGCCAGCTACCGGATGTACACCGACGACGGCGAGACTTCCGACTACGCCGCACCGGAGCACTGGAAAGTGCTGAACGCAGAATAAAATTCCCTTTATCCCACGGTACCACCGAAGAATTTGTATTTTTTCGGCGGTGCCGCTTGTTTTTTTGTGCGCGGCGCGTTATAATATGCTTTCAGTTTTATATTTACAAAAAATTTACTTTTACGCGCTATAAGGCTCTGCATCATAAAGGAGGTTCATCGTTTCCATGGCACAAACCAACCGCTCTGCCGACCTGACCAGCGGCCCCATGCTGCAAAAGATCATTCTGTTTTCCATCCCGCTGGCGGCATCCAGCATCCTGCAGCTGCTCTTCAACGCAGCCGATGTCGTTGTTGTGGGCCGCTTTGCCGGCAGCACAGCGCTGGCTGCCGTAGGTTCCAACGGTTCTCTTATCAACCTGCTGGTCAACCTGTTCGTGGGCCTTTCACTGGGTGCGAACGTGGTTGCTGCCCGGTGCTTTGGTGCCAAGGATGAGCGCGGCGTGCAGAACACGGTGCAAACCTCTGTCACCCTGGGTCTTACCAGCGGCATCCTGCTGGCGCTGGTGGGCTTTTTTGCAGCCCGCGGCCTGCTGGAGCTCATGAGCTGCCCGGAAGATGTCATCGACCTTTCGGCACTGTACCTCAAAATTTATTTCATCGGTATGCCCATGACCATGCTGTATAATTTCAGCAGCGCCCTGCTGCGCGCCGTGGGCGATACCAAGCGCCCGCTGTACTGTCTGGCCGCGGCAGGCGTCATCAATGTGGTGCTGAACCTCGTGTTCGTCATCGGCTTTTCCATGAGTGTGGCCGGTGTCGCTCTGGCCACCATCATCAGTCAGACCGTCTCCGCCTGCATGGTCACCCACATGCTGATGAAAGAAGAAGGCGCCCTTCATCTTGACCTGCATCATCTTGGCTTTCATGCCGGTGTACTGAAGCAGATTTTGCTCATCGGACTGCCTGCCGGTCTGCAGAGCACCGTGTTCAGCCTGTCCAACGTGGTCATCCAGTCCGCCATCAACTCCTTTGGCTCTACCGTCGTGGCCGGAAGTTCCGCTTCGGCAAACCTTGAAGGCTTTGTCTACACTGCCATGAATGCTTTCGCGCAGGCAGCTGTCACCTTTACCAGCCAGAACATCGGCGCGCGCAAGTACCACAATCTTGACCGTGTGATGATCAACTGTCTGCTGTGCGCTATTGTTACCGGCGTGGTGCTGGGCGGCGGCGCTACGCTGGCGGGCAACCAGCTGCTGCGCTTCTATTCTTCGGACGAAGCCGTGATCGCTGCCGGATACGAGCGCCTGCGCATTATCTGCGGCACGTATCTGCTCTGCGGCATCATGGATACCCTGGCCAGCAGCCTGCGCGGCCTTGGCTACAGCGTGCTGCCCATGGTGGTCAGTCTGGTCGGCAGCTGCCTGCTGCGTCTGGTGTGGATCGCCACTATCTTCCAGCTGAACCGCACACCGTTCATGCTGTACATCAGCTACCCCATCAGCTGGATCCTGACCGCTGCCGTTCACCTGGCGTGCCTGCTCATCGTGCGTCACAAGCTGCGCCAGAAGGGCCAAACTTTGCAGGCAGCGTAACAGTATAAAAATAAAAGGTTCGACCTCTTGATGCTGCATCAGGAGGTCGAACCTTTTAGTGTTTTATCGTTTCTTTTTCAGGTAATACCCGATGCCAATGGCATCCGCCAGCGCCCAGCCAATGGGCACGCTGAGCCAGATACCGGTAACCCCCAGCGGCGTTGCCGAAAGCAGGTATGCCAGCGCCACACGGGTGCCGAGAGATGCAATGGTCAGCACTACCGACATTTGCGGCTGATTCACCGCGCGGTAGTAGCCATAGAGCAGGAACAGGATGCCAATACCGATATAGCATGCACCTTCAATGCGCAGGTAGTGCACGCCGGCAGCAATGATAGCTTCCTCGCCCGGGTCGATAAAAATACCCATGAGCGGAGCGGCAAACGCACATACCAGCACACTGATGCAGACACAGAACAGCGCACTGCACAGGCCCGCACTGTGGATGCCCTTTTTGATGCGGTCGTTCTGGCCCGCGCCATAGTTCTGAGCCACATAGGTGGAAAAGGCATTGCCGAAGTCCTGTACCGGCATATATGCGAAGGAGTCGATCTTTACCGCTGCCGCAAAAGCTGCCATGATCACCGTGCCAAAGCTGTTGACAAGACCCTGTACCATCAGGATGCCGAAATTCATGATGGACTGCTGCACACTGGTCATTACCGAGAGATTCAGGATGGTATCCAGATTCTTCTTATCCCAGCGGCAGTCTGCCTTTTTAGGGCACAACTGCGGGAACTTTTTCAGCGTATACAGACCAATGCCCACACCGGAAACGAACTGGGAAAGCACCGTTGCGCCCGCCGCGCCCTTCACGCCCCAGTGCAGTGCCAACACACACACAAGGTCGAGGATGACATTCAGCACCGCCGACACAGCCAGAAACAGCAGCGGCACTACCGAGTTGCCGATGGCACGCAGCAGATTTGCAAAGTAATTATACAAAAATGTTGCCGTGATGCCGAGGAAAATAATGACCAGATATTCTTTCATCAGCGGTTTCAGCTCGTCCGGCACACGCAGCACCCAAAGGATGCCGTCCAGCCCCAGATACACCAACACATTGAGCACCAGCGAGATGCCTGCAATGAGGGTGAACGAGAGGAACACGCTCTGCCGCATCCTGTCCTCTTCCCCGCTGCCATACTGCATGGAGATCGCCGCGCCGCTGCCCATGCACAGACCCAGCAGAATGGACGTGAGAAAAGTCATAAGCGTGTAGGATGAGCCCACCGCCGCAAGGGCATCCGGGCCGAGGAAGCGGCCCACCACCCATGTATCCGCAATATTATACATTTGCTGCAGAAGATTGCCCAGCATCAGCGGGAGGGCAAAGAGTAAAATGCCCTTCGTGATCGGGCCTTGGGTCAGACTGCGCTGCATGTTTTTGTGATTCTCCTTTATATTTCCGCCGCAAACCGCTGGCGGTATTCCTTCGGGGTGCAATGCTTGATCTCCCGGAACGTCTTGATGAAATAACTGCCATCGGCAAAGCCGCACTCCGCCCCGATCTCGCCGGTCTTGAGCCGGGTGGTACGCAGCATCTCGGCGGCTTTTTCCACCCGGAACTGCTTGACATACTGGATAGGCGTAATGCCAAGCAACTGCCGGAACGAACGCAGACAGGCACTTTCGCTCAGCGCCACACAGGTGGCAATACGCTCTACGGTCAGTTCCTCTGCGTAGTGCTCCTCCACAAAACGAAGCATTTTCTTCATCCGCTCGGCGGCGATCTGCTCCTGCTGAGAGACTTTTGTCCGGTCTGCCGTACATTGAGCGCTCAACTGCCACAGCGCCGAGGAAAGCTGATACCGCACTTCATTTTCATAGCCAGGCGGCTCTTCTGCCACTGCCTGCCAGGCGTCGTGCAGACAGGCAAGCACCTGCTGCTGCCAATCCATGGTTTTATCCAACAGGAAATACGCCGGAGCACCGGGCTGCAGCAGCGGGCGGATGAGCTTTTGCCAGAAGATGGTATCCATGCCGCCCACAAGGCGGGGCTGGAACACCCCGGAGTGGAGCAGCGCATCCTCTTTTTCAGCTTGCTCCACCGCGTGGAGAACGCCCGAGTTGATAAAAACTCCCTGCCCCGTCTGCAAAATGAGCTGTGCTTTGTTCACATTCACGGTCAACTGACCCTTTATGGCAAGGATATATTCAAATTCTTCATGCCAGTGCCATGCCACCGAGTAGCTTTTCAGATCCTCGGCGTAGCACGCAATGGGAAACAGTGCGCTGCCGTGCTGCACCAGCTCCCGGCCCTCGGCATCGGCCAGAATGTCCGGCTCACGCAAAAGCCCCCCGACCGCAGCCGCGGACGCACAGCTCGTCTGAAACGCCATATCTGAGCCGCTCCTTTCTGCAAAAACCAGTTGTTTTCATAAAGCCGGTTTTGTCGTATAAATTAGATGTTTTTCTCCTAACATCTCTTGCATCAGTGTGGTATTATTACATCAGAAAAGCACAAAGTGCATTGCAAGTATAACATTCTTTTAAGAGGAACTCAAGGCTTATGATCCAGCTTCTTTTACCGATTATTTATGTTGCCTTCATCAGTCTGGGCCTGCCGGATTCCCTGCTGGGGTCGGCATGGCCTTCCATGTACCCGCTTCTCGGCGTGCCGGTATCCTATGCGGGCATCCTTTCCATGATCATCTCCTTTGGCACCATCGTTTCCAGCCTGAACAGTGACCGCCTGACTCGCGCCCTCGGTGCCGGAAAAGTGACCGCCATCAGCGTCGGCATGACCGCTGCGGCCCTGTTTGGCTTTTCGATCTCAGGCCGGTTCTGGATGCTCTGCTTATGGGCCATTCCCTACGGGCTGGGTGCCGGCAGCGTAGACGCCGCCCTGAACAATTACGTTGCCCTGCACTATGAGAGCCGCCATATGAGCTGGCTGCACTGCATGTGGGGCATCGGCACCATGATCAGTCCCATGGTCATGGGCCGGGTGTTAGCGGGCGGCGGGCCATGGACAATGGGTTACCGGTACATCGCCCTGTTCCAGATCGCATTGACAGCAGTGCTGTTCTTCAGCCTGCCGCTATGGCAGAAGCGCACCGGGGAAGCTTCCGAAGACGGCAGCGCACCGCAGGCACTCAGCTTCGGGCAGGTGCTCCGCCTGCCGGGCGCAAAAGAGGTACTGCTCTGCTTTTTCTGCTACTGCGCACTGGAAACGACCGCAGGCCTATGGGCAAGCAGCTATCTAACTTTAACCAAAGGCGTTGCCGCTGAAACTGCCGCCAGCTTTGCCAGCCTGTTCTACATTGGCATCACCGCCGGGCGGGCTGCCTGCGGTTTTCTCACCTTAAAATTCAACGATACGCAAATGATCCGCATGGGTCAGTGCATTCTGGCCGTAGGCGTGCTGGCCTTGCTGGCACCCGGGCCGCAGGTGCTTTCGCTGGCGGGCCTTGTGCTGGTAGGTCTGGGCTGTGCGCCCATCTACCCCAGCATCATTCATTCTACGCCCGACCACTTTGGCGCGGACAAATCGCAGGCCATCATCGGCATCCAAATGGCCAGCGCCTATGTGGGCAATCTGGCCATGCCGCCGCTGTTCGGCCTGCTGGCCAATAACATCACTCCGGCGCTGTTTCCCTTCTATCTGCTGATCCTGTTGGTGCTGATGGTGTTCATGCATGAGCAGCTGGTGAGGAAAACAAGCCATTCTTAACCTTGCTATTCTCCTTTTTCGTATACAGCAAAAGGCTCCCTGTCCGGTTTCCGGGCGGGGAGCCTGCTGTTTTTGCAGAGAGATTACAGGATGCACCGGCTGATAGCATTGGCTACAGCAAAGAGGTCGTCCTGGCCGATAAAGCCGAACTTTGCTTCGTGCCCGTCCGCAAAGCAGACCGTCAGCTGCGAGGCCTGGATCGGGTCGCCAAAACCGGCAGTCTGGATGCCGAAGTGCAGCACCTTGCGGTAAGGCAGCACAAAGATCTGCTGCCGGGTGCCGGTAACGCCCTGCATATCCACCATGATGATCCGGTGAGTGGTAAAGATCACCTGATCGCGCACGGTTTTGTATGCGCCCACCACGCTCTCGCCGTCCAGCAGCAGAGCGCGGCCGTTTTTGCAGATATCCTTCTCCTGAAGGCGGATGAGATTTTCCATTGGCTTGTCGCGGAATTCCATGGTTTTTGTTCCCCTTTCCTGCGTATCGTTCTGCCCTTATTGTAGCATTCCGTTACCCGGTTTACAAGATGCGCTCTCGCCTTTTGCGCCGGACTGTGCTATACTGTAGCCCAAAGAGATTTTGCCAAAGAATATTGTATGAAATGAGGTTTTATACCGATGGAGATCATCATTCATCAGGCGATCCTGCATGTGCTGGATACTACCATGGACGCTCCTGTGCTGAGTGGCGGCGGCATGGAAATGACCGCAGAAAAGACTGCTTACTTTCAGTATCACATTGAAAAACTGTTTGCCAGCGACGATATCCGCCAGTGCCGCCCGCTGCCGGACTCCGCCTTTAAAAATGAGCTGGAGCACAACAAGGACTTCGTGGATCTCTCCTGCCGCATTGCCGGAGTGCTGTTCGACTATATGCATGCCCATACCACCATTCCCGGTGCCGATCTCGCGGTGGTAGATTTCACTCGGGACGGTGAGCCGTGGCTGGGCATCCTGAAGCTGAACTATAAAAACGGCTATACCCATTACACCGAGAACGTAGAGGGTGCTCCGGTGAACTCCATCATCCAGCAGCGGGCCTGCCTGCCCAGCCAGAGCGGCAAGGTGGAAGAGGGGGCGCTGGTCAATCTGGCCGATTACTCCATGCGGCTGCTGGAAAAGAAGTTTGACATCGATGGCCACAAGGAGTTTTACCTTTCTACAGTGGTGTTCCAGTACACCACCGCCCAGCCGGAAAAGAAAAAGCTGCAGGCCATTCAGGAGGCCGCCGTGCAGGCTGTGCAGGAGAACTACGCCGACCAGCCCCATGTGGAAGCACAGGTCGCCATGATGATTGCCAATCAGGCGGCGGACAACGACAATCAGGTATCTATCCAGCAGGTGCGCCAACAGTTGGAAGAGGAATACCCCCTTGCCGCTGTACCCTTTGACGACTATGTGGAAAAGAGTGATGTCATTGAGCACATCGAGCAGCCTGTCACCGTTACGCCTGCCCGCATCCGCCGGATGGAGAGCCGCAGCATCCACACCGCCAACGGCATTGAGGTAAAGATCCCCACCGAGCTGCTGAACTCGGAAAACGAAGTGGAGTTTTTGCACAGCGACGACGGAAGCGTCTCTTTGCTGATCAAGAATGTGATTTTGTGATTTGCAATTGCGTATTTTAACAAAGCGCTGCATTTAGTCTTGCTAAACGCAGCGCTTTGTGTTATATCTTTGTTGTATGCATCGTTCCATACTGTAATATGATGAGGGAGGAATATTTATGGAACTGGCAATGATCACCGCCCAACAGGTCATCGTGCTGTTTCTGCTCATCGGCACCGGTGCGCTGGCGGTCAAAACCGGCGTGCTGAAGCCCGAAAACAAACAGGCACTTTCCAATCTGCTGGTCTATATCATCGTGCCCGCGATGATCATCAACTCCTACCGCATGGAGTTCAGCGCTGAGATCCTGCGCAATCTGCTGGCTGCTTTCGGCATGAGCATCCTTGCCATTCTGGTGGGCACTGCCATCACGCTGGTGCTTACTGCACGCAAAAAGGACAGCCGCACCCCGATCTTTCGCTTTGCGTGCATTTTCTCCAATGCGGCCTACATGGGCTTTCCGCTCATTTCCGCGCTGTTCGGCTCCGAGGGTCTGCTGTATGCCAGCGCATTCGTGACCGTGTTCAACATTCTGCTGTGGACGATGGGCTATGGCTTCGTCAGCGGCAGTTCCAGTGCAAAGGAAGTCGTGCATAGTCTGGTGCGCACCCCGGTGCTGTATGCCGTGGCGGCAGGCCTTGCCATTTATCTGCTGCAGATCCCCATCCCGAACCTGATCGCGCAGCCGCTGGAACTGCTGGCCGGGATGAACACTCCCCTCTCCATGATGATCACCGGTATGCTGATCGCCGCCGGAAGCCTGAAAGATATCGTGGCAGACGTACATATCTGGAAGCTGGCCGCAGTGCGTATGCTGTTGATCCCGGCGGTGTGCCTGGTGCTGTTCAGCCTGCTGGGCTTTCACGGCACAGCAGCACAGGTGGTGGTACTGCTGGAGTGCTGCCCGGCAGCGGCCATCACCTCTGTGTTTGCGGTGCAGTTCGGTCACGATGAGAGCTTTGCGGCAGGCAGCGTTGTGCTGACCACTCTGCTGAGTATTGTGGTGCTGCCGCTGTGTGCGCTGATCATCAC
>ERZ808246.2732-NODE-2732-length-10692-cov-2.577889_pt1 | contig 10692 bp, 14 predicted proteins | sample MGYA00521083_ERZ808246 | MGnify/ENA primary metagenome ERZ808246 (study PRJEB31516, sample SAMN03275577) | gut metagenome | biome: mammalia-associated habitat; material: feces | host: Papio cynocephalus | place: Kenya | collected 2012-07-07 ...
TGGTTGATTTTAAAATTATCTATACAGTGCTGCGGACAAATCTTTTCACATTTCCCACATCGAATGCACTGATCTGTTATCTCAAACCCTTTTTCATGCACAGCTGCAACTCCAATCGGGAAAGTCTCCCTGACAATCGGTTCCTTTCCTAAATCAAAGAATTCAACCTCCCCATAATCCACGCAAAATGGTTCTAACACATATCGGCTGTCACCAGGATACACACTGTTCATAGATGGATTTTCTTCAAATATTTTATCTATCCATTTTCTTTGATCCTCTAATTTATGTGCTTTTCCGCTTAAACGAAGCATTTGATATTTTCGATTCATTCCTGTGATTGCAATATTTTCATCCCGCATCAGTTGTGCATAAAAATCTTTTCCTCTCGCTGTGCAAAAATATAATTTTTCATCTTCCACAAGCATGACATCAATAATCCGGATTTGTGGTTTTCCTTTCTCATCCACTGTCGCAAATGCGACATCCTTGATTTCCCGAAGCATCTGTAAACATGTATTCGCATCCATTGTGATTCCTCCTTGCATTCCTGTAAAATGTTTTTCTTTCTGATCTTTATCATATAAGGACACGACAGCAGCCACAAGTACGCACTTTTTTATTACATAGTTACCTTTTAGTAACTGTTTGTTGACAGACACCAAGTGTCCGCATTATAATTTTTTTAGATTTTGCCAATGGAGGATTCATATATGCTGACAAAAGAAGAATTACCAGAATGCCCGGTAGCAACTACCGTGTCCCTGATTGGAAGCAAATGGAAAATACTGATTATACGGAATTTATTAGAGCGCCCTTGGCGTTTCAACGAATTAAAGAAAGATTTAACCGGTATCAGCCAGAAGGTCTTGACTGACAGCCTTCGCTCCATGGAGGAAGATGGACTGATTACAAGAACGGTATACCCGGAAGTCCCGCCTAGAGTAGAATACGCGCTGAGTGAGCTTGGCGAATCCTTAAAGCCAATATTGGATTCTATGGTCGCATGGGGAAATGCTTACAAACAGTCCTTATAGTGAAACGAAAAAAATGCGTGGATACATTTCGTGTCCACGCATTTTTTCTTTATTCTACTGAAAGCAGTTCAATCTTGAAATTCAGTTCCTTGCCCGCCATCTCATGGTTGGCATCAAAGGTGATTGTTTCCTTGTCTTTATCTACAACTTTTACCGGGAACTGCTGTCCGTATGGAGTTGTCAGATAAACCTGATTACCGATCTCTAAGTTCTCAGAGCCAGGCATATCTTCAAATGCAACTGTGATAATATTCTCTGGATCTGGCATACCGTAAGCCTCTTCCGGCATCAGATGTACATCGACGATCTCACCGACATTCATATTTTTCACTGCTTCATCAAATCCTTTGATCATCATTCCGGCTCCGCAGACAAACTCCAGTGGTTCTCCGCGATCGTAAGATGAATCAAACTTTGTTCCATCATTAAATGTTCCTGTATAGTGCACCTTACAGTGCTTGCTTTCGTTACTCATAAAAATTCCTCCGATTTCATTGAATAATTTATTCTACCACGAAATCGAAGGAATAGCTAGATACTCTTTTATTACATTCCTGCAATGATAAGTAACACAGATATCAGCGTGTAACCAACACCAAGTGCTCCGATTACCTTGACCTTGCATTTCTTTAATGCCATCAACACAATGACTGCTACAATTGGATTCAACAGCAGACACCACTTTGAAACTTCCAATGCACCCGTTATAATCGCGATTGCAACAATAATTGTTCCACCAAACCAGAGTGTCAGACCTGCAATCAACATCGGTATATTCGCTACCGGATTGATGGCTTTCAGAACTTCTTCGCTTTCGTCATCAGACATCTTCTTGCTCAGCTTCTGATACAATAACGGTCTCAGACAGAAATACAAATGGCTCAAAAGGCCTGTATAACAGCTGATAAATGTATTGATTCTCAGTACCATTGCCAGCGTTGCATTATTTTTCGAGATCAGATCTGCAAGCAGCCACAGTACCACGTAAGCGCCCGGCTGTCCCAAAAAGGATAACCAGAAAGATACCTTGAACCGTTTCTCCGGAACCTCTGCCCACCATGGCTGGACTCCATTTAAGGTTATCTTTTCATTTCCGGTCGGTTTTCCCGGCTTAATCAGCGGCACATCTGCAAACGCTGCCGCCAGATTACTGATGATTCCAAATATTCCAAAAACAACATACATATTCATCTTATTCCCCTCCTGCATTTTATTACTATGCTTTCGTAACATCTTTTAGTTAGTATTATCTAACCCGATACATCATACACGTTTTTACATACTTGTGCAATATGTTTTTAAAAATGTTTCGATTGAGGAATGCAATCCATTGCTGTCCGAAACCACAAAGAAACGTTCTCTTACAATCTTCCACCATATACCGGGAATCCGCTGCTCGCACCATAGTTTTCAATCTTCTTGAAATGCTTCAGTGTCTCCATATCCTCTGTGCTGATTTCAAAATCAACCTCTGCGTTCGTCTTCATATGCTCTGGATTACCGGTCTTTGGAAGGGAGATCGTACCAAGCTGTAACGTATAACGGATGCAAAGCTGTGGCACGGATACACCGTACTTTTCTGCCATTGCCTGAATCTCCGGCTGATGAAGGATCTCTCCATGTGCGATTGGAGAATACGCTTCCACGGCGATACCATTTGCCTGACAATACTCCACAAGCTCGACTGGTGTATTGCTGATATGAAGCAGGATCTGGTTTACCATCGGTTTAATCTCTGCTGCCTCCATCAGGCTCTCGATATCTCCGATCTGGAAATTCGAAATACCGATGGCTCTTAACTTGCCTGCCTTATATGCCTCTTCCAGTGCTCTCCAAGCAGCGCGATTCCCCTCGACATAACGGTCATCACTCTGATTTACCTCTACCCAAGGCTGTGGTGAATGAATAATCATCATATCGAGATAATCTAGTCCCATCTTCTCTAATGTCGCGTCGATTCCTGCCTTTGCTTCCTCATAGGTCTTATGCTCCGCAGCGACCTTGGATACGACAAACAATTCCTCTCTTGGGATTCCGCAGGTTCTCACACCTTCACCGACACCCCGCTCATTGCCATATGCCTGTGCTGTATCAATATGTCTATATCCGAGCTTCGTTGCCGCTTTCACTGCCTCTGCAACCTGATCGTCCGGGATAAACCATGTTCCAAGTCCAAGCTGAGGAATCTCCACACCATTGTTCAAAGTAATCGTTTTTTTATACATATAAATTGCCCCTTTCAAATGATTTTCTATTTGCATTCTTTCCTGAATGTGTTATTATCATAATACTTAAACCTAACTTTAGGTCAAGACTTTTCTACATATTTTTTAGGAGGATACTTATGTACACCATTGGACAGGTCGCTGAATTATATAATTTTCCAATCTCTACACTTCGCTACTACGACAAGGAAGGACTCTTTCCGAATCTCAAACGGCAGTCCGGTATCCGGCAGTTTGATGACAAAGATCTCGAATCCCTGCGTATCATCGAATGTCTGAAAGCATCCGGGCTTGGTATCTCCGATATTAAACGGTATTTTGAATTATGCCAGCAGGGAAACTCCACCTATGCCGAACGCAGAGAATTATTTGAGAAACGAAAAAAAGCCGTCGAAGCGGAAATCAAACGGCTAAATAAAACTTTGGATTTATTAAAATATAAATGCTGGTATTACGACAAGGCAATCGAAGATGGCAATGAGGAGGGTATTCACGCCATGCTTCCAGATCACCTGCCGCAGGAGATCCAGCAATTATATGATCATGCACACGAAAATTAAAGTAACAGCAGCAGCGTCTTCCCTGATATATCTGCAATCCCTTTCTGTGCCCCCACAACGAATACCATGATCCATGAAAAAATCAGGACTATAATTGTTCGAAGCGCCGTTGCGACGTTGGAATCTGTATTTTTAATTCCACATTTTGCAAGAATTGCGGTCAGTCCTGCAAATAGTGCAGAGCCAAATGCAAATGCAATCCACATAGTTATTCCTTCTTTCGTTTTATACCATTTTCTCCATCACAAGTGTACCAAGCCAATACGTGAGCAGTGCGATGCCAGTACCGATCAATGCTCCGCCCAGCACATCCGATGGATAATGCACACCGACATACAACCGGGATAATCCCATCAGACACGCAAAGACTAAAATCGGAATGCCATACTTTTTCGGCAGTCCCCGGATCATCACACACTGCCTCCTGCTTTTTCTATTAAGATACAGGATAATCTTAAATTACAGGTGGTTAAAATCTAAACATTTTCTAAACTACTGTAATATTTCTTCGCTTTGAATTAAAACATCTCTCCGTTTGCCATGAATTCGGGAATATTCTCATGTATTATCCCATTTTCATCCATATTATCATAGAACAGTGTTTTGTGGAAACCTCATTAAATCAAGTTAAGGGGGTATTTTTTTATTCGATTTGCATTTTTACCCCCTTATCTTATCATTATCTTTTTTATTATCTTTTATAACACTGTATTTCTCTTTTACCTAATTCTATCTGATACAAGCACATAAAACGTCACGTGCGCCGCTTGATCGGCGATTGGAATATTCACCCGGTTTTGAAACTGCGCGATATTTTTCATTCCATAATCGGTAGAGAAGCACGGCAGTGACGACGAGCGCACCAGCTCATTGAAGGTAAATTCATCTGTCTGTACAAGGAACTTCGAGGCGGGCATCTGTTCCCGGCACATCGTATCCCAGAAGCCAAGCTCCGACCGGAGCAGGAAATTAAATCCATTGATATCTGCGAAGGTCACCGATTCCGTCCCGGCAAGCGCATGCTCCGGCGGCACGCAGACATACAGATTTTCTTCCATGAATTTCTTTGCCTGCTCTCCCTCCGGTACAAATGGAAGCACTGCAACATCACATGTGCCATCCACCCATGCAGAAAGCACTTCCTCATTCTGACAGATGGCTGATTCGATCATACTTCCCGGATATGACGCACTCAGATACCGGAGCAGCTCCCAGAGCGGTGCCGGAGCACACGATCGTACAACGATCGTCCGTTGCCGCTGGTCAAACGCCCGCACTGCCTGCACGGTCTGCTCCGCTTCTGCAAGCAATTTTCGCCCATACTCCACCGCGAGCTTTCCATTTTCATTTAATTCAATCCGGTTTTTCCCACGCACGAAAAGCGGCACACCAAAGCTCTCCTCAACATGCTGCATGGCATCGATGGCGTCGATATATGAAATTGCTCTGCAACCTTTGCTAGTGTTCCACACTCCGCAAAAGCAATCAGTTGTTTTACTTCGTACAAATCTAACACTTTGTGTTTTCCTCCTGTTTGCATTTCATAATTTGAAATGTGTATTTCGATATCTATACTGTACTTTCTTTTATCTGTGTTGTAAAGTCTAACTTGTAAAGCAAATAAACATTTCAAAATTTTGGAGGTGTCATTATGGAATATGTTACATTGAATAACGGAATCAAAATGCCAAAGCTTGGTTATGGTGTCTATCAGACTCCACCGGAAGATACCAAGCGCTGTGTCTTGGATGCAATCGAAGTCGGCTACCGCAGCATCGATACTGCACAGGCATATTATAACGAAGAAGGCGTCGGCGCAGCCCTTGCGGAATGCGGTCTTCCACGGGAAGAGTTCTTCCTGACAACCAAGGTATGGATCACAAATGCCGGATATGAAAAGGCAAAGGCATCCATCGAAGAATCCTTGAAGAAATTACAGACTGATTATCTGGATCTTCTGCTCATCCACCAACCATTTGGCGATTACTACGGCACTTACCGCGCAATGGAAGAACTGTACAAGGCCGGCAGGCTCCGCGCCATCGGCGTTTCCAACTTCGGACCGGACCGCTACCTTGACATCGAGCATTTCTCCAAGGTTAAGCCTGCGGTAAACCAGATTGAGACACACGTCTTCCAGCAGCAGAAAACAGCCAAGAAATATCTGCGGAAATACGGCTGCCAGATTGAATCATGGGGACCATTTGCCGAAGGACGGAATGATTTCTTCACCAATCCGGTTCTCACAGAGATCGGTGCCAAGTATGGCAAATCCGCTGCACAGACAGCCCTTCGTTTCCTGATTCAGAGTGATGTTGTTGTCATTCCGAAGTCTGTACACAAGGAGCGTATGCAACAAAACTTCGATATCTTCGATTTCACACTGTCAGCCGAAGATATGGCTGCGATCGAAGCACTTGACAACGGCGAGAGCCTTTTCTTCTCTCACTACGCACCGGAAACAGTTGAGTGGTTTATGTCCATTTTATAATCTGATCTATAGAGCCAGCAAACGCCAGAACATATCAATATAATCTGGCGTTTTTCTTTTTATTCTATTCATCGTTCTATCCATGTCCATTGGCTCTTGCCTGTATCTCATCAAGCGGCAGCTTCTTCGGGCACACAGTCTTACAGGAAAGTGCCTGACCGCAATATGAAAAAAACTTTGCCCGGTATTCCTGCGCCAGCTCCGTGCGATGGGCGTCGTTGGTATTCTGTTCCATCGCCTTATACGCTTGTACCATAGCGGCGGCTCCCGCAAAATCCTCGCCTGCAAAGAAATTCGGACACACCTCCAGGCAGCATCCACACTGCAGACACTGCCCTGTCTGATACTGCAGGTCATAATCCCAGCCAAACTCTGAGCTGTCCTTCTCCTGCAGCCACACTTTCATCCTCTTTATCTCATCAAACATTCCACTTCGGTCTACAACCAGATCCTTTACAAGCGGAAATTTGTGGAATGGTTCGAGCAATATCTTTCCTCTTCTTCCTGCTACTTTCAGAAACTGACTGCATGCAAGCACCGGATACCCATTGACCAGCATTGCACAGGCTCCGCATTTTGCTTCCATGCATCCACACTCCCATGCGATACGATTGTTCTTCGCCTCTGTCTGATTGATCTCCGTCAACCAGTCTGCAACAGTCAGATTCCCATCTCCGGTATAAACGAATTTCTGGATATAGAAGGCTTCTTCAGGCGATGGCTGTCTCTTTACTGATATCTCAATCTCCATAGCCTTCACCTGCCTTCTGAAAATAAATCCGTATCTGTCCATGCTCGAGCTGTGCAATCGTCTGCTTCTCATATATTGGATTTTCGTCCGGACAATCGCTTCTTATATGGGCGCCACGGCTTTCTTTTCTTTCACGTGCACAGCAAAGCATCGCTTTTCCCAACATACAGCACTCAAACAGCGACCGGTTCTCTATCTCCGACGCGGTTTCATCATAGGTTCCCTCGACCTGCTTGATCAGTTGCTCCAATTGGTCGATAGCAGAACATATTTGATCTTCTGTCCGGACAATTCCAAGTCCCTTCCGCAGGATGCCTTGCATCTGCAGTAGGTGCTCTACATAGCTTCCCGGAACTGTTTCCCGTTCATTTTTGCCTGTATTATCCTCTGCATCCATATTATCCGGTTGCAGCTTACCTTCTATATATGCGTCATCTGCCATTGCTGACCGGGCAGCTACACGCCCTCCATACAAAGCCCCAAGCAGTGAATTTCCGCCCAGACGATTCGCGCCATGATACTGACAGGCGCATTCTCCTGCCGCATACAGATTCCGCATAGATGTACGATGTTCTCTGTCCACCCAGATTCCACCCATGAAATAATGAATCCCCGGCTCTACCGGAATTGGCTCTTTCAACGGATCTATCCCTAAAAACTTTTTGCAGTCCTCTATTACGCCGTGCAGTTTTTCCTGTGCTGCGCGCTTATCCAGATGCTGCATCGTCAGATATATCGGATAGCCCTTCTGCATCCAGTTCCATTCTTCCCGTGCAACGACATCTCTCGGCATCAGATTCCCAAGCTCCGGGTATGCTTCTTCCATGAAATAATACGGTCTGTTCTCGCGCAGAATATAAAGCCGCCCACCTTCGCCTCTTACCGCCTCCGTAATGAGCATATTTTTTCCACGCAGCTTCGCGGTTGTTGGATGATACTGGATAAACTCTCCGTTTGCAAAACGTACCCCGGAAGCAAACAGATTCGCAGTCACAGCGCCGGTATTTCGTGCAGAACCGGTTGCATTTCCGAACATGCCTCCCAGACCACCTGACGCAATGATCAATTTACCATGCAGAACTCTTTTTTCTTCTGTGACAGGATGAACCAGTTCACATCCATATGCCTGATTCTCTGTATGTAACAGCCGCCCAAACATCCATCCACTCATCCGCTCGATCATGCCGTCCGCCTCATATCTACGTGCCTGATCAATCAATGTGTGCATAAGCTGTTTTCCAGTGTTCGAAGCTGCATAAAGTGTCCGCTTTACCGACTGTCCACCAAACGCACGAACATCCGGTTCCTTGTCTTCATTCAGTGTAAAAGACATCCCCTTATCAAAAAGCGTCTGCACAATCTCCGGTGCCTGCACTGTCATATTACGCACTGCTTCCGGATCTGCCAGTGATCTGCCTGCCCGGATGGTCTCTTCCGCGTGAAGCATCACGGAATCTGTCTCTGTGTTTACCGCCGCATTTATTCCACCCTCTGCCATAACCGATTGGGCACGCACGGATGGCATATCCGAAATAAGCTTTGATTTTATACCATTTTTCGCCAGTTCCAGAGCCGAACATAATCCCGCAGCCCCTGCACCTATAATAATGATCGTTTCTTCCATCTACTCATACCTGCCATTGTATATAATACATCACGACTGCCACTGTATAAAATAACAGCATCACTGTCAAAACAAGCATCCAGTCCACCGTCCGCTCCTTAAATTTCTTGTTCCCCCGGGCAATCAACATTGACTTTATACTCACTGCCAGATGGATGAAAATCGCAAGTATGAACGCAATCTGTGAAAGTAGACGAAGCAGTGTGAATTCCTTCAGAAAGAACCTTCCATCCACAGTTGTTGTATATGCAGTCACATGAAATACAAGTAAAATCAGAATTACAATTCCCGAAATCCGTTTCGTCCAAAATGCTGCATTCTGCCCAAGATACCAGCTCCCGCTTCGCTTTCCACTTCGTATGGCAGGAACCGTAGACAGGATACCGCACACACCATGTATAAGCACAACCACAAACAGCAGCCAGGACAAAGGAGTAAACGTTACCGTACTCAGTCCAAGCAGCATCAGACTTCCCATCAACCCATGCAGCAACAACAGAAAAATAATGATTCGTGCAAGCCGGTTATTCCATTTCCTCATTGCTGCACCTCCTCATCCATAACAAAAAAAGACAGCATCATCGTCTCTGTACATTCCTTAATCCGAATCTCATACCCTTCATCCTGCAGATAAGAAGCGACCTGCTTCACGGCATTCTGATATGCTGTATTTTCCTTATTCGTAAGCAGAACCGCATATTTCGATTGATTTTTCTGCCTGTTATTGACAAGCAATCGGTATTCTACCTTTCCTATAGATACCAGAATCTCAGAATATGCATCCGCATCAGCCAAAGCCAGATCTTCCCATGTATAACTCCATGATGATATTACTTCCCGCGCGCTTTCGTTCTTCTGTGAGTGCTTCGTGGCTCCACTCATTGCATCCATAACAGAGAAATCAGGATTGAAGCTTATATTATTTAATAATAGCGTAATTCCACCAACTGCAAGAACCAACAGGACTACAATCCATACTCTATGTTGTATTTTTTCTCTCATCATCTTCTCCTTGCTGCCTCTCTTGCAATAATCAGATCGCCTCATAGAAGCACCGCTTACTCTCCGGAAAGACCGGTACACAGGAAAATCCATGCATCATTTCCGGCTGGATATGAATATGAAGCTTATCTCCAGCTCCGGCACGCTCATAAGCCTCCCGATACGCTCTCGCATTTCCCGCGCATATTTCTTCCGCATAATACATATAGGTCTCCGGCGCATTATGGAAATCCATATAGATCGGACAGTACGTGTCCTTCGGTGTTTCCATTCCGCGGGATGCAATCACCGCGGTTCCCCGGAATGCATTTACCGTGAAAAACGGATCTTTGGGCTCGTATTTCTCCATTTCCTTCCAGTCCTCTTCGGTATCCGGAACGCCTGCTGGAGAATTCCCAATAAATAACTTCGGCATACCAACCGCGGCTCCCTGTTGGTTAATCCGGTTGATGATTCCGGCACCATATAAGCCACCCATTGAATCACCGACGATTGCAATATTCTCCGCGCCATACCGCTTCTCCATCTTGCAATATGTATCGTACAGCACTGAAAGCGTAACCATGATGTTTACCGCGGTAATCGGCGGATAGATCGGATACCATACATCCATGCCTGTCTCATTTCCATAGGATCTTGCCATGCCGATCTCGCTCTTCCATTCCAGCGTCTGACCGCCATAGATAAATAGAATAGCTTTATCCTTTTTGTGCGCCGTCTTCTTGCTCCGGATAATCAGACACGGATGTCCACCGACCGATATTTCCTTGTATAAGGCTTTTCGATCCTTCGGAAATACATATTTATTTTTCTCGTTCGTTTTCTTCGCTTTTTCAAGTGCGGCATCAATATCCGCGTAATCTGTCTTCATGGACGGAACGATCGTCGTCATAAGCTTCAGCATGTGGTATGCCAGTTTGCCTGAAACACTCATAGAATTCTCCTTCTAAAACAACGTACAGATCCATGCCACAAGCGCACATGCCGGGATATAGATCACGA
>ERZ808246.2733-NODE-2733-length-10690-cov-5.322520_pt1 | contig 10690 bp, 9 predicted proteins | sample MGYA00521083_ERZ808246 | MGnify/ENA primary metagenome ERZ808246 (study PRJEB31516, sample SAMN03275577) | gut metagenome | biome: mammalia-associated habitat; material: feces | host: Papio cynocephalus | place: Kenya | collected 2012-07-07 ...
CAACGACCCCACTTTTTCCGTACAGTATAGCGCGGCTTTTGCAATGTGTCTGTACGAATCTTGTGAAATTTTCAAGTGCGGTGGTCTTCTTTGCGGCATGGAGGCGGGGTTTCGAAGACGCAGATGACAGACTTTGGGACAGAGAATTCTCTGCACGACCTGTCAATCTTTTCTGAATTTTTTAATCGCTTGGACAAGCCAGTTTACACTGGGCTTACACACTTTATGATTCAGAAGGGCTTAACACGACACAATATCCCGACACCTACTGATGCAGATGTCGGGATATTTTTTGCATGGGATGAGATTCATGCTGAACTTTGAAATCTTGCGGCTTCCTCCGCAAACTAAAATTCTTCAGGGTGATTCAGTAAACTGATCAACGATACAGGTGCTTGCTGAAGTACCGGTCGCCGCGGTCGGGGAGGATGATCACAAAAATGCCGCGATTCCCTGCGAGCGCAAATTTCTTGGCTGCGGCCAGTGCCGCACCGGAGGAAGACCCGGCGAAGATACCTTCCTTTCGCGCCAGTTCCCGTGCGCCGTCGAAAGCCTCGGTATCGGTGATCTTTACCACCTGATCCACAAGCGACATATCCATGGTGTCAGCAATAAAATCATTGCCAATGCCCTCAATGTCATAGTCGCCATGTTCTCCGCCGCCCATCGTAGAACCAACAGGATCAGCCAGAATGCCCTGTATTTCCGGATTTTGCTCCTTGAGATACTTCACGACACCGGAATAGGTACCGCCGCTGCCTGCGCCTGCGATCAGGAAATCGATCTTTCCGTTCAGATCCCGGTAGATTTCCGGACCGGTGGTCTCATAATGAACGCGGGGATTAGCGGGATTCACAAACTGCCCCAGTGAAATTGCACCGGGGATCTCGGAACGAAGGGCATCCGCCTTGGCGGAAGCGCCCAGCATTCCTTCCTCACGAGGCGTGTTGATGACCTCTGCACCAAGCGCCCGCAGCAGCGTCTGCTTCTCCTCGGAGAACTTTGTGGGGACAACGAAGATCACACGATAGCCCTTGTTCAGTGCCGCAAACGCAATGCCAAGGCCAGTATTTCCGGCGGTTGCCTCAACGATCGTCCCGCCCGGCTTCAGTCTGCCGGACTGTTCCGCGTCCTCGATCATCGCCTTACCGACACGATCCTTCACACTGCCGGCCGGGTTAAAAAGTTCCAGCTTGGCAAACAGGTTTACCCCATCAGGGAGGTCGATATGCGTCAGCTTCACGATGGGCGTATTACCAATCAACGCCTGTGTGGATTCAAAATAAGCCATGTTTATTCCTCACTTGCCTGAATAGCCTGCGCCAAGTCTGCCAGCAGGTCATCAATGTTCTCAATACCGATGGACAGCCGGATCAGGCCGTCCGTAATGCCGACCTTCTGCCGCACCTCATAGGGGATCGACGCATGGGTCATGCTGGCGGGATGGCAGACGAGGCTTTCTACGCCGCCCAGGCTTTCCGCCAGAGCGATCAGGCGCAGCGACTGGAAGAAGGTGCGGATGTTGTAATTTTCCTTCAGCTCGAAGGAGATCATCGCGCCGCCGTTTTTTGCCTGCCTGCGGTTGATCTCATAGCCCTGTGCATCCGGCAGGCCGGGATAATAGACCTTTTTGACGGCACTGTTTTCTGTCAAGAATGCTGCCGCTTTTTCCGCGTTGCCGGTGTGCCGATCCATGCGGACAGCCAGCGTTTTGATGCCGCGGATCAGCAGGAAGCTGTCGAACGGCCCCAGCACGCCGCCGGTAGAGTTCTGGATGAACGCCAGTCGCTCCGCCAGCGCAGGATCCTTGACTACGGCAAGCCCCGCCACCAGATCGCTGTGACCGCCCAGATATTTCGTGGCGCTGTGAACGACAATATCAGCGCCCAGCGTCAAGGGCCTTTGCAGGTACGGTGTCATAAAGGTGTTGTCCACGATGGTCAGCGCGCCATGCTTTTTCGCTGCTGCGGCAACAGCTGCGATATCCGTAACGGTCAGCAGCGGATTCGCCGGGCTTTCGATCAGGATCGCCTTGACGGATGGATCAAAGACGTCTTCCAATGCCGGAATATTGGTCGTGTCCGCGATATCGTAGGTAATTCCGAAATGCCGGAACACCTTGTCCAGCACGCGGAATGTTCCGCCATATACATTGGAGGAGATCAGCACTTTATCTCCGGATTTGAAAAGCGACAGGACCGCCGTGATAGCCGCCATACCGGAGCCGAAGGCAAAGCCAGCCGTGCCGCCCTCCAGCTCCGCGATCAGCGCTTCCAGAGCGGCGCGGGTCGGATTTCCAGTGCGGGAATATTCCCAGCCTTTATTTTCACCAAGCCCTTGCTGCTCATAGGTGGAGGTCTGATAGATCGGCACATTGACCGCGCCGGTAAAGGCGTCGCCATAAATGCCCCCGTGGATCAGGGCGGATTCGATATTCTGATAGTTTGACATGATCTACTCCTTTTCTGTCAGCAGACGCAGCGCCTGCTTTACCGTTGCGGCAGAATTGTTTGCTGCCTGCCTCTCAAATACATCATAGGATCCGGCCGCCGTACCATCCGCAAGGTCGGATATTGCGCGTATCACGGCGAAGGGCACGCCGGAGAGGGCTGCGACCTGTGCGATCGCGCCGCCCTCCATTTCTGCAGCAAGCGCATGAAAGGTATCATAAATCACCGCTTTGCTCTCGTGGCCGGAGATAAACTGATCTCCCGTTGCGATCAGTCCTGTATGGACCTTTTCCTTGCCGAGTACGGCTTGCGCGGTCTTTACGAGCGTGTCGGAGATATGCTTGTCCGTATGGAAAACGGTGGGGAAGCGGTCATCTTCCCCGGTGCACAGATATCCTTTGACATGGCCGAATGCGGTCACATCGAAATCATGCTGCACAAGGCCTTCGGCAACAACAATATCTCCCACTTGCAGCATAGGAGCCAGTCCTCCTGCAATGCCGGTATTGATGATCGCTGCCGGATGATAGTGATCGATCAAGAGCTGCGTGCATCGCGCCGCATTGACCTTTCCGATACCGGCTTTCACAAGTACGATCTGCCGGTCGCAGAGAATACCCGTATGAAAATTGATTCCGTATCGCACTTCCTGCCCGCTCTGCTGCATGGACGCAAGCAGCAGGGAAAGTTCGGAATCCATTGCTCCGATAATTCCAATCGGTTCACGCCCTGACTGCATACTGCATTCTCCCCTCATTCCAGTCTTTCAGAACTTCCAGCATGTCCGCAGCAACTGCCTTCGCGCCCGGCAGATCATGCTCCAGATAATTGCCGCACTCCCAGCGCTTGCTGCCGGGGATCTCTCCTTCAAAGTCCACAATAAAGCGGAAGCTCTCCCGCACCAGCTCCAACGCCTCCTGTTTGGAAACGGAATCGCGCAAGAGAAAATAGAAGCCTGTCCGGCAGCCCATGGGGCCGACATAGACGACATCCTGCGAATACCGGCTGTTGCGGGCGTAGGTCGCAAAAAGATGTTCAAAGGTGTGAAGCGCACCGTTGGAAAGATAGTCACCCTGATTGGGCTTCTTCATGCGAATATCATAAGTGATCACGTCGCCGTCGATGCGGGAAACATACATTCCCTTTTCCAGCAGGTCATGATCAATGGTAAAACTTGCAATTTGTTTCATTTCGTATGCTCCTTCACATAGTTTTTCAGTGCATCCGCGAGATCTGTTGCTTCCCACGGCGCATCAATGTCCGTTCTTCCGAAGTGCCCGTATGCGGCAGTCGCGGCATAGATGGGACGCCGGAGGTTCAAGCGCTGAATGATCGCGCCGGGACGGAGATCGACCAGTTCTCTGACGGCATCGGTAATGATCTCATCTGGAACAATGCCGGTGGAGAAGGTGTTGACATAGAGCGAAACAGGCGCAGCCACGCCGATTGCATACGCCACCTGAATCTCAGCCTTTTCCGCCAGCCCTGCAGCGACGATATTTTTTGCGACATATCTTGCGGCATAGGCGGCGGAGCGGTCTACCTTCGTCGGATCCTTTCCTGAGAAGGCACCGCCGCCGTGCCTGGCTGCGCCGCCATAGGTATCGACAATGATCTTTCGCCCGGTGAGACCGCTGTCTCCGACCGGACCGCCGATGACAAACCGGCCGGTGGGATTGATGAGAATGCGGGTATCCTCAGTCAGAAAATTTTGCAGGACGGGAGCAATGACCTCCTTGCGGATATCCTGATGGAGCTGCTCCTGTGTGACCTCGGGATCATGCTGGGTGGACACCAGAACCGTGTCCACCGAGACGGGATGACCGTCCTCATAGTGGACAGACACCTGTGTTTTCCCATCCGGGCGCAGGTAAGGAAGCGTTCCATTCTCCCGAACCTCTGTGAGACGCCGGGCCAGCTTATGCGCCAGCACAGCGGTCAGCGGCATCAGCTCCTCCGTCTCGTTTGTGGCGTAGCCGAACATCATGCCCTGGTCACCGGCGCCAATCTCCGCCGCTTCACCGGAGTTTCGCGTTTCCAACGCATCGTTGACACCCTGCGCAATGTCCGGAGACTGCCGGTCAAGGCGGAGGATGATCTCCGCGGTGTCTGCGTTGAAGCCATATTCCGGACGGTCATATCCGATCCCGCGGATCGTGCGGCGGATCACATTCTCCACATCAACATGAGCGGTGGAAGCAACCTCTCCGGCAACGATCACGGTGTTGTTCTTTGCGATGGTTTCGACGGCAACGTGTGCCGCAGGGTCTTTTTCCAGATAGGCGTCCAGAATGGAGTCGGAGATCAGGTCGCAGACCTTATCGGGATGCCCCTTCGTGACGGATTCAGAAGTAAAAATATAATTGCTCATTTTGCGTTCTCCTTTTCAGCTAAAATAAAGTGAATATTTTCAAATGCATGCAGGCCATCTGACCGGCCGCTGAAGTATCGCTTTTCGATTTCTTCCGGTGTGAAATGCTGCTTGCAGCGAAAACCGCATCGCCGCAGCATGTTCATCACATTTTCTTCCCGATAGCCGGGAGCCATCGGCTCTCCCAGCATAGCCGTGATGCGCGTCAGCTCTGCGCCTCTGGCGGAATCGGTGGGCAGCCCTTCGTCCGAAAAGTCAAATACAAGCCGGTTTTCCGAATTTTGAAAAGAACCCATCCTTTTGACCGTGTCCTCAAACAGTGCAAGAGGCAGGTAATAGGTGACACCCAAAACAGAAAAAAAGGTGGGGAGCTTCGGGTCAAACCCTGCCTGTAGCAGCGCCGTTATCATGTCATCCTTTGAAAAATCAACAGGAACAAGATGAGCATTTGTGGGGATCGTCCATTCCAACTGGCGGATGCGCGCCTTTTTGAACCGCTGCGTATCCGGATGATCGATCTCAAAGACGCGGATATTGTCGTTGCCATTTCGGAAGAGAAAGGTGTCCATACCGGCTCCACAGATCACATATTGACACAGAGAGAATCGGCTTGCGAAAGAAGTCAGCTCCTGTTCGGCAAATGCGATCCTGGAGATAGGAATCGGCATCAGATAATGGTTCAGCTTATCCACGATCTCGCTGCTGTGAAAGCTGAGATTGGGATCGATCAGGTTTTCCTGATAATTGTGGCCGATCAGCTGCCCGGTTTCCTCATATTGCTCCAGCCCCATAAAGTCGAAGGCCAGAGAATCATCGAAAATCTTTTTCCGGGCATAGGTCGAATGGTATGCTCTTGCGAAGGAGCACAGCTTTGCGGTCGTGCTCTCATGGGATTCAATCATTGTTACACCTCATGTAAATACAAAAATCCCGCCTGTTCAAAGAATGTGACTTCTTGAAACAGACGGGATGTATGATTTCTGTAACTTATCAGGCTGCTGCGCGCAGCACAATAAGCCTGCCGTCTGTTTGGAAAAGACAGCAGGAACAGCATGCGGTATTCACAATGATCTGCTTTCTATGCGTATTCATTGGAACCTCCATCGTTTTTATAACCAACTAATCTTGTAGGTTAATGGAATAATAGCGCAATGCGAAGCGTTTGTCAATATGGGTTCAGAAAAATACTTTACTTCAATTTACTCATTGCATAGCCTGCGTACAGGGCTGCACCAAGGGGCAAGGCAGTCTCGTCAATGTCAAATCCGCCGTTGTGATTGGAGATCAGCGTATGGGGCAGCTCCGGATTACCAGTACCCAAATAAGCATATGCTCCGGGAACATGGAGTTGAAACTCGGCGAAGTTGTCTCCGCTGAGAGACAATGCGCGGTCTGTGACCACCGCAGCGCCCAGACGCTCCACCACTTCGGCTGCCTCTGTGCAAACCTGCGGGTCATTGATCAGCGGCGGCGTAAAATCCGTCCAGACGATGTCTGCCGAGCCTCCGTAGATGGCAGCGGTATTCTGCGCGGCCTGATCCACCAGCGTCCGCAGACGGTAACGCTGCTCCTGGGAAACCGTTCTTGTTGTCCCTTCCAGTACGGCGGACTCCGCCACGGCGTTGTAAGTTGTTCCGGCGGTGAGCTTTCCGACGCCGATGACCACAGGCTCCACCGGCGAAGTGCGGCGGGTCACAATGGCCTGGAGCCCCACCACCAGTGCGCTGGCGATATACAGCGCATCCGCTCCCAGATCCGGTGTGGAAACATGCGCCGCCTTTCCTCTGATCTCAATGCGGAAGTGATCCACCGCGGCGTTGTTCAGCCCCGGCTTCAGTCCTACCGTTCCGGCTGGCAGATCGTATGCCGTATGCAGGCCGAACACCCGCTCCACGCCATCCAGTACGCCTGCCTCGATAAATGGCTTCGCCCCCTGCCCGATTTCCTCGGCCGGCTGAAAAATCAGGCGCACTTCTCCCGCAAGCTCTGCCCGATGCGCTGCCAGGAGCTTTGCCGCGCCCAACAGGCAGGCCGTGTGGGCGTCATGTCCGCAGGCGTGCATGACGCTGGAAACCGTGGAGCGATACTCCGTTTCATGCGTCTCCTGAATCGGCAATGCGTCAATATCGGCCCGGAGTGCTACGATACTGCCTGCGCCTTTTTCCCCCTTGAGGATTCCTAAGACACCGGTTTCCCCGACTCGGGTATGGAAGATGCCGAAATGGTCCAATTCCTCTTCGATTCGACCGGCGGTGCGGAATTCGTGCAGCCCCAATTCCGGATACTGATGGAACTCCCTCCTTATGGCTGTCAAATATGCCTGCTCTTTCAGGGCTTCCTGTTTTAGATCGATCATACGCGTGTCCTTTCAATTCTTATGGGAGGGTATTTTTGTTTGCAGGCTCTCCAGCCGGTTCAGCGCCTCCGGAAGCGTCTCATCCTTCTTGGCAAAGTGGAAACGGATGAGATGATCGACAGGCTCACGGAAGAAGCTGGAACTTGGCACAGCCCCAACGACCACCAGCCGAGCCAGATCCGCACAGAATTTCAAATCGCTGTCGTAGCCGAGTTTGGAAATATCCAGCAGGATATAGTACGCTCCCTACGGGTCGTCGTGGACAAAGTTGAAATTTCGGCACTTTGCCCCGTTTACTTCACCCTGTTTAGTCCGCGAACAGCGGTGTGGAGAGATAGCGGTCGCCGGTATCAGGCAGCAGGACAACGATCGTCTTGCCCTTGTTCTCCGGACGTTTTGCCAGCTGAATGGCAGCCCATACGGCAGCACCGGAAGAAATGCCCACCAATACGCCCTCTTTCTTGCCAATCAGCTTGCCGGTGGCAAATGCATCCTCGTTCTCTACGGGAATAATTTCATCATAAATCCTAGTATCAAGCACATCGGGAACAAATCCGGCACCGATACCCTGGATCTTGTGGCTGCCGGCCACGCCCTTGCTCAGCACCGGAGAAGTCGCAGGCTCTACGGCCACTACCTTCACATTGGGATTCTGGCTCTTGAGGTATTCACCAACGCCGGTGATCGTGCCGCCGGTGCCCACGCCTGCCACAAAGATATCAACCTTGCCGTCGGTGTCCTCCCAGATCTCGGGGCCGGTAGTCGCCTTGTGAATTGCCGGATTAGCGGGGTTCACGAACTGGCCGGGGATAAAACTGTCCGGAATCTCTTTTGCCAGTTCATCGGCCTTGGCGATAGCGCCCTTCATGCCCTTGGCACCCTCAGTGAGCACCAACTCCGCGCCGTAGGCCTTCATCAACTGACGGCGTTCCACGCTCATAGTCTCCGGCATGACGATGATGATGCGGTAGCCCCGGGCAGCAGCCACGGAAGCCAGGCCGATACCGGTATTGCCGGAGGTCGGCTCGATGATGACGGAGCCGGGCTTCAGCAAGCCTTTCTGCTCCGCATCATCGATCATGGCCTTGGCAATACGATCCTTCACGCTTCCGGCGGGATTGAAATATTCCAGTTTGCCCAGGACCTTGGCCTCCAGGCCTTCGGTCTGCTCAATGTGAACCAGTTCCAGCAGAGGAGTCTTGCCGATCAGCTGGTCAGCGGATGTATAGATTTTACTCATAATATTTTCCTCCCAAGCGGTTATTGTTTTAATTTGGCATTCTGCTATCGGTGTATCTGCTTACTGACAGCCGCAACATCGTAGAGTTCGATTTGGTATCATTTTATTACCAACTTTTACTGTAGGTTTATATGGATTATAGGACTGCTATGCCTGCTTGTCAATAGCTGCTCCACAGTTTTTACAGTATACCGCAGAAAGCATCCCGCGCGTCACAGAAGATTCCCTGCTCCCCGTTTCCGGCCTTGACCCCCGGCGCTGATGTTTGTCCCCGCTTCGCCGAATGCCGCACGCTCCCTACCTGGCGGGGACTGGATAAGCTCATTACGGAATATTTTGAGAATATCACCCGTGCGGATCTGATGCACAGTGACCCTGACGGGTATGACTATGTGATATGATCTGTACTTTGCGCTAAAAAAGATGTCCGCCACATAGGCGGACATCTTTTTCATTTCGGAAGCTGTTGTTTCAGAAATTCAATTACCGTTTCGGCTACTGTAAGACGGTAATCGGCAAAAAAGTGATCTGTGGGGAAGTCGATCCCCTGAAAAGCCGTTCCGCCCGCACGCCGAATGGCTTGTGCAAAAGGCTCGCAGTGCATCTGCGGCGGCGTGTAAATGTCCAGCGTTCCGCCAATGCATGGGATCGTCTTAGGGCCAGTGCGCTTACCGTCGCCTTCCTCTTATATCATGTATTCCACGGTTTGCTCGGCCATCAAAACGGTCTGCTCGTTGAAGAGCAGGATCGCTTCCCGATTTTCCGTGGGGCCAAAGGCGTACAGCTCCCGCTCGGAGCGCTCCATGCAGCAGATCGGGACAATGCGGTTGTACTCGCAGGGGTGATCCTCGACCATCTGAAGTGCAGGATCGTCAAAGGGCTTTGCCAGATAGTACGGGTCAAAGAGATAGACCTGCTCCCCTTGGATATGGGTCAGCAGCACATAGTGCCATCCCTCCAGATCCACCCGCACGACAGCCGCGCCGCCGCGCCCAAGCGCATCCCGCAGCAGACTGTTCTGCGAAAAGTTCACGCTCTCGCCGGACAGGTACTTGCTGGAGATCGGCAAATGGCCTGTCTGCCCGTAGCCGTTGATCCAGTTGCTCAGGAACATCATGGCCATGCAGGAGGTACCGCATTTGCCGCTGCCGCCGTCCTCGCCAAAGCAGTCCAGGCAGTACAGCATGATGCTGCGGATAATCTCTGGAGGGATATCGTCCCGCGGAAAAAGGTAGCTGACCGCATTGAGCATGGAGGTGGGACCGCAGTCGTATTCCGTCATCTGATAACGCAGCGGATTGTTCATGGTACCAACTCCTTTATAGCTGTGGTCAAAAATTTGCAGAAATTCTGCGATTTTCTCTTGGGTGGTCAGATGGCTGAGACTGACACGCCACGAGGGCAGCACGTCTTTATGGTCGAAGCTCACCACGGAGACAGCCTTGGAGGGCATCCCCACCGTGGAGCAGGCAGACTTCACGGACACACAGGCACCATACTCACCCAGCTTGTGCTGGAACACCGTGCTTTTGACACCGCTGACGCTCAAATGCAAGATATGGGGCAGACTGCATGCTCACTGCACCCGCCGCCAATCGTCCCGCGGGCCTGAGAATTGCGGTCCACGATCATCATTGCGTTGAATTGCATATTAACATAGTATAATTGTTGGTTTTTGTATCATAGCACGAGCTTTCTATGCTGTCAACTCCTCTACCTCAGTTTCTCAGGCAACCGATAGATACTCGAACTATTACGTATAATGTTGAGGTATCCAGACTGCTTGGATTTACCGGCATACTGTCGTCCTTACTGAACGCGATAGCCGTTCGAGCTTTTTTCAAAGGCAAATTCGAGCCGTTCTTCCGGCGCTGAAAAGGTCTGTGGCTCAAATCCCTCTGCCTGCTGAAAGGAAATAATTCTGTTCAGGTGGTCGATCCAGATCGCGCAGATTTCCTACGCGGAATTTCTATTTTGCAGTTTTTTCCGTACACATTGTTGATTTACAATAAACCTGTCACTTGCAGTCTGGGCGGCAAGTTTTTATGTTGCTATGCAGCAGTCATATTGTCGCTTTTACTTTTTTACGCCCTCGACTGCAGCGGTCTTAGCGCTCAGATCCTCGCAGAGATCACGCTGCGCAAACTCGGGATTCTGCGGCAATATTAAGTCAAAACACTCGATCCGGTTGATCTTCATATGCAGATGCTCCGCCGATAGGCCGAGGATATGACCGCCCTGGGTCTTATCGCTGCTCAGGTAGTGGAAATGCC
>ERZ808246.2734-NODE-2734-length-10689-cov-3.686289_pt1 | contig 10689 bp, 8 predicted proteins | sample MGYA00521083_ERZ808246 | MGnify/ENA primary metagenome ERZ808246 (study PRJEB31516, sample SAMN03275577) | gut metagenome | biome: mammalia-associated habitat; material: feces | host: Papio cynocephalus | place: Kenya | collected 2012-07-07 ...
TCCTTTCTGCCGCAGCTGTCCGCGGCCACATCACAATTCCCCGCTGCTTCCCTCTGCCGTACGCTTCCCTCTCTGCGGATTCCCGGTTCCCCGCCCGGTATCCTGGAGCCGGGCTTTTCCCTTCTCGTTTCCCATATCCCGGTGCCCGTCGCGGAAGCTGGTTTGAATATAGCCCAGCTGATATTGAATGTCAATAAAAATATATCGAATAACAATAAATTGTGCGAACATACATTCTTGCGTGAATGTCGAACATTCCCCTATAATGAGAAAAGCAGGGGGAGCATCGAATGGAACGGATTATTTTTCATGTGGATGTAAACAGTGCGTTTTTATCCTGGTCCGCAGTCAAGCGGCTGAAGGAAGATCCGGCCTCTGTGGACCTTCGGACGATTCCGTCCGCGGTTGGCGGAGATGTGGAGACAAGACACGGCATCATCACGGCCAAATCCATTCCGGCGAAGAAATTCGGTGTCACAACCGGAGAGCCGGTGACAAAAGCGCTGCAGAAATGTCCCGGGCTTATTCTGGTCTCCTCGGACTGGCAGACCTACCGCCAATATTCCAGAGCCTTCATCTCCATTCTTCATGAATATTCGGGCATCGTGGAACAAGCCTCCGTAGATGAAGCGTATGTAGACATGACCGAAGCAGCATCAGACCGCTGTGAGGCAGAGAGACTTGCCGCCAAAATCCGGGAAGAGGTCAGGACCAGGCTTGGCTTTACCGTCAATGTAGGGATCTCCTCGAACAAGCTCCTGGCCAAAATGGCAAGTGATTTTCAAAAGCCTGACCGCACCCATACACTGTGGCCGGAGGAAATTCAGACGAAAATGTGGCCGCTTCCCATCGGCTCCCTCTATGGCTGCGGCTCGAAGACCGCAGGAAGGCTTTCCGGCATCGGAATTGTCACCATCGGGGATGCCGCAGCGGCAGAGCTTTCCGTACTCCAGTCCTTCCTCGGTGAAAAAGGCGGCGCATACATCTGCCGCGCCGCGCACGGGATCGGCAGTGCACGGGTCCAGACGCAGAGTGAGGATGCCAAGAGCTACTCCAACGAAACGACCACCGCAGAGGATGTCACCGTGAAGAATTACGAAAGGCTCGCTCTTCCACTCATCCGGCATCTGTCGGAAAAGGTAGCCCTGCGCCTTCAGCGTGACAAGGTTTACGGCAGCACAGTCATCGTGAGCGTAAAAACCAGCGATTTTCGCCGGCACTCGCGGCAGAAGAAGCTCTCCTCTTCCACCAATGACGCTTCCGTAATCTTCCGGAATGCCAGAGAGCTTCTGCAGGGTCTTCTTTATGAAGAAAACGGAATTTTCGACCGGGGAGCAGGGGTCCGCCTGATCGGAGTCGGTGTCAGCACCCTGGACCGCGGGGAATACCGGCAGATGGATTTCGACGGATTTCTGCAGCAGCAGAAAGAAGAAAAGGAACAGGCAGCGATTCGTGAGAAAAGAAACCGTCTGGATGATATGATGAGAACGGTGCAGGCAAGATACGGCACAGATATGATTCACAGAGGAATTCCATAATCCCATATACCCACATCGTGATTCCCGGCATACGGATTCGGCATCCGGCGCAACTTCCTCTGGACGCTGCGTTGTCTGCCGCGCTATACTTAAAAATTGTCGCACAACTTAGTCTCTGCAGAAGGGGGCAGTCCAGCCGGCTGGATATACTGCCTGAACCTGCAGTACAAAGAGCGGCCTTATACCAAACACACAGGACGGGGGCAAATGTGAATATGGCACAGCATTCGAATCAGAAAGTCTCTGCACAGACGCAGCAGATCAATAGCAGCATCGCAGAAAACCCGATGGTAACCGGCGTCATCTGGCAGCAGCTTCTCATTTTCTTCGTACCGCTTCTGGCAGGCACTTTTTGCTCTACAACACCGTGGATGCCATCATTGTCGGCCGCTTTGTCGGCAAGCTTGCGCTGTCTGCCGTCGGCGGTGCAACCTCCACGCTGATCAATCTGTTCGTCGGTCTGTTCGTCGGAATCACATCCGGCGTCACGGTTGTGGTCGCGCAGTTCTACGGTGCCAAACGTGAAAAGGAGCTGCAGAAGGCCGTTCATACCGGAATCTCGCTTGCCTTGATTCTCGGCATCGTCTTGACCGTCGTTGTATTTTCCCTCGCCGGGGTCATGCTCCGCGCCATGGACACGCCGGAAGAGACTCTGCGGCAGTCTGAAATCTACCTTCGCATCTACGCATGCGGCATGATCGGAAACATGCTGTACAACACCGGTGCTTCCATTCTCCGGGCAGTCGGCGACTCCAGGCGCCCCTTCCTGTACCTCGTTGCCGGGACACTTACCAACATCGTGCTGGACGTAGTGATGGTTGTTTTCCTGAAATGGGGTGTTGCCGGAGCGGCGCTTGCAACCATCCTTTCACAATATGTCAGTGCTCTCTGGGCCTTCGCTTATCTGCTTCGCACCGGTGATATGGTTCATGTCAGTCTCCGCGAAATCCGGCTGGATCGTCTCTACGCAGAGAAGATTCTCCGGATCGGCATCCCTGCTGCGCTGCGCTCCCTGATGTATTCCTTCTCGAATGTCCTCATTCAGACAGCGATCAATGGCTTCGGCACGAACACCGTTGCCGCATGGACCGTCTGGGGGAAGGTTGATTCCATCTACTGGATGATCATCAACTCGCTCGGTCTCTCCACCACGACACTGGTCGGACAGAATTACGGTGCGGGCAGAAAGGACCGCGTGCGCAAATGCGCCCGTCAGGCCATGCTGATCACACTGATTTTCGATGTCGTACTCTCGAGCGGCATTCTCCTGGGCCGGAGCTTCTTCGTTCGGATCTTTACAAATGACCCCGATGTCATCCGTCAGGGCATCGAAATCGCAGAGTTCATGGCTCCGATCTTCATCACCTACATTACCATTGAAATTCTCTCCGGAACGCTGCAGGGGATGGGCGATGCTCTGATTCCCACAATTATCACGATTCTCGGTGTATGCGTGATCCGGATTGTCTGGATCTACACCATGGTACCGGTTCATCACGCTATGAAAACCGTCATGGCAAGCTATCCGGTCAGCTGGACAATTTCCACGATTGCATTCTTCATTTACTACGAATGGTATGTGAGGAAACATGATATCTGCTGACCGGCAGACGGATACACGCTTATCGGCCCGATGCATGCGGTTACCTTCCCCGTCTCCCCATTCCTCTTTGCTTTGCCGTCTCGTTGATCCGATAAATATACCCGAGGCCCTTGAGGAGGAGCCGGTTATCCACCGTGATTTCATGCCGGCAGTACGGAGCGATCAGCCGCCCCATTCCGCCGGTTGCAAGGATGCTCCCTGCTTTTCCTCCGAGTGCCTCAATGTAGCGGTCCACCACTCCGTCCAGTGCTCCCGCCGAGCCGTAAATAATGCCGCTCTTCATGGCATCCACCGTATTGGTGGAAATCACCTTCTTCGGAGCTGAGTAGTCAATGCTGGGAAGGAGCGAGGTCTCCTTCGTCAGTGCATCCAGGGAAATTCCGGTTCCCGGCATAATGCAGCCGCCGATATAATCTCCCTTTGCATCCACCACAGTGATTGTCGTTGCCGTTCCCATATCAATGATAATCGCAGGGAGCGGATACTCTTCTTTTGCCGCAACCGCAGTCGCCACCAGGTCTCCTGCAATGGTGCCCGGATCATCCAAACGGATGTTAAGACCGGTCTTGACTCCGGCGCCCACGATGACCGGCGTCAGTCCCGTGATCAGATTCACGGCCTTGGAAAGAACTACGTTGACCTGCGGAACCACCGAAGAAATGATGGCTCCCTCGAATCCCTTCGGATCGATTCCTGCCAGTTCCATAATGGATTTCATCTCAACCGCATATTCGTAGGCCGTCTCATTGATGTTCGTAGAGATCTGCACCGTGCTGACCACTTCGTTGCGCTCATTGATGCAGCCAAGTATCGTATGTGTATTTCCTGTATCCAATGCCAGAAGCATTTCTTGTCCTCTTTCTGTTCCCAATTATGGAATCCGTTGTGTTAATGATCCCGCATGAGGAACCATTCCGCTCATCATGAACGTTCTGATTCTGCAGCGGTATCTTTCGTTTTACCCGTATCCGAATCCTCCGCATAGCATTTCGGCTGTGATTTCTTCTGCTGCAAAAAGCAGCTCACCAGATGCGCTTCCTCTTCTTCCGGTGCTACATTGACCGTCTCCGGGCACTTTCTGCATTTCTCACAGGCGTTCGGGCAGCGATGATAGAAGCAGCAGGCCCCGGGGACATCCTCCCGGACCGTTTCCAGCTTCGCATCTTCCTGCTCCAGTTCTTCCAATGTCTTCGTCCCATCGTCCTCTATCCGGCTGTTCCAGTCCGGAATCGCCGCCAGAAGAAGCTTTGTGTACGGATGCTGCGGATTGCGGTAAATCTCATCCGCCGTCCCAAGCTCCACGATCCGTCCGCGGTACATCACCGCAATCCGGTCACAAAGATAATAGACGACATTCAGATTATGGGAGATGAACAGCATGGCAAAATCCCGCTGCGCATCGATGTCCCGAAAAAGATTCAGAATCTGCGCCCCCACTGAGACATCCAGGGCGGAAACCGCCTCATCTGCAATAACAAGCTCCGGCTTCAGCATGAGTGCCGCCCCGATGCAGACCCTCTGCCTCTGCCCTCCGGAAAGCTCCCGCGGATACCGGTCTGCGTAGGAAGCGTTCAGGCCAATTCTCTCCAGCATCCGGTTCACCGCCTCCGTCTGCTCTCCGGGCGTTCCGATTCCATGAGCACGAAGCGGCTCCCGCAGCGTAAAGCCGATGGTTTTGCGCGGATTCAGCGCACTCATCGGATCCTGAAAAACTGCCTGAACCCTGGAGGTGAATGTCTTCCGATCCGTCGCAGACGCTTCCGCTCCTGCTACCCGGATCGATCCCTCAAATGGGATCAAATTCAAAATCGCGTTTCCCAGCGTCGACTTGCCGCAGCCGGATTCGCCCACCAGACCGAAGAACTCATCCTTGTGTATCGTAAAGGACACATCGTGAAGGACCTGTTTTTTCTTTCTTTTCGAAAGAATCCCCAGTCCGTTATCATAATAAAAATTGTTTACATGAGAGACTTCCAGAATCTCTCCATTTTCTTCTTTCATTTAATCCCCTGCTGAAACAAAATTCGCGAAGGCGGGTTTGCCGAATATGTCAACACCGATGCTGCATGTTCTGCTCTAAACAGGCGTATTCCCCGCCGGGTGAATCCCAGTATGACAATAGATCTTATGTTTCTCCGACAACAGAATCATCGGCGGTGCTTCTTTCCTGCAGATTTCCTGCGCCTTCGGACAGCGCGGTGCAAACGGACAGGGATCCCGATACTCCTCTGTGGAAGGAACATGCCCCGGAATTGCAGGAAGATCTGCTCCCTTGGAATCAAAACCAGGAATGGATCGCATCAGTCCTTTCGTGTACTCATGCGCCGGATTCTGCAGAATATCCTCCACCGGCCCCTCTTCTACGATTTTGCCTGCATACATCACAATCACACGGTCACAAATCTGTCGGATGACGGCAAGATCATGGGAAATAAAGGCCATGGACATCCCATATTTGCGGTTAATGTGGCGAAGAAGCCTGAGGACCCTCGCCTGCACCGTAACGTCCAACGCCGTGGTCGGCTCATCTGCAATCATCAGTCGCGGCCTGCAGATCGTCGCCATTGCAATGCAGACACGCTGGCGCATTCCGCCGGAGAGCTGATGTGGATATAGACGGATCACCTCTTTCGGATCCGGGAGTCCGACCTCCATCAGTGCCTGCAGCACGCGTGCATTCCGTTCTTCCTTTCCAATCTCCGGATGGTGGATCAGAAGAGACTCACCCACCTGGTCACCGATCCGGATCAGCGGGTTGAGGCTTGTCAGGGGCTCCTGATAAATCATGGAGATTTCATTCCCGCTCAGCTTCTGTCGTTCTTCCTCCGAAAGTCCGGTCAGCTCTCTTCCGTCATAGAGAATACTTCCCCCTGATATGGACAAAACCGGCGGCAAAAGCCCCATGACCGCCAGATTGGTCACAGTTTTTCCGCAGCCGGATTCTCCAACCATACCGAGAATCTCTCCCTTTTGCACCTCATAGCTGATGCGGTCCACGGCAATATAGGTCTTTACCCCTTCCCGGATCGAAATGGAAAGGTCCTGTACCTTCAGAAGGCTTTCACCGGAATATTCTTCACTCATGCCAGAAACCTCTTCTTCAGACCATCGCCAATGCAATTAAATGCAACAATCGTCACCACAATCATAAACCCGGGAGCCAGCGCACACCATGGAGCACGAAACAGGAAGCTCTGCGCCTCGTACAGCATTCTTCCCCAGCTCGGCGCCGGCGGCTGGATGCCAAGTCCCAGATAGCTCATCCCGGATTCGGCAAGAATTGCGTTCGACAGCCCCACAATGACCGACGAGAGAAGAAGCGGCAGAATGTTCGGAAAAATATGAACCAGAAGAAGTCGCAGGTCTGAATCGCCGAACACCTTGTTGCTGCGGACGAAATCCGCGTCCTTGTACTGCAGCGTTCCGGTCCTGACAATTCTCGTGAAGCTCGGAATGAACATGACGCACAGCGCAATGACAATGGTGTAGTTCCCCTGCTGCATAATTGTTACGATCACGAGCGCAATCAAAATTCCCGGAAAGGAATTAACCGCGTCGATCAGACGCATGATCACCTCGTCCACTGCGCCGCCGACATAGCCGGCGATCAGGCCCAATATCGTACTGATTACCGTACAGGCTCCCACTGTGCTGATGGCAACAAGAAGCGTAAAGCGTCCACCCACGATCGCCCGCGAGAAAACATCCCGTCCCAGATTGTCTGTTCCGAACAGGTGCTCGAGCGACGGTGCTGTCATGCGCGCTGTTTTATCCATTTCATTGATGCCGTACGGCGTCCAGAAGATCGAAAGTACGGCAAGAAAAATCACAATTCCCGCAAGAAGAAAGCCGATGCGAAGTTCCCATTTTCCATTTTTCATTCTGTTGTCCGCTTCTGCTGCCCGATACCAAAGGGCAGGCCTTGTTTTTCTTTGATCGCTTTCCCGGTCAATGGTAACTGCTGCGCTGTCTCAGTCCGAGAGGCGGATACGCGGGTCAATGATCTGAATCAGAAGATCCACGGCAAAATTCGTCAGCACAATGATCAGCGCAATGTACATGACCAGCGTCTGTGTCAGCGGAAAGTCCCGCCCTGTCACCGAAGAAATTAGAAGTCTTCCGATTCCCGGAACCGCGAACACCTGCTCCACGATGATGCTTCCGGAAAAAATGCTTCCTACAATCATGCCGATCAGCGGGATTACTGCGACAATCGCATTCCGCAGAATGTGCCTGTAGAGAATTCTCTCCGTACCGGCGCCTTTCCCGCGGGCGGTCCGGACATAATCCTTATCCATTTCCTCCAGAACTGCCGTCTGCACATATCTTGTCAGCGTCGCAATCTCCGGAATGGAAATTGCAATCGCCGGAAAAATCATATACTGCAGAAACCCCGGAATACTGTCGATATAGCTGACATACGCCCCCGGCGTAAACAGATGCAGCACCAGTCCGAACACCCACATCAGAAGGATGCTCAGGAAAAACCCCGGAACCGAAAGCCCAATGATATTGAAAAAGCCAAGAAACTGCTCCACCCAGGTTCCGCGCTTTTTCGCCGTGAAAATTCCAAGCGGAATGGAGACCAACATTGTTAAACAAATAACCATCAGTCCCAGAAACAGTGTCACCGTGACATGTCCTTCGATCAGGCTCTTTACCGGCATGGAATAGCGGATGGACGTTCCGAAATCTCCGCAAAGAAAACCGGTGATCCAGTTCCGATATTGCTCCCTCAGAGGGAGATTCGTTCCCAGCTGCGTCCGCAATGCGTCCAGCTTCTCCGGCGATGCCGTGGTCCCCAGAATCAGCTGTGCCGGATCTCCAGGAATGACGTGAAATGCACAGAAGGTCAGAATCGAGATCAGAAACATCGTCACAATGAGGATGAATATTTTTTTTACCAGATAGCGCAAGGATGCCTCCCGAAAATGTCAAGAACGGGCTGCCCGGACGCTCCGCAGAATCGCAGCCGCCGGATGAAAAGCATAAAGGCCGGACCATCCTTCTTAGAATGCTCCGGCCACGGTTTCATTACTGAACCTGATAAATGGCAGAGAAATCGACGGCGTAGAGCGGATATCCCGCGTAGCCGTTGAATTTCTTATTATAAACAAGAATATTGGCGATATCCTGCAGATAAACGCTGGCCGCATCCTCTGTCAGAACCTTTTCGCAGGCCTTGAATTCCTGTTCGCGAACGGATTCATCAATGGCCTCCGTCGCCGCCGCATAGTGCCGGTCGAACTCGTCCGACTTGAAGTTGACGAAGTTGTTGCCTGCGTCAGAGAGATATCTCGAAAGGAACGCAGTCGGCGAGGCTATGGCTCCGTCTACGGAAACAATGGTCGCCTCGTAGTCACGGTTGGTGTAGACATTCTCCAGCCAGGTCGCCCAGTCCACCTGATTGATGTTCATAGTAATGCCGGCCTCTGCCAGATCATTCACAAGAACCTGCGCGGTATCTACATGAACCTGATAGACCGACGGAACCGTGACGGTAAAGCTCACTCCGTCCGGATAACCGGCCTTTGCCAGAAGGTCCTTTGCCTTCTTTGGGTTTGCCTCATAGGTGTCCGTCAGAGAATCGTCAAAATAAACCGAAAGCCCCGGAATCATCGCCGTTCCGATCTTCGTTCCGTAGCCGTAGTCCACCGTGTCAATCACATCCTGCGGATCAATGGCGTAGCAGAGAGCCTGGCGCACTTCCTTCTTGTCAAAGGGAGCTGCTGCATTATTGAGATACAGGGCCTGAACTGCGTTGGAATTGCCGACGTTCAGATTGGCAGTATCCGGATCCACCTGCTCCGTGATGGAGGCGTCTGCTGTGAAGCCGTCAATGGCTCCAGACTGGAAGTTCACTAGCTCCTGCGACGAATCTGCCAGAAAACGGACCGTCACCTCATCGAGATGTGCCGGGGTTCCCCAGTAATTCTCAAACCGCTTCAGCGTCAGATGATCCTGAACCGCATATTCCTCAAAAGCAAACGGGCCTGTTCCGATGGGGTTTAAAGCAAGCTCGCCATTGTTGTCGGAATCCTTGGGAACGATGGCCTGTGAGGCATCTGCAAGAAAATCGGTATCGCCCTTTTTCAGCGAGATGACAATGGTATGATCGTCCGTCTTTTCAAAAGTATCCACATTGTCATAGCCGGTGATCTTGCTGTCAATCGCATGCTGAATGGAGTACAGCACATCGTCCGCCGTGACCGGATTGCCATTGTGGAACTGCACACCGTCGCGGAGCGTAAAGGTATAGGTCTTCGCGTCGTCGCTGACCGTATAATCCGATGCGACCGCTCCCGTGAAGGTTCCGTCGGTCTGCACCTTGACGAGGCCCTCATAAATATTGAAATAAATACTTTTGGCATCCGCCGTGGTCGCCGTAAAGGGATCCAGGTTGTCGATTTCCGTCGCCAGTCCGTAGACAAAGCTTCCGCCGTCCTGGACCGCCGCGGCACCTTCCGTGCTTACAGATGCGGTTGTTTCTGCCTGGGTGTCTGCCGCAGAGGATGTCTGCGCGGTCGTGCTGCTCTTTCCGCATGCAGCCAGATTCAGTGCTGCTGCCAGAGCAAGAATGATGGGTAAAGATCTGCTCTTCATGATGTAATTCCTCCTGCTGCTGTTCCGTATTTTCGGATTTTCCCTTCTGCTCCGCGATTTTCGGAAAATCAAGCGAAGCGCAGGTTTCCGTTCAAGGATATAGCGCAGTGTTAGTATTGCACTGCATCCGCAATTGTGCAAGTTAATTTTTTAACAATTTAACCTTGTTCAGCGCCTGCAGGAATCATGGCAAATGTAATCAAAAAGACCGCAGGCTTTCACCCGCGGTCTTTTTGAAAATTCTTATCAGAAACAGGAGAAGATATCATCAGACATCTTCGAGTACAGCGGTTTTGCACAATTGCGGAATCAGTCCTGCTTCGGAAGGACCTCCGAGAGCTTCTCCAGGGCCTTCGTTTCATAGAATTCCATGGTCCCGCTGTCCATCGCCTGTGCCATCTTCGGATCAATCGGGAGGGAATCGATCAAAACAGTATTCTCCGCCTTTGCCACCTCTTCTGCATGACTTTCTCCGAACATGTAGACCTTCTCTCCGCAGTGCGGACAGAGAACATAGCTCATGTTCTCCACAATGCCGAGAATCGGAATCTTCATATCCTTCGCCATATTCACTGCCTTCTTCACGATCATGGAAACCAAATCCTGCGGCGTAGTCACAATAATAATTCCGTCAATCGGAAGGGACTGGAACACGGTCAGCGGGACGTCGCCCGTTCCCGGAGGCATATCGACAAACATGTAGTCCACATCCCCCCACTTCACATCGGTCCAGAACTGCTTGACGACGCCTGCAACAATCGGTCCTCTCCAGATCACCGGCTGCTCCTCATTCTGCATCAGAAGGTTCATCGACATGATCTTGATTCCGGTTGAGGTCTCCGCCGGAATCAGTGTTCCGCCCTCTCCGTCCGGCCGTACTCCCTCAACACCGATATCATCGCTGGTCACACCGAACATTTTCGGAATGCTGGGGCCCGTGATATC
>ERZ808246.2736-NODE-2736-length-10687-cov-2.863337_pt1 | contig 10687 bp, 11 predicted proteins | sample MGYA00521083_ERZ808246 | MGnify/ENA primary metagenome ERZ808246 (study PRJEB31516, sample SAMN03275577) | gut metagenome | biome: mammalia-associated habitat; material: feces | host: Papio cynocephalus | place: Kenya | collected 2012-07-07 ...
CGGAGCCGTCGGCAATCTTCGCCGTAGTGACCGCAGCGTCGGCAATCTTGGCAGTTTCTACGGCAGATGCGCCGATTTTTGCAGTTGTGACCGAAGTGGCACCCAGCTTGTCCGTGGTGACCGCACCGGAAGCCAGAGCCGCCGTTCCAACCGCACCATCTGCAATTTTGTCCGCGGTTACGGCATCGTCCGCAATTTTGTCTGTGGATACCGCACCCGTGGCCAGTTTTCCGTTGGTGACGGCATTACTGGCGATCTTTCCGGTGGTAACGCAGGTGGCGGACAGCATATCGGTCGTAATCAGAGGAATCCGAACGGCGGCAGACCCGGCAGAGGAATAAATGGAAGCGATGCCGGAAGTGCCCATCACCAGCGTACACAGTTCAAACTGATATTTCGTACCGCTGTTATTGATCTCCTCCTGATTTAACGCGGAGAAACCTGCCACTGTGGTGGCATACTGGATCTGAAAATAGGCCTGTTCAAAGGTGTCGGCTGTGGCTGTGCCAGACATATCAATAGTGACCAGGACTCTGGCATAGCCGGAAGTGGCACCGTCCACGATCACTGTGGTATTGGAAGTCAGCTTCATTTCCCTGCCTGCCACCAGAAGATAGCCGGGAGTGATCACCAGGGATGTTCCGCTGAAGGACAATTCACAGCCGGACATGATTCCGTCTACAATGACGCATTGAAACAGATGACCATGGTCTTTGGCTGTGACCGTCTGGTTATCAAAGTTGATCCCACGAATATCACTCATAAGTTCGCTCCTTTCAGCCGCTCCGTCAGCGTGGTGGCCAACTCGCCGCTTTTGTAGTAATAGCGTCCATCGGCAGAGGAAATGCCGATATAGGAAACGTAGGAGGTCATGATACCTCCATCCAGGCGAAGGACAATGGTATCGTACAACTCGTACTTCTTTGTACTTCGCCATTCGATTTTGTGAGAATTGGAGTTCTGAGAGAAAATGTCCTGCACCTTCTCCTGCAGATCCTCCGTTTCATCCACGGCAAGAACCTCCCACTTGCCCTCTGCCCGGAACACCGGCTCTTCGGTGCAGATGTCACCGTCAGCGGACAGATAGTAGGTGTGTCCCACACCCAGCTGATATGCCGTTACCTTCGTCACGGAGGAACGGCTGTAGGAACGGGAGAGCAGCTGCGAAGATCCATCCCCAAATACAATGTTATGGGAAGGCCGTTGCCGGGGCTGGATCAGCACATTCAGTTTGTTTTGCGCTACGGAAAACAGCACCTGTACATCCCGGAGCCGATTGACCTTTCGCATATAGGTGCGGAGACTGAACAATCCGTCTGTCACTGTGGGGCCGAGGTATTCCGTGTTGTCCAGGTTGGTAATTTCCAGATAGGGCATCTGATAGGCAGTATCGCTGATATCCCGGTAGTGGTCGATCAGTTGCTGGGCAAGGTACGCACCAATGGATTCCCCCTCCGCTTCAAAGGGCAGCAGTCGGTCAAAGGCACCGGCCACATCGGTCACGGCGACCATGGTCTGCATCTCATCCGGGGTGACCTGGTCAATGAGCCAGATATGACCGTCCATAATGAGAAAATCGCCCTCACTGCCACGGGTCACCGCAGCGTTGTAGAGGACGATCGTTCCCACATCATCGGTAATGGAAGCCAGCGGCACATCAAAGGTCACCACTTCCGCAGAAGCGTAGGTTTTGAAATTCTTTCTGCTTTTGATAAAAGCAACCATGCTACACGCTCCTGTAGTAATAATACACACGGACGGTGGCCGTGCCTTCAATATCACTGTCCGCACCCATCAGCAGAACGCAGTCCTCTGTAATGGGGATCCGGGGAAAGGGCTCATAGGACAGATCCACGCTGTTGAGGGCATCCACCGTAGTGCCGTCTGTGTTTGTGATTTCCACACGGCATTTGCCATAAAAGGTGGATACCGTAAAGGACTGGGTTTCTGTCAGCGTCGCATTCAGCGAACAGATGCCATAGACCTTGTTGGTAGTACTGCCCTTGAGGGTGATTTTGGGATTGATGATGGAACCCTTATAGGTCAGTTCAAAGGCCGCTGGGATATGGCCGCCGGCAGGAATGTCCGCAGCCATGCTGCCCGCGCTGGAGGAGGAATAAATCAGATCCGATGTGTAGCTGAAGGGATACTTCAGAACATAGCCGGACTCTGTGGACATGGACATACTGGTGGGTGCTGCCCGGTACCAAGGTGACAGACAGGCCATGGATGCCGGGACGGTCAGCCAACGGGTGTCCGTCAGTTCCGTTTTGGTGAGGTAATTGATGTACACATCCCGCCGAAACTCGGTAGTGCCGTAAGGCATATAGATCAGATGCAGAGAGGTCGAGCCGTTGCACCAGTCCACGAAGGAACGGTAGTCGGCATAGGCATTTTCTCCTATGAACACCAGATCACAGGTAATTGTGCTTTGCGGTTCATTATTTCTGGAGATTTCCCGGAAGAAACCATAATGAATATCAGCAAATTCAGAGGGCATGGTCATACCAAGTCCTGCCGGATTGGACAGGAAAATGCCCTGTTCGCCGTTGAGAGGCAATCTGCTGCCGATATCATTTTCGATATGAAACCTTCTCAAATTGCTGCCCCCAATCGTGCGTTGAATTTCAGATATAAATAGTCAATAGTCGCCTGATCCAGCGTCTGCGGATAGATGTTAATGGTGGTCTGGCTGGACGCACCTGCCGTACCGACTGTGCCGTTCGTAGCCGCACCCTTCACCGTGATTTCTGGTGCCAGAGAGGTATTCATGTCCTCAGCCAGATCATTGACCGCATCGCTGATGCCCTTGCTCATGTCCAGGGTTGCTTTTACGGCTTCATCACCGTCACGGGAGATGGCACCGGACAATCCCCGAACCATCATCTGGCCTGCCCAGTCGAATAGGTCGGAAGGACTGTGGATTCCAAAAAAATCGCAGATACCGTCCCAGATGGAACGAATCCAGGCAGAAACCTTGTTCCAGAGCCAACCTGCCAGAGACTGGATGCCCTGCCACAGGCCACGGACGATGTTGGAACCTACATTCACGATCTGGCTCATGGAGGAAGAAAATGCCTGTACGATACCGCCAATGATCTGTGGCACCGCCCGGACGATCTCCACGATCATGGTGGGAAGATTCTTAATAAGGGCAACAAAGACCTGGAAGCCGGTGGATGCAATGAGGTCGATATTGCCGATAAGGGCATTGGTGATGCCGCCGATGATTTCCGGGATGGCCGTGAGGATCGTGGTGATGATCTGGGGCAATGCCTGAATCAGAGAGATCAGCAATTCAATACCAGCCTGGACGATTTCCGGAATGGATGCCAGCGTAGCCGACACCAGATTGTCGATGATCTGGGGAATGGCTGTCAGAATGGCGGTAATGATGTCCGGCAAATCAGTAATCAGTGACGTGAGAAGCTGGACTCCGGTTCGGATTATTTTGGGAATAGAACCAATAAAGAAGGAAATAACGGAATTGATGATGGTAGGCAGAGCCGCAATCAGCACAGGAAGCGCGTCCAGAGTGCCAGTGGCCAGACCGGTCACCAGTTGCAGAGCTGCATCCAGGATCAGCGGCATACTGTCTACCAGCCCGGTGACAATGGTCACCACCGCTTCCACTGCCGCAGGAATCAGTTCTGGCAGAGCCGAACCGAAACCTCCCACCAAAGTGGTGACCAGTAACACTGCGGCTTCAACAATAAGGGGGAGGTTATCTATCAGTGCCTGTGTTATGGTAAGAATTGCCTGGACTGCCGCTGGGGTCAGTTCCGGGAGTAGACTGAGGAGGGTTGTCAGCACGGACGAGAACAGATCCGTCACCGTCTGGAGCACCATGGGGAGCAGATCTCCCAAAGCCATAATGATGGTTGCCACCACAATAGGTAGCACATCAACGATGTTCTGAAGGACAGGTACCACGTTGTCCTTGACCGCTCCAAACGCATCCACCATATTCTGAGTCAGATTCTGCATATCCGCATCGGCATTGCCAAGGCCAGCCACAAAGGAATCAATGGATGCCTTCATAAGACCAATGGAGCCGGATATGGTTTCCGTAGCCTCTCGCTCAAAGTTACCGGCATACTGCTGGGTCTTCTCCAGAAAGTAGGCCATGGAGACCTCTGCCTTTTCTGCATTGGACATGGATGCCCAGGCCTTGTCATAACCATTGGCCATGGCATAGGCTTCCAGGGTGGTGTTGTTCATGGCAACACCCAGGTTGTCCATCATGGTGTAGTTACCCTTGGCGGCACCGGTCACTGCCTCCAGAGCGGCTTCCGTTTCAATACCCATGACAGAGGCCATATCCGCTGCTCTCTGCATTGCATCAGTGGTCAGCTGCAAAGATCGCTGCTGAGATACACCGCTGCCCTGGAACAGCGCGCCCATCTTATTGGCGGTGGCCAGATATTCACTCTGGGAAGTACCCATGGTGCGGTAGGCTTCCTCGGAAATGGACATCAGTTCATTGGCATAATCGCCGTAGACGGCAACCGCGCCGCCCAGGTTCTGCTCCAATTCACCGAACTGCTGCACCACACCTGTGGCCAGTTTTACGGTAGCGGCACCGGCGGCAACCACAACAGTACCCATGGCCGCACCAACGCTTTTCAGAACCGTACCAAGTCCTGCGAAACGCTTCTCGGAATCTTCAGCGGCTTCAGCAGCATCTTCCAGCTCCTCACCCATGTCATCTGCTTCCTGGGCACAATCGTCCAGTTCACGCTCCATGTCATTGAGGGCGGCTTTGGCATTATTCAGCTGGATCTGCCAATTCTGTGTCCGGCGGTCATTTTCTCCGAAGGACTCCGTTGCATTGTCCAGAGCTTTCTGGAGCATCTCAATCTTCTGTTTTTGGGCATCGATCTGAGAAGAAAGGGTTTTGTGCCGTGCCGCCAGAGCCTCCGCAGAAGTATCATTTTTACTGAACTGGGACTGCACCAACTTCATTTCCGAGCCGAGGACCTTGAAGGACTGGTTAATATCACTCAGAGCCTTCCTAAATTCCTTCTCGCCCTCAAGGCCAATTTTCAGGCCAAAACTATCTGCCACGGACTATGCACCTCCTTCCTCAGATACCCTCCGGGATGATCTCGTCAATGAAAACCTTCCGTTTGGGTCTGGTAATGCCGTTGTACTGCTTATGGCACTCCCAGAGATCCAGGAGCAAACCAAAGGGCATCAGCCAAGTTTCATCCCAGGAAAGACGAAGCTGGCTGATGCCGTAATAAAGCAGTCGGGTAAATAACTCCTCGTCACTTACCCGACTGCCGCGTTTTTTACATCGTCCTCACTGACGATGTTTCGCTTGGTGCCCTTCTGCAGGGCTTCGGTGATGGCATCCTTGTAGGAAGCCAGATCTGCAGGTGTGGTCAGCAGCTCCACAGCGTCCACAGTCAGCAATTCCCTGGGAGAATCGTTGTGCCGGAGATTGTAGATCATGATGGACTGATTGGCCAGCAGTGTAATGAGCCAAACGATCTCATCAATGGCCATCTCGAAGTTCTCGGACTTCAGTAGCTTATCGCCCAGATTTTCCAGACCGCCGTAGCGGCCTGCGATCTGCTTTGTTGCCCGGGTAGTCAGCACCAGGATATATTCTTCACCGCCGATGGCGATGGATGCAGTGCGTTCCGTATCCATATGACCTCCTTATTCCGCGGTATAGGTAGGTTCGTAGACCTCGTTATACCAGTTCACGATGGTTTCTTCAGTGACCGCTGCATCACCCTCCGTGGCCTCTGCCTTCCAAGGATGCTTACCCTTGGCATCCACCTTATTCCGGCGCATAATGGTGCCTTCGATGGTGGGAGTGGAGAAAGTGATGCTATCACCCTTGGTGGCCAGCGCAGTGGCAGGGATACCAAACTTCACGCGATACAGCCAGAAATACTTATACTTGCCATTGGCCTTCTTTGCCCGGAAGCCGATGGCCACGGGATCGCCGCCATCCTCGCTGGTAGAGATCACGACACCGTTATTGTCGATGGCTGCGCCGGTGAGATCGGATGCGACTACGGAGCCAATGTCATCGACACCCAGCGTCAGTTTGCCGCTTTTGAACTCCTTTGCGATTTCCGCAGCACCGTCATCTGCATACAATGTGGCTTCTGCCAGTTCCACAGAAAGATCTGCGGACATCGCCTTTGCCAGCTGCTGGGGCTTGCCGTAGCTTTCTTCGCCATTCTCTGCATCTGTGATCTTGGCATAGTACAGCTTATCCAGACCAATTGTTGCCATGGTCATTCCTCCATTTCATAATAATTTGCCACATCAATGGCATAGTTGTGATAGCCGGTATCATCATCATGGCCGATGTACCGACGATTCGTTATGGTAAGATCCGCAGCAAGAAAGGCCCGGATCAGTTTGCTTTTGTATGTGGTGTAGCTTCCTGTGGTGAACAGAGATACCCGTACCTCCTGGACATCGATACCGGGTGTGTTGTCGGCATGGACATCATAGGAATCCGACAGAGGTGTCAGCACCAGGTATGCTGTTGGCGCCACGCCCGAAAAGACTCCTGTTTCCACCGGCAGACCCACATCCTTTGCGATAACTGTCAAATCCGCAAGCAGACCCATAGCTTTTCCACCTCCGCTTCCAGGGTATCTCTCATGATCTGGATACACTCGGCACGGGAGGCTGTTTTCGCTGGCTTGAGAAACGGCTTGGGTGCCTGTCCATGTTTTCCATACTCCAGAATATTTGCGATTTTGGCATTGCTACCGCCATCTGACCGGGGTTCAGAAAAGCCGACCTTGATATCATGGTTGCCGGATTTGTCCTGCTTCACAGGAGAAAGACCCAGAGAGCCAACCAGCTCACCGGTCGACCGGGAATCGTACTTGGTGCCGGTGCCGACAACGGCGACAAGGTTGCCCTGGACTTTTTCCAGAACCACCTCACCACCGGCTTCCAGTACCGTTTCCGCTATGCTGTCCATATTGCTGCCCAGCCGTGACAGTTTCAGCAGGAAGTCCTCCGGCATTTTGATATCAGCTTTCGCCACTGGCGACCACCTCTTTCGCAAGGCACTCCAGATACATACCCCGGCCTTTCACATTTTCGATGCTGGTGATCTCAAACTCACGGCCATCACAGAGAATTGTCATATCTGTGCTGACCTTCACATTGGGAATGACCCGGAAGCGGAAAAGGTCGGTGGCAGCCGTAAAGGATGCCCGGTTGGACCATCTCTCACTGCCGTGCCGACCCTCCCGGTATGCCCGGACAGAGGCCAGCATCTGATTCTCTACAGTAGCAAAACCTTCTGTATCAAGACCGACTTCTTTTCTGCAAAGGTCGATCCGGGTATTCATCATGCCAATAGACATACACTACACCTTCCATTCCCGGTCGAGCCGGAGCAACAGATCGACGGTATGCCATACCTGCTGTCCGGCCTGGACATTGTCCGAAAAGAAACCACCGGTACTGCCGTCTCTGGACTCGTAAAAATGGGTGACCAGCATGACGACAGCCTGTTCCGTGGTAGGCGGCATGGGATCTACCTGGTAGGTTCCAGCCGGGATGTGCTGATAGCTTTCCGCATAGGAGATGGCAGCGGTAAGAAAGCTCCGCAGCAAGTCATCATCCTCGGAATGCGCCAGAATCAGATTCTGTTTGACCTTCTTCAGAAGCTCTTCCATCATCGCTGCCACCTCCGATTATTAAGCAGACTTCATCTGCAGGGCCTTGATTGCCTCGGGCAGGATCAGCTTGCCGTCCAGACGCTTGGTGGCAAGGAAACCAACCTGGCCGGTATCGGCGTAACGCTCGTTCAGGCGGCGGAAAGTGATGCCCTGGCGGTCTCCGATCCAGTAGTAGTGGAAGTCACCGAACAGAGCAACCTTGTTGCCGGCAGCAAGATCGGGCATGAAAGCGGAGGTGTAAACAGGACGGCCCAGCAGAGTGGGATGTTCGCCCTCACTCAGAGCCTTCTGCCACAGGAACTGACCGTCATTGCCCTTCAGCTTGCGCACAGCAGCCATGGTGGCGTCGCTGAAGACCCAGATGGCCTTTCTGCGATAAGGGGCTCGCAGGCTGTAGAACAGATTGATAATCTCATCAGCGGTGATGGCAGTTGCGGAAGCGGCAGTGACACCGACCTCTGCGCCACCGTTGTCGGACAGAATGCCCAGGGGCTTACCCACACCGTCACCGAAGAAGAAAGCATCTTCTTCCTTGTCACCGATGCGCCGGGCAAACTCAGAAGCAAAATAGCCCTCCAGGTTAAATGCGGAGTCATTCAGCAACTCCTCGGATACCTTGATGATGGTACCCACCTTATGGGCGCCGATGGTCTGCTGACCGAAAGTATCATCACCTTCGGGGATGGGACCTTCCTCATCAATCCAGGAGGCAGTGCCCTTGGTGGTTACCACAGGGATCTTGTGGCTGCCGGAATTGGTCTGGAAGACATTGGCTTTGCCACGGATGATGTGTTCATCGTTTAGAGCCTGCACCAGAGTGCGCTCAAACTCATCGGGGCACAGATAGCCGCCTTCGGAGTCCACGCCGACCTGCAGAGCGTTGCGGACTTCGTAAGAAACCGTATCCCGGGCACGGGTAACATTCCAGAACGCATCCTTGTATGCATCGGATGCACGGCCGGTCTTGGCTTCGGTCTTGGGTGCGGCGGTGGCGGCAGGCTTGGTAGTGATAGGAGTGCTGGTGGCCGCGCTCATTTCACGGTCAATGGCCTCCTGACGCTCCATGCGCTCGATCTCCGCACCGTAGTCCTTGACCTTCTGTTCCATCTGGGCATAGGTCTGGCGGTCGGATTCGGTCAGCAGACCGTCCTTACCCTTTTTGGCTTCGACGAAGGCCTTTGCAGCCTCCCATGCCTGGTTGCGCTTTTCGCGCATTTCATTGATAGCCATAGTAAATTACCTCCAGTTTTTCATCAGGTTGAGCCGATCCAACAGATCGTCGGCTCTGTGTTTGGGTTCGGACTGAGGCTCGGTTGCCTTGGGGGCAATCCGGCACTTGGTTGCCATCTTTTCCTTGAGGGAATTGACTACAGCGGTCTGGGAATACTGCATGGACACATTGGGAATTTCCATATCCTCCGTATCCGTGCCGCGCTTGAGAATGCCGTCAGCAAAACCAAGCTCCACAGCCTTGTTGGCATCCATCCAGGTCTCAGCATCCATGAGATGACTGAGTTTGGCACGGGACAGGCTGGTCTTGATTTCGTAGGCGTTGATGATGGAATCCTTCACGCTGGTCAGCATTTCGATGCCCTTCTGCATTTCCGCAGAGTTGCCGAAGATGCCGGTCATAGGGTTGTGGATCATGAGCATGGATACCGGGGACATCAGTACCTTGGTACCAGCCATAGCAATCACGGATGCAGCAGAGGCCGCAATGCCGTCAATCTTGATGGTCACATTGCCGGGGTAATCCATCAGCATATTGTAGATTTGAGCAGCAGCCACGCAGTCACCGCCGGGGCTGTTGATCCAAACGGTAATGTCACCGGAACCGGCCAGCAGTTCCTCTTTGAACAGTTGGGGTGTGACATCATCGTCAAACCAGCTTTCCTCTGCGATGGTGCCGTTGAGATGCAGCGTCCGAACTGCCGGTTCCGTCTCCGTCGCCGCCTGGTTCGTCCACTTCCAGAACTTCTTCATCGGGGTGTGTCTCCTTTCCATCAGTATTAGGGGTTGTATTTGCAAAAGCTCCGGCATCGCAAAGCGGGAGCATATTGCCGTTGATGAGATACAGATCACCGCCATCCTCCGCTGGAATGCGGTCGAGGTTTTCCAGTTCCCGGATGTCGTTGGCGGACATCCAGCCGTTCTGGCGACCGATGGCGTATCCGCTCATGCGGCTCTGATAATCGCCGCGAAGCAGACCTTCCAGATTGAATTTCACAAAGTAGGTTTCTTTCTCCGTGGGGGTCAGAAGTACCCGCTGAATGGATTGCTCCCAACGCACCACCCAGGGGTCCAGGGTGTACTTCACAAACTCAAGGGACTGCTGCTCAATATTGGAAAAGCTCGACTTTTCCAGATCGCCGACCATGTGAGGCGGCACTCGGAAAATTCGAGCAATTTCGTTGATTTGGAATTTTCGGGTCTCCAGGAACTGTGCCTGTTCTGGGGAAATGGAGATAGGGGTGTACTTCATACCTTCTTCCAGCACAGCAACTTTATTGGAGTTGCTGCTTCCACCGAAGGCTGCCTGCCAGCTTTCCCGGACACGCTGGGGATCTTTGATGGTTCCGGGGTGTTCCAATACACCACCAGGAGTCGCTCCGTTGGCAAAGAACTTGGCACCGTACTCCTCACAAGCGATGGCCATACCGATGGCATTCTTGGCCATGGCGATGGGGCTGTATCCGACCAGACCGTCAAAACCGAGCCCCGGGATGTGCAGGACATCCGAAGGTGGCAAACACACTACGGTCCCATCTAAAGTGGGCGCTTCATCGGAGCTGGTGGTGTATTTGTAGTACAGCTGTCCCTTGCTGTCCCGATCTACCGTCATGCGGTTTGGCATCAGCGGATAGAGGGCAATGATTTCACCTCTGCCGTTGCGAATCACCTGGGCATAGGCATTGCCCCAGAGGAGCAGATGCGTCATGAGGGTTTCCCGGAATACGAAAGAACTCATTTCCGGATTTGGCTCATCGTGGAGCAGACGGTACAGCGGGTGGTCGGGG
>ERZ808246.2737-NODE-2737-length-10679-cov-3.221856_pt1 | contig 10679 bp, 10 predicted proteins | sample MGYA00521083_ERZ808246 | MGnify/ENA primary metagenome ERZ808246 (study PRJEB31516, sample SAMN03275577) | gut metagenome | biome: mammalia-associated habitat; material: feces | host: Papio cynocephalus | place: Kenya | collected 2012-07-07 ...
AGAAAACGACCTGGGCGACGAGACGGTAACGGAAAAGCGTGTCATCCTGATTCCGACGGTAAAATAACATAAAAAAGGCACCGGGTCGGTGCCTTTTTTGCGGATAAAGTTTTGTCCGTGAGGTTGGCATACCCCTTTTGTTTCCTGCATATATTCATACAAAGAACACAAGTAAGCGGAGGAAGAACAATGACAAACATCTATCATGATATAGCGACGCGAACCGGCGGAGACATTTATATCGGGGTTGTGGGACCTGTGCGGACGGGAAAATCCACATTTGTGAGCCGCTTTATGGAGCAATTGGTTTTGCCGAATATTCAGAGCGAATATCTCAAAACCCGAGCCACCGATGAGCTGCCGCAGTCGGCAGGGGGAAAGACGATCATGACCACGGAACCAAAATTCATACCGGAAGAAGCGGTGAAAATTTCGGTAGATGATAACGCGACATTCAATGTGCGCTTGATCGACTGTGTCGGCTATATTGTCCCGAGCGCCCTGGGATATATTGAAAATGAAGCACCCCGTATGGTCATGACTCCGTGGTTTGACGAAGAGGTGCCGTTCAATATGGCGGCGGAAATCGGCACTCAGAAGGTTATCCGCGAGCATTCGACGATCGGGCTTCTGGTAACCACGGACGGCACGGTCACCAATCTTCCCCGTGAGGAGTATGTGGAAGCGGAAGAACGTGTGGTAAGAGAACTGAAGGAAATACATAAACCGTTTGTCGTTCTTCTCAACTGCGCCGATCCGAAAGCGGAGAGCGCCGTTTTACTGCAAAAGGAACTTTTGGAAAAATACGGTGTGCCTGTAATGGCGGTCAACTGCCTGCAATTGCAGAAGGAGGATATCCGCGAAATTCTGGCGCAAGTGCTGTATGAGTTTCCGATCAAGGAAATCCAGGTCGATATGCCGAAATGGATCGTCGAACTGGAAAAAGATCATTGGCTGAAAAAAGCGGTGTTTGATTCGATTGTCGCCACCGCAGCACCGCTCAATCGCGTGCGCGAAGTTTCCGGATGTATGGAAGACTTGAAACGGTGTGAATACATTCATACGGTGCAAATCAAGGAAATCGACCTCGGAAAAGGAAATGCGCGGGTGGAAATCACCGTTGCCAATTCGCTGTTTTATAAGGTTCTCGGTGAAGTTACGGGACTGGAAATCGACGGAGAATCCGGTTTGATGCCGTGCATGATCGAGCTTGCACAGATTAAGAAAAAATATGAAAAAGTTAAGAGCGCACTCGATGAAGTGGAAGCGACGGGATACGGCATTGTGATGCCGACGATTGACGAGCTGACGCTGGAAGAACCGGAAATGGTGAAACAGGGCGGAAAGTATGGCGTGCGCCTGAAAGCGCAGGCACCGAGCATTCATATGCTGCGTGCGGATATCACCACCGAAGTCAGCCCGATTGTGGGGAGTGAAAAGCAGTCGGAGGAACTGGTGATGTATCTGCTCAAAGAATTTGAGGAGAATCCGAAGGAGATCTGGAATTCTAATATTTTCGGAAAATCTCTGCATGAGCTGGTCAATGAGGGACTGCACAATAAACTGTACCGCATGCCGCCGGATGCACGGCTGAAATTGCAGGAAACGGTGGAACGTGTGATCAACGACGGATGCAACGGCTTGATTTGTATCATTATCTGAATCGGAAAGTGCGCTGAAAAAATCGGCGCACTTTTTTTGTGAAAAATGCTTGACAAATGGGGAAAAGAGTGATAACATAATAGCAATAAAAAGCGTTAGAGCAGAAAAGAGTATCATGCTCAAAGACCTTCAGAGAGTTGCCGGTCGGTGTGAGGCAATGGGGAGTAGGCATGAGAAATACATTCTTGCGAGCTGTGCATTGAAATTGAGTAGGTGCAACGGGTTCGACCGTTATATCGATAAGGCAATAGAGGTTGCCTGATGAGGTTTTGTTTGTGAGAACAAAATGAAGCAGAGTGGTAACACGGTTTGAAAATCGTCCCTGCATCGACAGCGATGCGGGATTTTTTATTGCCGGGTTGCTTTAACGCTTTTAATGGACAAAGTCAAGGAGGAATTTGTATGAAAAAAGTAGTATCGTTCATGACGGCACTTTGCCTGATGCTTACACTGTGCCTTTCTCTGGGATCCTGCGGTGAGAAAAAGGATGGCACTTATACGGTCGGCATCTGTCAGCTGGTGACTCATCCGGCTCTGGATGCTGCGACAGAAGGTTTCAAACAGGCGTTGATTGACATTCTCGGCGAAGACAAGGTGACTTTTGACGAGCAGAATGCGGCAAACGAGCCGAGCACCTGCACTACCATTGTCAACAGCTTTGTTTCCAAAAATGTGGATCTGATTATGGCGAACGCCACTCCCGCATTGCAGGCGGCGGCAAACGCCACAACTACCATTCCGATTCTCGGCACATCCATTACCGAATACGGTGTTGCACTGAAACTGAAAGACTTTAACGGCACCGTCGGCGGAAACATTTCCGGCACCTCGGATCTTGCACCGTTGGACGAACAGGCGCAGATGATTCTGGATTTGGTTCCCACTGCGAAAAAAATCGGCTTGCTGTACTGCTCGGCGGAACCGAACTCCGATTATCAGGCACGGGTGATCCGCGAAATTCTCGAGGGAAAAGGTCTGATTTGCGAAGAATATAAGTTCTCCGATTCCAACGATGTAGCGCAGGTCAGTGAAAAGGCGGCTTCCGACTGTGATGTGATTTATATCCCGACCGATAACACGGCGGCATCCTGCGGCGATACGATCAACAATGTGGTTCTTCCCAAAAAAGTTCCGATCATTGCCGGTGAGGAAGGCATTTGTTCCAAGTGTGGTATTGCTACGCTGAGCATCAGCTACTACGATATCGGCTACAAAACCGGCGAAATGGCGGCAAAAGTGCTGACCGGCGAAGCAAAGATTTCCGAAATGCCGATTGAGTATTCCGCGAAGCCGACGAAAAAGTATAACAAAGAAAACTGCGAAGCGTTGGGAATCGCCATTCCTGATGGTTACGAAGCAATAGGAGAATAATATGGGGTGGATGAGTGCTTTACCGGGGGCAGTTGCTCAGGGAATGATCTGGGGAATTATGGCAATCGGCGTGTACATCACCTTCCGCATTCTGGACATGGCGGATCTGACGGTTGACGGTTCCATTTGTACCGGCGCCGCCGTGTGCGCGGTGTTGGTAGCTCGCGGCGTTCCGATCGGACTGGCAATGCTGGCAGCTTTGTTTGCCGGTATGCTGGCGGGATTTGTGACGGGAGTGTTTCATACCTTTATGGGGATTCCTCCAATTCTGGCGGGAATTTTGACACAGCTGATCCTTTGGTCGGTGAACCTGAAAATTATGGGAAAAGCCAACCAGGCTTACAATCCGCGTGCGGATTTTCTTCTGGTATCGCAGCTTGAGCGCGGCAGAACCTTTTTGGTGCTGGGACTGTCCGCCGTATTGATCATCGGAATTCTGTACTGGTTCTTCGGGACGGAACTCGGATGCTCGATCCGTGCGACGGGTTGCAACCTTCATATGAGCCGTGCGCAGGGAATTAACACCGACATGACCAAAATCCTCGGGCTTGTACTGTCCAACGGAATTGTTGCTTTCGCGGGCGCAATGCTGTCACAGTACCAAGGCGCTGCCGACATCAATATGGGACGCGGTGCCATTGTTATCGGTCTGGCAGCGGTGATCATCGGTGAAGCACTGTTTTCCAGAATCAGCCGCAATTTTGCCGTGCGCCTTTTGGGAGTCATCGCGGGCGGTGTGGTGTATTATATTGTCTATCAGACGGTAATTTTCCTTGGGTTGGATACCGATTTGCTGAAGATGCTTTCAGCATTGGTGGTTGCGGTGTTCCTTGCTGTTCCGTATTGGAAAAAGACATATTTTTCAAAGAAAAAGGAGGAACACAAGGATGCTGCAGCTTGAAAACATTCATAAAACCTTTAATCCCGGGACGATCAACGAAAAAGTGGCGCTCAACGGTCTGAATCTTACCTTGAATGACGGTGATTTTGTCACAGTCATCGGCGGAAACGGTGCCGGAAAAAGCACGATGCTCAACGCGATTGCCGGTACATGGAAACCCGACAGCGGCCGGATTTTGGTGGACGGCGTGGACATCACTGCGATGCCGGAATATAAACGCGCAAAATTTCTCGGTCGTGTCTTTCAGGACCCGATGTTGGGAACGGCGGCGGATATGGAAATCCAGGAAAACCTGGCACTTGCCAATCGCCGCGGAAAAAATCGCGGACTTTCCTGGGGAATTAAACCGGAAGAACGCAGATTTTACCGTGAACTCCTTTCCCGCATTAACCTCGGCTTGGAGGATCGTCTTTCTACGAAAGTGGGACTTTTGTCCGGCGGACAGCGGCAGGCGGTGTCTTTGCTGATGGCGTCGCTGAATCAACCGAAAGTACTGCTTTTGGACGAGCATACAGCGGCACTTGATCCGAAAACGGCACAGAAGGTATTGGAAATCACCGATGAAATTGTTTATGAAAATCATTTGACTACCTTGATGATCACCCATAATATGCGTGATGCGATTAAGCACGGAAACCGGTTGATCATGATGCACGAAGGGCACGTGGTGGTGGATGTTTCCGGAGAGGAAAAACAACGTCTGACGGTGGAAGACCTTCTTGATATGTTTACAAAAGCCAGCGGAAACGGATTTGTCAATGATCGCGCGATTCTGTCGTGAAAAAACGCACCCCTTTCGGGGTGCGTTTTTTATGATTGAAGTTTTTTGAAAAATCTGCTATGATGATAGTGGGAGGTGATACCGTGACTTTGATCGAATTTTACGACGAAGCGCCGATTGAAAACATTGTCGGATGTTTTAAAATGAAGCCCGAAAAGGTAATTTTTTTGGGACACAATCTTCAGCGGGCAAATCAGCAGGAGAAGATTTACCGAACCTTGTTTGAAAGACACGGTTTTCAGATAAAAATCGAATTTGTACAGATTGATTTTTCCACGGTGACGCAGATTGCCGATGTGATACGCTCGATTCTCAGAGAAAACGAAGAATGTGTAATCGATTGTACCGGAGGCGGTGAACTGGAGCTGATTGCCGTAGGAATCGTAGCAGCCGAGGAACGTCGAAAAGTGCCGCTGCATATTCATTCTACAGACATAGTTTCCGGAAGAATTTTTGATTGCGACAATCCGCATTGCATTCCGCAATATGAAAATGCCTATCTGAGTGTGGATGACAGTATTCTTCTGCACGGAGGAAGAGCTCAGCTTGATTTCAACTTTCATGCGGAGGACATGCTCGCTCATGAAGCGGATATGCGGGGAATGTGGGACATCTGCCGTGAAAACGCCGAACAATGGAATACGGCGGTTTCCCGCTTGCACTCGCCGAATGTCACACGAAGCGTTATTGCGCGCAGTACGGTTTTAAAGAAATTGGTCAGCAACGGTTTTTTAAAGATTTATACCGAAGGAAATGAATTGCAGATTCGTTATAAAACCGATTTGGTCAAACGCTGCTTGAAAACGTCCGGGAGACTTTTGGAATTGATGGTCTGCCTTTTGGCTGCAAAAGCCAATCGCTTTGCGGACATCAAAAGCGATGTGCATATCGACTGGGAGTATCAGGACGAAAAAGAAAATGTGGATAACGAAATTGATGTGATTCTGATGCGCGGGCTGTGCCCGATTTATATTTCCTGCAAAAACGGGAGAGTCAATGATAATGAGATTTATAAGCTTAATGCCGTAGCAAACCGATTCGGAGGGAAATATGTCAAAAAAGTACTGATCGTTACCGATGCTGATCGCATTGAAGGCTCGTCGAGAAAGTTAATCAGCCGTGCGCAGGCGATGGGCATTGAAGTGGTTGCAAATTTCGGAAAGAAAAGTCAGAAAGCGCTGAACAATTGGTTTTTAGAAATATAAAAAGGAAGGCACCGCTTGCGGTGCCTTATTTTTTTGAAAATCTCATCTTCGTGAAACACATTTTGCGTAAAGACCGGAAATTTCCTGAAGCGCTTCCATGTGTCCGAAATCCTTGTGATAGACAATATTCGTTTCGCGGATCATGCTCAAATTTTCAATCGGTAAAACCTTCAGCTTCAATTTGTGGATTTCTTTCATGCAGGCACTTTTGGCAAGAATGGAAACTCCGAGATTTTTTCGTACCAGATCTTTAATGGTTGCAATGTTGTCAACTTCCATGTTGATATTGAAATTTGTGATGGATTCGTTGATACTCTCCAATGCAGATTCGAAAAGGATTCTCGTAGCCGATTGCGGCAATTGAAGAATCATTCGTTCCTTTTTCAACTCGTTGAGTGTTACGATATTTCTTTTGGAAAGGGGATTTTCATTGGCAATCACGCATACCAGATAATCGGTGTCAACATGATGGAGGAGTAGCGATCTCCCTGTGGCTTTCCGTCTACAATCGCAAGGTCAATCTCGTAATTTTCCAACTTTTCATAAAGGTTTTTAATAGTATCAGTAATTGAAGTAATACCAACGCCGCTGTTTTCACTGCTGTATTTTGCCAAAACTTCCGTAATGATATTGCTTTCGGAAGTGTGTGTGATTCCAATGCGAAGGTTGGTTAACTGATGTTCCACATTCAGAATTTCCGTGCGCATTTTCTCCTGCATTGCGTGAAAACGACGGGCATATTTAATCACGATTTCCCCCTGTGCAGTCGGTAATACCTTGCTTTTTCCGCGGACAAACAACTGCGCTCCCAGTTCTTCCTCCAACTGTCGGATATGATGGCTGACTGCCGGTTGGGTCAGGGAAAGCGCTTCGGCGGCTCTGGTAAAGTTCTTTTTTTCGCCAAAGCCAGAACGGTTTCATATCTTGAGTCCATAACTCCTCCAACTATTCGATTTGCTAATGCAAAACAAAAAAATATAATTTGCTTTTATTGCAAAATGGTGTATCATAAGGAATATCATTTGTCAAGGAGGAGTCATTTCATTGTCCGAAATTTACGCTTCACTTCGGGAGTCGTCCCCGGTCGCGGTTGTAATTATCTCTGTGGCTTTTATGCTGTTCACGGGCTTTTTGATGACACGTATCACGAAAAGGTTGAAGCTTCCCAATGTTACCGCTTATATCATTGCGGGAATTCTGATCGGTCCTTATTGTCTTGATCTGGTTGCCGATGAAGTGCTGATCGGTACGGAGTTTATTGCGGATATCTCCCTGGCGTTCATTGCCTTCGGAACAGGAGAACACTTTCGCTTTTCGGTGATACGCCAAAACGGGTGGCGTGTCATTGTGATTACTCTTATGGAAGCACTCTTGGCTTCCGTTTTTCTTTTTATCCTTACTTATTGGATTCTCGGTCTTGATCTGGCTTTTTCCATTGTATTGGCAGCTCTCGGAGCCGCAACCGCTCCTGCTTCCACCATCATGACCATTCGTCAGACAGGGGCAAGGGGGACATTTGTCAACACGCTTTTGCAGGTGGTGGCACTGGATGATATTGTCGGTCTTGTCGCTTACAGTATCGCGATTTTTGTAGCAGTTGCCTCGCAGTCGGAAACAGGAGGGGCAGTTAACGCATGGAGTGTGTTGAAACCGATTCTTTTGAATCTCGGTGTGCTGCTTCTGGGCGGACTGTTTGGTCTTGTCCTGAAGTTACTCATGCCAAAGCGCCGTTCGACCGACAACCGATTGATTATCACCATTGCAACTTTGCTTGCGTTCTGCGGAATCTGTGCCCTTTTGGAGATTTCTCCGCTTTTGGGATGTATGGCGATGGGAACGGTTTACATCAACATCACGGACGATGAAAAAATGTTTCGACAGCTGGAATACTTCAGTCCGCCGATTCTCCTGCTGTTCTTTGTGAGAAGTGGTGCGTGCTTTGATTTGGGAGCACTCTTCGGCACATCTGCGGCTGTGGGAAATGTTCCGCTGCTTTTGGTCGGAGTTCTGTATTTCGTTGTTCGTATTCTCGGAAAGTATGTGGGGTCCTATTTGGGAGCCTGGATGGTTCATTCTTCGTCGGAAATTCGCAATTACCTGGGATTGGCGTTGATCCCGCAAGCGGGAGTCGCCATCGGACTTGCGGCTCTGGGCGCACGCACGTTGGGCGGGGAGACCGGTAAAGCGCTGCAAACAGTGATACTTGCGTCCAGTGTTCTGTATGAACTGATCGGACCGGTTTGCGCCAAACTGTCATTGTATCTTTCCAAATCCTATTTCAAGGACATTGAATCACTGGTTGCGGTGGAAGATATCAGTCCTGTCACCGGTCAGCCGAAAACAGAGGTTGAAAAGTTGATCGAACGTATCCGTAAGATTCAGGAAGGGCTTCCTCAGCCGTCGCTGCCTTCGCCTGAGGCAAATGAACAGGCATTTACGGAAGCGGCAGAGGAACAGTACCGAAGCATCCACGCGCTGCGGCGCACGTCATATAACCGTCACTGAAAGGAAGGGTCATAATGAATTTTCAAACACCGGATTCGATCGCCGTTTTTCTTCATGCAGAGGCAACAAATTTTTCCTGGATCAGCATCGCCGTTCGCATTTTGCTGTCCGTCCTGATTGCGGCAACGATTGGGTGCGAGCGTTCCAGCAAACGGCACGCCGCCGGATTGCGTACGTTCATTTTTGTTTCTCTTGCCGCAACTCTTGCGGTTATGCTGGATATTTATCTGGGATTGGCATACAACAACGGAGCGCTTTCTTTCATGATTTCCGGCGCCGCCATTATCGGTATTGCCATCATCAGTGTGAATTCCACCTTGTTCAGTTCCCGCAGTCAGATTAAGGGTTTGACGACTTCCTTCGGGCTTTGGGCGTGCGGATTGTTGGGAATATCCATCGGCGCGGGATTCTATACGGTTGCTTTGATTGCCTATGCTACCTATATGTGCTGTTTGTCACTTTTACCGGCATTTGAAAGCTATCTCAAAGATCGTTCTAACCATTTTGAAGTTCATCTGGAATTGAAAAACGCCTGCCATTTGCAGAGCTTTGTCACTACGATACGTGAACTCGGAATGAAAATTGACGATATTGAATTGAACCCCGCATATGTCAATTCCGGATTGAGTGTGTACTCTATTTCAATTTCCATCAGTAGTCAGGAGCTTAAGAAGTATAAGACGCATACGGATATTATTGAGGCGCTTTCGACTCTGGACTATGTATATCACATTGAACAGATGTGATCTGCAGCAACGGCAATGTCGCACCTGAAAGCGGCATTGCCGTTGTTTTAAATGAAAAATGAGTTCGGTGAAAACCGAACTCATAAAAATACTTATAAGGTGGGGGTGACGGTTGATTTATTCTTCCGTCGGATTTTCCCAGTTGTGCCACACGTTCTGCACGTCGTCATTGTCTTCCAGCATTTCCAGCAGGCGGCTCATTTTAACCGCTGTATCCGGATCGTCAATGGAAGTATAGGTGGACGGAACCTGAGCAGCATCGGCAGAAATGACTTTATAGCCTTTTTCTTCAATTGCCGTGGCGACAGCGGTTACATCGGCAGGAGCGGTGATAATTTCGATGGTATCCTCGTCGTCAAAATTGAAGTCGTCAGCACCGGCTTCCATGAAATCCTCCATGGCTTTGTCCTCGTCTACATCCTCACCGTCGGCAATAATCACGCCTTTTTCGGTGAACATAAAGGAAACGCATCCGGTGGTTCCCAGATTTCCGCCGTATTTATCAAAATAATGACGGATGTCGCCCGCCGTGCGGTTGCGGTTGTCAGTCAGTGTTTCCACAATCACTGCGACGCCGCAGGGACCGTATCCTTCGTACACCACCGTTTCATAATTGGCTTTGTCATCGGCGCTTGCCTTTTTGATGATTCGTTCGATATTGTCATTCGGCACATTGTTCGCTTTTGCCTTGGCAATCAATTCGCGCAACTTGCTGTTGGAGTTAGGATCGGAAGATCCGCCTTCCTTGATGGCAACTGCCATTTCACGACCGATTTTGGTGAAAATCTTCGCCTTCTGACCGTCAGTCTTTTCCTTTTTTCTTTTTATGTTGTTCCATTTGGAATGTCCGGACATAGAATCTTCCTTTCAAGTGTTTTCCATTTGTCTATTTTATCATATCCGACGCTTCTTGGCAAGATAAAAAACGAAAATAGTGATTGATTTTTTTGCAAAAATGCTATATACTGGTGATAATGTATCTAACGAATGGAGGATTTGTATGAAATTAGGTGTTTTCACTTGCGTAGTGAACAATATGAACCTGAAAGACGCGCTGAAATATTTCAAGTCTTTGGGTATTGAAATGGTGGAGATTGGCTGCGGCGGATATCCCGGAAAGGCACATTGCGATCCGGAAGTGCTGCTGCACGATGAGAAAAAGCTGGAAGAATTCAAGGCGACAATCGCAGAGGGTGGGTTGCCGATCAGCGCTTTGAGCAGTCATGCAAACCCGATCCATCCGGATAAAGAAGTGGCAGCAGCATTTGACCACGATTTGCGCAACTGCGTACTGCTGGCTGAAAAACTCGGAATTCATCAGATCAATACGTTTTCCGGTTGCGCCGGTGACAGCGAAAATTCCAAATATCCGAACTGGGTTACCTGCCCGTGGCCGGAGGATTATTTGAAAATTCTGGATTGGCAGTGGAATGAAAAGCTGATCCCGTACTGGAAAGAGTTTGTCAAATTTGCAAAAGATCACGGCGTGAATAAGATCGCGTTTGAAC
>ERZ808246.2738-NODE-2738-length-10676-cov-2.885416_pt1 | contig 10676 bp, 9 predicted proteins | sample MGYA00521083_ERZ808246 | MGnify/ENA primary metagenome ERZ808246 (study PRJEB31516, sample SAMN03275577) | gut metagenome | biome: mammalia-associated habitat; material: feces | host: Papio cynocephalus | place: Kenya | collected 2012-07-07 ...
TGGAACTTCAATGTCGTTATAGATAAAATTTAAGTCATTATCTTCAAGCTCTTTTTCCATTTTTGGTTTTTCGGTGTAATAACTTCCAACACTTATTTTATCTTCAATTTTAAGTCCCGCACTAAGCAAATATTCTGCAATGCAAATATCAAAAATGTCGCCATTTATTTCTTGAAATTCTTTTGACAAATGCATATGTGATTTTTGGTCATAAATTATTTTATTTATTTTGCTATTTTTTAATATTGGAGAAATTTCTTGCATTAAAATTTCAAAATTAATATTTGAAAATAAATTTTCTTGGCTTGAAATAAAATATTCATCGCCATTATTTATACAAAAATGGTAATCATTTAAAAAATTAAATGAAAAAGTATTTATTTGTGTATTTAATACATTTTTTAACTCATTTTTTTCTTTTATTTCTATTATTTTTTTTGACTTTTTCTTTTTTTGTTCAATTACTTCTGTTTTAAATATTTCTTCTCTTTTTAGTAGATTTTTAAATTCATATTTTTCAAAAAATTCTTTTACTTCTTCGTCAAAAGGAAAATCATATTTAAAATCATTAATATTTACATCAATAGCACAATCGGTTTTTATTGTTGCGAGAGCATATGACAGCATTGCCAAATCTTTGTTGTTTTTTAAATTATCTTTTGTTCTGCCCCTTACTTCTTCAACATGCTCATACACATTTTTTATACTGCCAAATTCTTGAACAAGTGCAAGTGCTTTTATTTCACCAACTCCTGGAACCCCCGGTATATTGTCGGCGGAATCGCCCATTAGAGCTTTCATGTCAACAACTTGATTTGGTTCAAAGCCAAAAAGTGTTTTCATATTACTTTTGTCAACCTTTTCAACTTCACTAATTCCTTTTTTGGTAAGCCAAACTGATGTGTTCTCATCAACCAACTGCAACAAATCCCTGTCCCCAGACAAGATTATGTTATTGCATGGCGAATGCTTTGAAATTGTGCCAACGATATCATCGGCTTCTATTCCGTCAATTTCAAATGTTTTTATATTCATACATGACAACATTTGTTTTAAAAGTGCAAATTGTGGTCTTAATTCTTCAGGGCAAGGCTTTCTTGTGCCTTTATACTCGGCATACATATCAGTCCTAAATGTATGTTTTGAATGGTCAAAAGCAACTGCAATATAGTCAGGGCTTTGCTCAATAATAAATTTTATCAAAATGCTTGCAAACCCACAAACTGCATTTGAATATTCGCCATCTTTATTTGTTAAAAGAGGCAAAGCATAGAATGCACGATTTGCCAAACTGTTTCCGTCTATAATCAATAATTTTTCCATAGTTATAGTATATACAAAATTCGACTACTTTTGCAAATAAAAAAGCATCAATCATTTGATTGACGCCTTTTGATTGATATTTTTATCAACTTACCTTTGTAAAGCAGTAATAGTCTGCATATTTTCCTGTGCCATCAGCTTTTGTATAATTACTTGAATTTTCCATATATGTATTTGTTTTTGCTTCTACAATTGTTTTTGAAACATAGATTTTTGTAATATACTCTAAACCACCTCCAATAGAGGATTTATCTGTTACGGAATCATATACACTTTGGCTTTCAATTATAAATGTTGAAAGATAAGGATTACCACCTAAACTGCTTTCACCAATTTCTTGAATATTGTTTGGTATTACTACTCTTTCTAATGGATTTAGTCTTCCTGTCAATATCAAAACTATTTGTTGATAAAATGCATACTGGTAGATTGCGTTCACATCACTTGGCAAATCATCAATAACTTTAGTACCATTGTTTGTTGCACCCATAATGTATTTTTTATTACTGCTTGGGCAATTGTATGTCCAATACTTTCCATCTTCGGTTTTTGATAATGAATTAACAAATTCATCTTCTGCATTTGTTACTATTTCGCTATCAGGATTTCCACCTAATTTCAAACTGCCATTATTATTTACTCCAATCTCACTCAAATCTATACTGCTCAAATTTCTTATCATTACCAACCCGTAACACCATAAAAATGTATTCGATGTTCCAATAGTTGTTAGTGTGCTTGGCAATGTTATTTTGAACAAATGTACATCCCCTAAAAATGCATTTTCGCCTATGGTTGTTACCCCTTCTGGTATTTCAATTTCGTTTAGACTTGAACAATATTCAAATGTCGCTTCGCAAATTTCTGTAAGTTGTGAATTTGCTTCAAAACTTACATTGTGCAAATTTACACAAACCATAAATGCCCCGATATCTATCTTCTTTATATTTTTTGGCACTACAATAGATTTTATTGTATCTCTATATGCAAATGCACTGCTTCCAATTATTGTTACATCCTGTGGAATGTCATTCAACTCTGTTTTTTTGCTAGCGATATCAACTCCCAAAAGGTATTTTTCACCACCATATGAATAGGTGTAATAGTCGCCTTCTTTTGTCACAGGATTTGTAAACTCTTGTTCTGTTGTTATAACTTCACGATAAGAAAGTTCATTTATACCTAAAGTTTTTAAATCTACTCCACTTAAATTTCTTAAGTTGACTGTATTATATATATCAATGCCTGACCCATATTGGACATTTGATCTTATATCTAATGTATAAGCCCCAAATGTAATAGAACTATCATTTAGTTTTGTTATTGTGTTTGGAATTGTTATAGATTCACACACATACCCTTTCGTTGAAATAAAAGCATATGAAGAAATATCAGTTACGTTACTAGAAAATGTTAAGTCTTTTAGCGGTTCATACTGTCCACTACTATTTTTAATATAGATATAATTTGCAGCAATCATTGGGTTTGAATATGAATTTTCGAATATAATTTGCGACCATGCATCAATATCATCAATGTAAACAGCTTCAAAATCATCATACGCAAAAGTAGCTTGACTTATTTTTTTTATTGTTTTTGGCAAATAAATATATTTTAAATTTTTTCTATTCATAAATGACATGCCAGAGTCGCCAGTAACTCCAATTTCGCTTACAACATAGTCATTTCCTTCAACCGCTACTTGTTCATTGGGTTCGTAAAACATTATTGGAAAGTTGCTCGAATCTTCCATAATGCTCGAAAATGTGTCTTCATTTTCAACTGAAACATGCCCAATAACTCCGGTACTCAATTTGTAATCTATTCCATTTGCAAAATATAAATAGTAATATAGACGATATTGTGTTAATTCTTGTCGAGATTGTTCATCTGTCATTGAAAATTCTCTAAAATCACATTCCAATGGAAATGCATTGCTGTTCACCCTTTTATTAAATTCTGAAAAATTTTCATAACTTGTAAATTCTGTTTCACCATTTAATTTTGCTTTTAAGCTTGTATTTGAATATCTTATCCAAACTCCCTTATTTATATTGGATACAAGCTCGGCATCTCCTGCAACCGCCTTGAAATATGTATCATATTCTTCTTGAGTGTTTATAACTACTGTACCCGGAGCTTTTTCTTCAAAAGCTATTGTTTCTGGTATTATTGCTGTATCTCCAGCGCCTGTAAATGACTTCACTGTCATGTTATCTACACCATCTGATGCACTGCCAAACACAAAATCAGAATATTCTTTTGCAACAGGGAAATCTGAACCTATTGAAGATACTGACACATTGTTTGAGAATGTTGTTTTTGGAATGTCAAGGGTTAAATCTTCAATTGAATATGCAACAACAATTATTCCTGATTTATTCTTTTCTATTGATTGAACATTTGATGTTTTGACTGAAATTATATTAGTTGGGTTTTCAATCGTTTGGTTTATGATAGCAACCCAAATTGAGTTATCTGCAAGGTTTGTTACTTTTATTCTTGCAAAATATGTATTGTATTTATTAAAATCAACACTAATCTTTTTGGTTGTTGTAAATGAATTTGATGAATCTTCAAGAGTATTGGAAAGACTATCATATTCAGTTAGATTTGTTAAAGCATCATTATTTGTGCCAATTGTTGTTGGAACAGTGTCCGCTTTTAACTCGCCAGCATATTTGCTGAGTGTAGACTTTCCATCAACAGTAACCTGTGATGCATACACTTTTGTTTCTATTGTTGCAAAAACTTGATTTACTGTGTATGAAAAATTGCCGTTTAGATTGTATTGGATGTTCCTAACAGCCATAACTCCAAAACTCAAAACAAGCAATGACACACAAAACATTATTAGTGATAATGTCAGCGAAATTCCACCTTTTTTGCCATCTTTTTTGTTCATAAATCATCTCCCATAATACATCGTTTTTAAGAGCAGTTAAAAATATTTTTTTCACTTGATATGAATTTCAAAATATTTTCAATCATAGTCAATATCATTCTATACGAAAAATTCTCGTAAGTCAACAAAATGAAAAAATATTTGTGTAATATATTTATATATGGAACTTCAAATTGGACTGACAATAAGAGAATTACGCAGAGAAAAAAATTTAACTCAAGAGCAATTGGCAAGCAAGCTTTGCACATCTCAAGACACAATATCTTTGTGGGAATGTGGAAAAAGTTATCCCGACCTGCCAACATTGGTTAAAATTGCCGAAATTTTTAATATATCCACAGATTACCTATTAGGTCTTGAAGCATAAAAAAATATCTACATTCTTGTAGATATTTTTTATAAATTCAACATTTTTAAAATTGATATTATTCCTTTTGAACCACCAAATATGCCTTGTATCCATTGAGGTGCAACAATCGCAATAGTAAAAAGTGCAATTGCAAGCAAAAGCAATATTCCAATTATTATTTTTATTACCTTTCCAGCAAGTCCACCAAAAGCATAGCAACAAAGAAGTGTCAAAGCACCATATTGCACTGCATAATCAACATATTTTTGATATTCGGTTGGAATTGAAAACAAAGTTCCACCAACAACATCATTAACTTTTAATAATGCAAGTCCAATTACAAAAGCGGTTGTTATTATTGATAACACAAAAAAATACATCTGCTTCATACTAAACTCCTTTTTTATTTTATCTTATTATATCATTTGGATAAATTTTTGTCCATATTATTTTGTTTTACACTTGTTTGTAAGTTGTTTTAAATTATCTTTGTGTTTTATTGTTAAAATAATTTCTTTTACAATTTTTTCAAGTTCGCTATTTTTTGAATAATCTGTTTTGGCAGTAAAATTAATTCTATTCCCGTTTATCAAACTTGACAAATATTGTTCACTCTTTTCCCCTTCTTTGTAGACACCAATGGCATATCCACCACTTTTCATAATAAGACGCATACATGGGATATCTGTTGCACTATCGCCAATATAAATCATATTTGTCATTGGAATCGGTCTTAGGTCATGGTCCATATGGTCATTAACTCTATTATCATTTACATTCAAAATACCTTTATTTATTCTGTATATATATTGAGTTTTGTTTGTATAATTTATTGCAATGGCCGGCCAAACTGGTTGGTTATTGTCGTTATATACAAAATACCCTGCATAAATTTCCTTAAAATATTTTGCAATTTCTGTGCCTTCTATCATTTCTTTTATTCCTGAAGAAACAATATAGTGCTCCACATTAACACCAACACTTTTGCCATATTCATTTATTCTTTCAAACCAAGTTTTAACACCGCTATATAATTCAATATTTTTACCACAATCAACAAGCGTTTGTTTTGTTAGGTTTATGTTTCTTTTCTTGTATTCATCTACCATAACATACATATATCCAAGTATGCTGTCGGCTTTATTCCTCTTACAAAAATCTTCACACTTATCCCAAAACTTATCTTCACTTACACCAAGTTTGTCAATATATCCATATGCTTGCATATCTTTTGGCGAAAGTGTTTTATCAAAATCATAAATAAGTGCAATCTTTGGTTTTGTTTGCATACGCACCCCTTTTTATTCTATTAAGAGAATAACATCTCGTATACCAAATGTCAACATGACTATCCCATTTGAATTATATTATCAATAAAATAGCATATCTGATTTTCAAACTTATCATTCTTTTCGCTTAATTTTGAAGCTTTATTCAAATTTGTTACCAAACTATTTAATATCAAAATGTTATCTTTTCGAAGCATTTTTAGACTGTCAAAATTCTTTTTTGAAATTATACCATTTTTATAGGCAACCGTTTCGTTATCTATTTGTTCTTTCTCTTTGTAGGAATATTTTATGACAAAGTCCAAAAATTTGTCCAAGTATTCTTTTAATCTTTCATTTTTTGTTTCCATACACTCTCCACAAAAAATAATAAAAGAAATTTAAAAGAAAATACATAATAAAAAAAACTAGAATAAATCTAGTTTTGTCGAAAGTTTACAAAAAACTTATTTGTCAAACTCTTCACTAAAATTGTACTTTTTTAATGCAGAACTCAAGGTGTTATATTCAATTTCTGTGAGTCCCAAAGATCTTCCGTCTTTGAAGTCTGCCCAATATTTTGATTTCTTTTTTACATCGTTAACATTTTGCAAATTAAACAATTTTTCTCCGCAACCACAAAATCTTTTTTCTGCTCCACAAATTTTCCAGATTTTGTCAGCTTCAGTTCCTTGAAGCATTGCAGTTGTTGGGTTCTTTGGGTCTATCTTAAAAACAATAACCAAGCAGTTGTCAGATTTAACATAGTCTATGTAGTTGATATCGTCCATTGCATATAATCCTTCATCAATTTCCAAATACATACTAACCTCCAATATATTATTCATAGAAACTATAACACAATTTTAGTACTTTTGCAATACCCAATATACTAATAATTTTCTTTTCTTACTTCAAAATAACTTTGTGGATGATTGCAAACTGGGCAAACATCTGGAGCTTTTGTTCCAACCACAATATGTCCGCAATTTCTGCATTCCCAAACTTTTACTTCACTTTTTTCAAAAACTTGTTTTGTTTCAACATTTCTTAAAAGAGCGCGATATCTTTCTTCGTGGTGTTTTTCAATTTCTGCAACTGCTCTAAACTTGAAAGCAAGTTCTTTGAATCCCTCTTCTTCAGCAGTTTTTGCAAAACCCTCATACATATCTGTCCATTCATAATTTTCGCCGTTTGCAGCGTCTTCAAGATTATGTGCAGTGTTGCCTAATTCGCCAAGTTCTTTGAACCACATTTTTGCGTGTTCTTTTTCATTGTCTGCGGTTTTTAAGAATAAATCAGCAATTTGTTCATATCCTTCTTTTTTTGCAACTGATGCAAAATATGTATATTTGTTTCTTGCTTGACTTTCACCTGCGAATGCAGTTTTTAAGTTTTGTTCTGTTTTTGTCCCTTCGTATTTATTCATTTTTGTTTTTTCTCCTTTTTCATATGTGCACATACAATTTTATGTGCATACGATATTAAAATATATATTTGGTTTTATGTCAACCATTTTATTCACTTTTGAAATTTTTCTTTTTTGATAATCCTATAAAAAATGATACTATCAAAATTGTTGAATATATACTTTCCATAATTATAGGCGAGATATTTCCAATAAGTGCGTTATATGTTAAAATTGACATAGAAAAATACACATTTATCCACACCATAACTGTGCGATTGTCTTGCCAGCAAGCATATGTAAATATGATGTTTGCAATAAGCATAATTATGCTGTACACCCCTTCCCAAGTGTATATAAAGCCAAAAATTGTAATTAACTCTAACAATGTTAGAAATATGTAATTTTTGTTTATATTCTTTTTGGCAAGCACAGCAAAAGTTGCACACCTAAAGATTGTTAGCACTGCCCCAACAAGCCCTGTGTATGCACCCAAGACCCAATATCCACTTGTCAAAAACACGTTACCAACAATGTTGCAAATCATAAATACGTCTTTTCTTTTAAAAAGGTATGCCAAAAGCATAATTATATATCCAATAACAAACAAACCTTGTGAAATCCAGTATTCCATTTTTTCTCCTAATAGTGATTTTTTAAAAAATTGTAGTTCTATTGTACATTTTTTAATAAAATTTAGCAAAACAATTTAACAAAATTATAAAATTAGTGTATATTCATCATATAAAAGGAAAACAAATGATAACATTAGTAAAAAAACCTAGTTTGCTTACATATGTTTATGCTGGCAATTTAATTAAGAATGGCGAAATCGTTGCATTCCCAACAGAAACTGTTTATGGACTTGGTGCAGACGCAACAAATGCCGAAGCAGTTAAAAAGATTTTTATTGCAAAAGGTCGCCCACAAGATAACCCACTAATTGTTCACCTTGCAGAAAAAGAAGACATACAAAAGTATGTTACCGAAATAACTGAAAACCAACAAAAACTTATTGATGCTTTTATGCCTGGACCAATCAGTATTATTTTTGAAAAAAATGATGTAATATGCGATGAAGTTACAGCAGGCGGAAAAACTGTTGCAATAAGAATTCCAGAAAATGAAGTTGCAAGAAAGTTTATATACTATTCTCAAAGACCAATATGTGCACCAAGCGCAAACACATCAAAAAGACCAAGTCCAACAATTGCCCAACATGTTTATGATGATATGAACACAAAAATACCACTAATAATTGATGGTGGTGCAACAGATATTGGAATTGAAAGCACTGTTGTTAGAGTAAACAAAAATTATGTATATATCTTACGCCCAGGGAAAATAAATGCACAAATGATACTTGAAAAAACAGGTCTTGTTGCAATGTCAAAAATGGATACAAGCAAAATACCACAATCTCCTGGAACAAAATACACTCACTACAAACCAAAATGCGATATGATTATCATAAAAAATGATGTTGTAAAAAATATGAATGATATTTATAGACAAAAAACAAAAGAAGGCAAAAATGTTGTTATCTTTTGTAAAAAAGAAAACGTAAATAAATATCAAAACAAAAATGTTGTTGTTTTGGGTGAAAATAGTGAAGATGCAAGCAAAAACCTGTTCACTTATTTGAGAGAATATGAAAATAATGATTTGATACTTTGTGAATATTTTGATAATGGAGATATGGTTGATGCACTCTTTAACAGAATGATAAAATCGGCAAGTGGAAATATTATTTAATAAAAATTTTAATAGAAAAAAAAGAAAGTTGAAATTTCAACTTTCTTTTTGTTTTATGCCGTCAATGTAATTTGTCCATCTGTAAAGATAACGGTAACAGTAACAGATTCCGCAGAACCACTAAAATTCCATTCACTATCTTTTGGTTTTGTTATTTTGTTCCATTGTTCTTGAGTACCATTGTAATAAATATTTTTTAAACCTGTGCAAGAATTAAACGACACACCAATATTTGTCAAACATTGTTCAAATGCAGAGTCTTCTATCGTTTCAATACCATCTTCAAATTTTACAGATGTTATTTTTGTACCCTCAAAGACATTTGACCCTATCTTTTTTACAGTGCCCGGAATAATCAACTCGTTTCTCAAATGGTTTCCTGAAAAATTGAACTGCTGAATATCTGTAATATCACCAAAATCTATTGCTTCGATATTTTTACATGCTGTATAAGTAAATTGTAGGCTACCATCACCATTTGATTTTGCTCTTGCACTATATATTCCTGTTTGACCATAGAACATTTGATTACTGCCATAAGTTTCAACACCAGTAATTCTTGTTACTTTTTGACATCCAATAACACACATTGTTTGACAACTCTCAACTGTGCTTGGCAAAACCAATATCGTTGCTTCACTTGCCACAAAAGGACTGAATGGAACTTGGAGACCAAATTCTTTCACTTCCATATAACTTGCAGGTTTAATTTTGCAATCTTCTGGGATTACCACCAAACCGGTTATGTTGTCTTTTGGTGTAACTTCGTTACCTGAACTAATATTAATTTTTGCCAAGTTCTCTTGGCTTCTTGAATAATCGCCATTACCAAGTTTAAGATTCATTGTGTAGCGTATATTAGATATACCCGATTTAAAATCTTCAACGCTTATTGCATAATATATCTTTTTTGATTCTGCACTAGTTATTGCTTTTTGCATAACGTTGTTGCCTTGTACAACATTTGAATTATCATCAACTGACCATTCAGCAATTGCCCAAACATTTACACTTGGACTCAAGTTTTGTATATCCATTTCAACAACATAACTCTTGTTTGTTGATGAGAAATTTAGGTTGATATTCTCTTTTGTGAATGCACTTGAATTTGTTGAATCAAATTCATCAAATGAAAAACTTGTATCTTGTGAAAAGCCTTCACTCGCAAGAGTTTTTGTTCCATTTGCAAAATCTTCACTAAGTAGTTCCAACTGTCCACGATTGTATAGATTTGTACCTTTGTAAACTTTTGTATTTACTTTTACAAAAGCATCAGTAACTTCATAACTAATTGTACCACCAATATTGTAATTTACTTGAGTTGCACTAAAAACACCAAAGCATAACACAGCAATTGCCAAACACATTGTTGCAAGTGACATCAATAGTTTAAATTTTTTCATATGTACTCCTTTTGTTTAGTATGGATAAATCCCACACTCTTATTCAATTTTAGTATAGCCCCCCCCCCCTAGGGGAAAGTCAAACGAATAACAAAAGTTGTCGAAAAATTTTTTGAAAGCAGAAGAGATTTCTCCAAAGTCGCACTTCGAAGTATGTGTCGAAATGACCTTTTATACGGGGCACCCCAAAAACAGTTGTTGTTTTTGGGGAAAGGAAAAACCGAGCGTGCAAACCGAAATTTTGGATGCATTGCATTCAAAATGA
>ERZ808246.2739-NODE-2739-length-10670-cov-8.555064_pt1 | contig 10670 bp, 7 predicted proteins | sample MGYA00521083_ERZ808246 | MGnify/ENA primary metagenome ERZ808246 (study PRJEB31516, sample SAMN03275577) | gut metagenome | biome: mammalia-associated habitat; material: feces | host: Papio cynocephalus | place: Kenya | collected 2012-07-07 ...
GCGCGCTTGACTGGGGGTCAAGAGGCCGTGAGTTCAAGTCTCGCCACTCGGACCATAATGCAAAAAAGCTCGAACCCTTTAGCGGTTTCGGGCTTTTTATCTGTTCATTTTAAATTATCAAGCGGACTGTACTTATCAAAATTGACCACCGTTTTTGTCTGTGTCAAGTGCACATACTTTTTAACCATATCAAGCGTGGTATGACCTAAAATTTGCTGTAAAGCGTAGATGTTTCCGCCGTTTTCAAGATATGACGTAGCAAATGTGTGACGGAGTAAATGCGGATAAATACGCCGAGTCAAATGTACATCACCGACTTTTGTTGCCTTGACTGTCTTAAAAACCCGAGCTATTGTAGCGTTCTTTATGGGTGTATTCTGCTTTGTAAGAAACAAGCTTTCCGTGTCTGTATCGCACGGCCGAAGCGACATATATTTAATCAAATATTTTTTCGAGACATTGCCGAGAGGTACGTGCCTTTGTTTGTTTCCTTTACCGTTAATAATTGCATATCCCTCAAAAATATGTAAATCCGTTGTTTTCAGTCTGATAACTTCTGACCGGCGCAAACCGCTGTCAATCATCAAAGCACAAATGCAGTAATTGCGAAGTCCAATCATTGTCTTTACATTGAACGAGCTAAACAACGCTTTAATTTCATTTTCCGTCAAGACATCTATTGTTTTTCGTTGTGCTTTGGGTAATTTAAGCTTTTCGCTGAAATTAACGGAAGTATACTCTTCTTCATAAAGCCAGTGTAAATAGGCTTTTATGCCCTTTATGTATGTTTTGTATGAATTATCCGTAATATCCCGTTCACGCAGATATAGAGCGTATTTGCGCAATGTTTCAATGCTTAACTGTGCAGTATCTGTTTTTGCTCCGATAAAGTCAATCATAGGCGAAACACAGTTACGGTAAAAAGCAACCGTTTGTTTTGAATTACCTTTTATCTGCTGTGTGATTAAAAATTCCTTAAATGAATAGTCGATATTCATTGACTTTATCACTTCCATAATATATCATATTAGTTGAATGATTCTAATAACTCTTGCAGGAGCTTTTCTGTGTATGGTAGCCACGCCACGGCACAATAATCATTCTTGAAATCGGGTGCTATGTTTGCAGACATAGTACCTCTTTTAATTTCCGTTGCTTCTTTCAAGCCTCTGCTGTGATAATACAAATGAGCGTTTAACTCTTTTACGCTTGAAGCAAGGTTTTTGTTTATGTATTTTGTTATGTATTTACTAATTGCTTCTTGATTACGTATAGGTTCGAGGTCACAAAAACCGAATTTTTTCTGATATGACAGCCACGAGTAAACCGCTTCACCCTTTTTAACTTTATCCGCAATTGCTTTGCCCATTGTATCGCCAATCTGAAATTGCTTTATCTCATTAGGCGGTAAACCATTTATGAAGCCGTGCAAGTGCCACGATTGTTTATCACTATGAAGTTCAGGAACAAACAAAAAATCAATTTTGCATTTGTATTTCTTGTTTAAGTCGCGTATGTGTTGCGAAATATCTTTATGATATTTTTCGAGGTCGGTGCGGTCATATTTCGTGCTATCAATGGTTCCTGTAAAAAAGAATTGCCACGGATTACAAAAAGCTAATTCAAAAATTTTACTCCTTGCTCTGATAATGCTTTGTGATAATTTTTCATCGTTAACCATTCCGCGCAACGAATAAAAATCTTCGTCAACTTCAATTCCCGCAGTTCGTAACATCTTAAAGTTAGTGACTTTGATTTTTTTGTTGTCGCCATAACCAAACACTTTCAGTGTCGTTTGATTTGGCTTGTATTTTTGTTCTTTAAATGGCAAAAAAACACCTCTTTTCCTATTGTGAATTTAAAAGTTTCCCGTAAAGTGTTACTTAGTCAAGTATATATACAATGCAAAATTGCTTTTGTTGGCATAAGACATTTCTTTCAAACAGCTGATTATCTGTGTTTTAAGTTCCCCCGTCCGCATAAAGCGGTTCGGGGGATACTTAAAACAACCCTCTACAACAGCAAAACATCAAGATGCTTTTTCGGACTGAACCGAGAACCATTCGAGAACAGCCTCAAAATCATATCGTATAATTTTAGCTCCGAGACGAATATACGGCATACCATTTTTCCTGCAACGCCACAAAAAAGCCCTGTCAACGCATAAACGGTTACAAAGTTCTTTTTCTGAAATGTACATTTGTTGTTCACCATCTCTTAATGTATTTTACTGATATTCTCGGTATTAGTATAAATCTTTGATTTCCATTTGTCAACATCATTTTACTCACTTTCTCGGTATTGATTTTTGCTAATAGCATATAAACACTTGAATAAACGCGTTTTTTTTCGTAAAATACTAACGAGGCGGTGAGTAAACAATGCCAAATAATGATTTAAAATATGTATATAACCAAATAAGCCCGAAAAACTGTGTTAATAATAACGACAAGACAATAGGTGTACGCAGCGAGGAAATAGGCGAAATTCTTAAATTTTTAAGGCAAAAAACATTGTTAACACAAAAGGGTGTTGCCCAAAATATCGGCATAGCACAGCAGACATATGCAGGTTATGAAAACGGCAAACACGAACCGAGTATTGAAATAGCTATAAGATTGGCGGACTTTTACGGTGTGTCAATGGACTACATAACAGGGCGCTTCATCACAAGTACAGACGATTTATGTATCGACGAAAAAGCCGACCTCGATTTTATCATAGAACACTCCGTTGCTTTTTACGAAGGTCTGAACGAACAAAGCAAACATTTTATGAATGCACAAGTAAGAAAGCCAGACAAAAAATAAAAGCGTATTACCAAATTATCAACAAAAAAGAGCGCCCCACTCCGTGGGGCGCTCACACCTATAAAAAACACGTTTAAAACTCCGCGCCCTTGATTATGCGCCCTTGCCCGTGATATGGCAAAGACGCGACGGCGAGAGAGCAGAGATGAAAAAGAAAAGCAACACCGTCTAAAATAATTATATCACGGGCGGACGCATACTCAAGGGTCAAGACGAGCGCGGAACGGACTTTTTTCTTATCTTTTGCTCTGGCTCAAAAGCAGAGTACAAAAGCTCCTTTGCACCTGCGCTTTGACCTAAAAAAACAAGCCCTTTTTGACCTGCTTTGTGTTTTTTATTTTCTCAGTGACTGGGGGTCAAGAGGCCGTGAGTTCAAGTCTCGCCACTCGGACCATAATGCAAAAAAGCTCGAACCCTTTAGCGGTTTCGGGCTTTTTATCTGTTCATTTTAAATTATCAAGCGGACTGTACTTATCAAAATTGACCACCGTTTTTGTCTGTGTCAAGTGCACATACTTTTTAACCATATCAAGCGTGGTATGACCTAAAATTTGCTGTAAAGCGTAGATGTTTCCGCCGTTTTCAAGATATGACGTAGCAAATGTGTGACGGAGTAAATGCGGATAAATACGCCGAGTCAAATGTACATCACCGACTTTTGTTGCCTTGACTGTCTTAAAAACCCGAGCTATTGTAGCGTTCTTTATGGGTGTATTCTGCTTTGTAAGAAACAAGCTTTCCGTGTCTGTATCGCACGGCCGAAGCGACATATATTTAATCAAATATTTTTTCGAGACATTGCCGAGAGGTACGTGCCTTTGTTTGTTTCCTTTACCGTTAATAATTGCATATCCCTCAAAAATATGTAAATCCGTTGTTTTCAGTCTGATAACTTCTGACCGGCGCAAACCGCTGTCAATCATCAAAGCACAAATGCAGTAATTGCGAAGTCCAATCATTGTCTTTACATTGAACGAGCTAAACAACGCTTTAATTTCATTTTCCGTCAAGACATCTATTGTTTTTCGTTGTGCTTTGGGTAATTTAAGCTTTTCGCTGAAATTAACGGAAGTATACTCTTCTTCATAAAGCCAGTGTAAATAGGCTTTTATGCCCTTTATGTATGTTTTGTATGAATTATCCGTAATATCCCGTTCACGCAGATATAGAGCGTATTTGCGCAATGTTTCAATGCTTAACTGTGCAGTATCTGTTTTTGCTCCGATAAAGTCAATCATAGGCGAAACACAGTTACGGTAAAAAGCAACCGTTTGTTTTGAATTACCTTTTATCTGCTGTGTGATTAAAAATTCCTTAAATGAATAGTCGATATTCATTGACTTTATCACTTCCATAATATATCATATTAGTTGAATGATTCTAATAACTCTTGCAGGAGCTTTTCTGTGTATGGTAGCCACGCCACGGCACAATAATCATTCTTGAAATCGGGTGCTATGTTTGCAGACATAGTACCTCTTTTAATTTCCGTTGCTTCTTTCAAGCCTCTGCTGTGATAATACAAATGAGCGTTTAACTCTTTTACGCTTGAAGCAAGGTTTTTGTTTATGTATTTTGTTATGTATTTACTAATTGCTTCTTGATTACGTATAGGTTCGAGGTCACAAAAACCGAATTTTTTCTGATATGACAGCCACGAGTAAACCGCTTCACCCTTTTTAACTTTATCCGCAATTGCTTTGCCCATTGTATCGCCAATCTGAAATTGCTTTATCTCATTAGGCGGTAAACCATTTATGAAGCCGTGCAAGTGCCACGATTGTTTATCACTATGAAGTTCAGGAACAAACAAAAAATCAATTTTGCATTTGTATTTCTTGTTTAAGTCGCGTATGTGTTGCGAAATATCTTTATGATATTTTTCGAGGTCGGTGCGGTCATATTTCGTGCTATCAATGGTTCCTGTAAAAAAGAATTGCCACGGATTACAAAAAGCTAATTCAAAAATTTTACTCCTTGCTCTGATAATGCTTTGTGATAATTTTTCATCGTTAACCATTCCGCGCAACGAATAAAAATCTTCGTCAACTTCAATTCCCGCAGTTCGTAACATCTTAAAGTTAGTGACTTTGATTTTTTTGTTGTCGCCATAACCAAACACTTTCAGTGTCGTTTGATTTGGCTTGTATTTTTGTTCTTTAAATGGCAAAAAAACACCTCTTTTCCTATTGTGAATTTAAAAGTTTCCCGTAAAGTGTTACTTAGTCAAGTATATATACAATGCAAAATTGCTTTTGTTGGCATAAGACATTTCTTTCAAACAGCTGATTATCTGTGTTTTAAGTTCCCCCGTCCGCATAAAGCGGTTCGGGGGATACTTAAAACAACCCTCTACAACAGCAAAACATCAAGATGCTTTTTCGGACTGAACCGAGAACCATTCGAGAACAGCCTCAAAATCATATCGTATAATTTTAGCTCCGAGACGAATATACGGCATACCATTTTTCCTGCAACGCCACAAAAAAGCCCTGTCAACGCATAAACGGTTACAAAGTTCTTTTTCTGAAATGTACATTTGTTGTTCACCATCTCTTAATGTATTTTACTGATATTCTCGGTATTAGTATAAATCTTTGATTTCCATTTGTCAACATCATTTTACTCACTTTCTCGGTATTGATTTTTGCTAATAGCATATAAACACTTGAATAAACGCGTTTTTTTTCGTAAAATACTAACGAGGCGGTGAGTAAACAATGCCAAATAATGATTTAAAATATGTATATAACCAAATAAGCCCGAAAAACTGTGTTAATAATAACGACAAGACAATAGGTGTACGCAGCGAGGAAATAGGCGAAATTCTTAAATTTTTAAGGCAAAAAACATTGTTAACACAAAAGGGTGTTGCCCAAAATATCGGCATAGCACAGCAGACATATGCAGGTTATGAAAACGGCAAACACGAACCGAGTATTGAAATAGCTATAAGATTGGCGGACTTTTACGGTGTGTCAATGGACTACATAACAGGGCGCTTCATCACAAGTACAGACGATTTATGTATCGACGAAAAAGCCGACCTCGATTTTATCATAGAACACTCCGTTGCTTTTTACGAAGGTCTGAACGAACAAAGCAAACATTTTATGAATGCACAAGTAAGAAAGCCAGACAAAAAATAAAAGCGTATTACCAAATTATCAACAAAAAAGAGCGCCCCACTCCGTGGGGCGCTCACACCTATAAAAAACACGTTTAAAACTCCGCGCCCTTGATTATGCGCCCTTGCCCGTGATATGGCAAAGACGCGACGGCGAGAGAGCAGAGATGAAAAAGAAAAGCAACACCGTCTAAAATAATTATATCACGGGCGGACGCATACTCAAGGGTCAAGACGAGCGCGGAACGGACTTTTTTCTTATCTTTTGCTCTGGCTCAAAAGCAGAGTACAAAAGCTCCTTTGCACCTGCGCTTTGACCTAAAAAAACAAGCCCTTTTTGACCTGCTTTGTGTTTTTTATTTTCTCAGTGACTGGGGGTCAAGAGGCCGTGAGTTCAAGTCTCGCCACTCGGACCATAAAACGACGACTTTAAAAAAGCCGTCGTTTCTTTTTGTTTTTTCTCTTGCCGCTTTTTCAAATTGCCGCTTAAAAAGGTAGGCACAAAACAGTCGAACCCGGTTCAGCTCTTTTATGCCTAATTAACCTAAAGAAAACATTTTCTGTTGTCTTACTTTTAAAAAAAGAGCGTTGCATTTGGCAAGGCTCTTTTTATTTCGGGTCATATTTAGGGTTTATTCCCTGTCTTTCAGCTTCACGTCACAAATTTCTATAGCAAGTGCGCCGTATTTTTCGATTTTTTCTTTGCTGTAATACCTCTCCATATCGGCGGGGTCGGCTTTTTCTTTTTCTTTATATCCGCATGCGGTCAGGTTTTCTTTTGAATACAGCTCATAAAAATCGCGGTAATGTCTCAGCGCTTTTACTTTACAAATAATAACAGAGCTGTTTTCGCATGAAAACTCTATTTCATCATTAACAGAAAGGCGTTGCCTTTTTTCATCATTAAGCCGCATTTCGACCGTCTTTTTGCCCGAAGCAATCTTTTCAAACGGCTCTTTATAAAGCTTCATGCTGTGCTTCATTCTTTGTCACCGTATACTTCTTTGAGTTTTTCTTTGCCGAGGTTATAGAACACGCCGAGCGACAGCGCCATTATAAAGCAGGTTAAAGCGGGGACTGCCGCCGAGACTGTATACATTTTTGAAACCGTTTCGGCTGTTATCGCCTTTGCGTCGTAGCCGATAAGCGACAGAACGCCCGTGCCGAGCACGCCGGAGACCGTTTGACCGAGCTTTCGCGTGAATGAGAAAAACGCATATGACGTTCCCTCGTCGCGCTGACCCGACAGCTTTTCCTGATAGTCGATTACATCGGTTGCAAGCGCCCAAATCTCAAGAATGAAGAACATCATTCCGAAGCCCGCAACAAAGCTGAGCGCAAAAAATACCGCTACGCTGTGCGTTTTTAAAACAAGAAGCGCAAGGTTTGCAAGCGTTGCAACGCACATTCCGAAGGCGCATATCTCCTTTTTGCCGAAGCGTCTTACAAGCTTTTGCATAAACGGAAGCAAAAGCGCCATGGGCAAATATGTTATGACCGTAACAAGCGCATAAAGCTCGGGCTGTTTAAAATAGTCTTTAAAAAGATAGTTATAAAGCGTTTGGGTATACTGCTGCGTTGCAAGAAGGAACATAGAAGCTATGCAAAGCGCAATAAACGGTCTGTTTTTAATAAGGTATTTAATTGTTCTTTTGGGATTGCTTTTTTCTGCCGTGGGAAGCGTTTTTACACGCTCTTTTGAAAGCGCCGTGCATGCAAAATACACGCCCACGCTGAGAATTGCAAGAACAGATATTCCTAAAAGAAGCCGGTCGCCGTCAAGCACCTTTTTCACTGCGCCGTCGGCGGCGGTAACGGTTGTATAAACGAAAAGCGGCAAAATAATCTGCCCGGGAAGTCCGCCGAGACCCGCGCCTATTGAACGGAACATTGAAAGCGAGGAGCGTTCAAGCTCGTCTGTGGTGACGACAGAAGCAAGCGAGCCGTAAGGAATCGTTACGACAGTATACATCATTCCGTAAAGAATATAGGTAACATAGGCATAGGCAAGGTACTGCCCCTCGGAAAGACCCGGGATTTTGAGAAATACCAGAATGCCCGAAATTGCAAGCGGTATCGAGCCCCAGCGTATATACGGCAAAAACTTGCCTTTTTTGCCCGGGCGGCGGGAGTCTACAAACGCGCCCCACATGGGGTCGTTCATAGCGTCCCAAAGCCTTGCGATTATTAAAAGCATCATTATCTTTTTTGAGTCAAGATAAAGCACGTCGGTATAAAACATCTGCAAAAAAGAGCCTATTACCGCAAACGTCAAACAGCCGCCCGTGTCGCCCAAAGCATAGCCGAGCTTATCTTTAAATTTAATTCCGTATGTTTTTTCGGTGCTCATTTAAATTCCTCCGCCGATTTTTTTGAATATATTTCGGTTATATTGATAAGAATTTCAACGGCTTTTTCCATTCCCTCTGCCGTGATGTGCTCAAACGGACCGTGGAAAGCATAGCCGCCCGTGCCGAGGTTCGGGCACGGAAGCCCCATAAAGCTGAGCCTTGCACCGTCGGTGCCGCCCCTTATGGGTACGGTAACGGGGTTTACACCCGCTTTTTTTGACGCCGCGCGGGCGTTTTCTATGAGATGGAAATTTTCTTTGATAATTTCCGACATATTTTTATACTGTTCTTTAACTTTAAGCGTTGCAGTGCCCTTGCCGTATTTTTCGTTCACGGCATTTTCGATTTCTTTTAGCACGCCGAGCTTTTCTTTAAAGCGTATTTCGTCGTGGTCGCGCACGATATATGCGGCTTTCGCCTTTTCAACATTGCCCGAAAGCTCTGTCAGATGATAAAATCCCTCATAGTTTTCGGTATTTCTCGGCGTTTCGCTTTCGGGGAGCATTGAATTGATTTCGCAAGCGACAAACGCGGCGTTTACCATAATATCCTTAGCGCTGCCCGGGTGAACGTTGAAGCCTTTTATTTCAAACACCGCCGAAGCCGCATTAAAGTTTTCATATTCAATTTCGCCCTCGGCACCGCCGTCTGCGGTAAAGGCAAAATCTGCGCCGAAGTGCTCAACGTCAAAATAATCGGCACCCTCTCCTATTTCCTCGTCGGGTGTAAAGCCCACGCATATTTTCCCGTGCGGGGCACCGCTTTCGGTCAAATATTGCAAAAGCGTCATTATCTCGGCAACACCCGCTTTATCGTCTGCGCCGAGCACCGTTGTGCCGTCGGAGGTAATAAGCGTTCTGCCTTTAAGGCTTTTAAGATGCGAAAAATCCGCAGAGCGCAAAAAACGGCCGCTTTCGCCTATTTCAAAATCGTTGCCGTCAAAGTTTTCGTGAACAATGGGGCAAACATTGTGACTTGCAAAGTCCGAAACCGTGTCCATATGCGAAATAAAGCCGACCGAAGGCGCGTTTTCGCGCCCCGCCGTTGCGGGCAAGCTGCCGTAGACATAGCACTTTTCGTCAAGAGACGCGTCGCTTATGCCGAGGTCTTTAAGCTCAGAAAGAAGCTTTTTTGCCAAAACAAACTGGCACTCGCTTGAGGGGTGCGTGCCGCTTGTTTCACAGCTCGGCGTAAGAATTTTTGCATAGCTTAAAAATCTTTCGGTTACAACCGATTTTATATCCATAAAATTCGCTCCTTACATTATGCGCTCTTATGCCTTAACAGCCCGCGTTGCATAAAATGTTGGTATGTTAAGCTCGTGAAGTCTGCCTTCGCCGTTTGTATCTTCATAAATATCCGTAAGAACAAACCCCGCTTTAAGCTGACCGCCAATCTGCTCCTCGGCGGTGTGCGAAAACTGCACGCCGCAGTCCGAGTCCGTAAGCTGTTTTAACTGCTCACTGTTTTTCAGCGGGTCAAACGGAAAGCTGTTTACAATGCGCTCTTCGTCATCGTCGACCATAAAATTAACGCCGTTGTCAAGTCCGCAAAGAAGCACGCCGCCTTTTTTTAATATTCTGAAGCACTCTTTAAAAACAGGCTCAACCTCTTTAATATAAACGTTTGACACAGGGTGAAAAATAATGTCAAAGGTTTCATCGGGAAACGGCAGAGGCTTTGTCATATCACCTCTTATAATGTTAACGCTGTAGCCCTCGCGCTCGGCTGTTTCCTTTTCGCTTTCGCACTGCTTTTTTGAATAGTCAAGCACGGTGCATTCCGCCCCGAGCGCAGAAAAAACGGGAATCTGCTGTGCCCCGCCCGAAGCCAGCCCGAAAAGCTTTTTATGTGAAAGAGTGCCGAACCACTCTTTCGGAACGGGCTTTGTCGGCGTAAGAAGCACCTGCCACTCGCCGTTTTTGGCTTTTAAAAACGCCTCGTGCGTTATCGGCTTGCCCCACTCCCAGCCTTCTTCGACCCAACGGTCTATTGTTTTTGAATTTATATCGCAATAGTTTTCCATTTCAATTCTCCGAATATTTTTTGTATTTCAAAATATTTTCATATACTTTAATTATAAGACTGTTTTCGGGGTTGTCAATCAAAAGTTAATTTCTATTCAAGAATTAATATTCGACGGTTTAATTATCTTTATTGTCATTGAATAGTTTTGCATAAAAATATTGACTTTTTGATATTTATATTATATAATCAATACAAAGTGTGGCATATACTGTTTTGATTAAATTTATTTCAAATAAATTTAATAAACTGTTGAGAGGGGGCGATACCAATGTTTTACTTCCTTTTTATACTTAATAAATAGGAGACCAGCTATGAAAAGTCAAGAGGAAATTAAGAATTAACAAGACGGGAAGG
>ERZ808246.2740-NODE-2740-length-10670-cov-4.206029_pt1 | contig 10670 bp, 8 predicted proteins | sample MGYA00521083_ERZ808246 | MGnify/ENA primary metagenome ERZ808246 (study PRJEB31516, sample SAMN03275577) | gut metagenome | biome: mammalia-associated habitat; material: feces | host: Papio cynocephalus | place: Kenya | collected 2012-07-07 ...
CATCGATCACTTGTTTATTCACGCCGCACCCTTTCTCAGCTGCCGTTCCAGCAGTCCCCGCCCGCGGGAGAGCCGGGCAGCTGCAGTGCCTTGAGGAATTTTCAGAAGCCGGGCAATTTCCCAGGTGGTAAAGTCCTCGTAATAGCGCAGGTACAGGACTACCCGGTATTTAGACGGCAGACGAAGAATATCCTGCCGGGGATTGTCTGCCTTTGGGCCGGAAAAGATATCCTTTGCGGCGTGTTTCCAGCCGCCGAAGCGGAGCAGACTGCGGCATTCGTCAGCGGTTGCCTGCATGAGAAAATCCAGTTCCGTTCCCGGCGGCAGCGCTCCCTGTTCTACCAGCTTCAGGAAAACAGCCCGGCTTACGTCTTCTGCTTCCCGGGGACTGCCCATATAGTTGACCGCCAGCCGGTAAACGTCATCCCGGTAGCGTTGAAATAAGTCCAGCGTGTCCACTGCCCGACCTCCCTTCGAATCCCGTGCCGAATCCTATATACAATACGATTGAGACGGGCATTTTGTTGCACCGGGACGAAAAATTTTTTGGATTTTTCAAAGGAAGGGGATAAACCGCATTTCAGACCGGTTTGTTGCTTGACAAACATTGGCCGCAGTATGTATAATACACTTGTCTTGGTATGACTATAGATATTTCCGCATTCATATATTTCAAGGAGGATACTATGACACCCCAGGAAAAAAAGCAGCTGCAGGTCATGGCCTGCAAAGTGCGTATGGGCGTAATTGAGGGCGTCCACGCGGCCAAAAGCGGACATCCCGGCGGCAGTCTGTCCGCCGCGGACATGTTCACCTATCTGTATTTCAAGGAACTGCGTGTGGACCCGAAGGAACCAAAGTGGGAGGATCGGGATCGGTTCGTCCTGAGCAAAGGCCACACCGCGCCCGGCCTGTATGCGACGCTGGCGCTGCGGGGCTTTTTCCCCGTGGAGGATCTGGTGACGCTGCGCAAAATGGGAAGTTATCTGCAGGGACACCCCAATATGAACACTGTCCCCGGCGTGGACATGTCCACGGGTTCTCTGGGGCAGGGCATTTCCGTTGCCTGCGGCATGGCGCTGGCCAGCCGTCAAAAGAAGCGGGACAACCGGGTATACACCCTGCTGGGTGACGGCGAGATTCAGGAGGGGCAGGTCTGGGAGGCGTGCATGTTCGCCGCCCACTACAAGCTGGACAACCTCTGCGTCATCATCGACAATAACGGCCTGCAGATCGATGGCAATATCGCCAAGGTCATGAGCCCCTATCCCATTGATAAGAAGCTGGAAGCCTTCGGCTTCCACGTGGAGACCATCGACGGTCACGACTTTGACGCCATCGCGTCGGCGCTGGACACGGCGAAGACCGTCAAGGGTCAACCCAGCGCGATCATCATGAAGACCGTCAAGGGCAAGGGCGTTTCCTTCATGGAAAATCAGGCGAGCTGGCACGGCTCGGCGCCCAACGACGAGCAGTACGCAGCGGCTATGGCGGAGCTGAAGCAGCAGCTCAGCGATCTGGAGGGCATGTAATATGGCAGATGTAAAGAAAATGGCCACCCGCGAGGGCTACGGACGGGGCCTGGTCGCCCTGGGCGCGGCGCACGAGGACATCGTGGTGCTGGACGCCGATCTGGCAGGCTCCACCAAGACCGGCATGTTTGCCAAGGCGTACCCCGACCGTCACTTCAACTGCGGCATTGCGGAGGCGGACATGGTGTGCGTGGCAGCGGGCTTCGCGGCCAACGGCTTCGTTCCCTTCGCGTCTTCCTTTGCCATGTTCGCCGCGGGGCGGGCTTTCGAGCAGATCCGCAACTCCATCGGCTATCCCCACCTGAATGTGAAGATCGGCGCCACCCACGGCGGCCTGTCCGTGGGCGAGGACGGTGCGAGCCACCAGTGCTGCGAGGATTTCGCGCTGATGCGCTCCATCCCCGGCATGGTTGTCATCTGTCCCGCCGACGGCGTGGAGGCCGAAGCGGCTGTCAAGGCAGCGTATGAATATCAGGGGCCTGTCTATCTGCGGATGGGTCGTCTGGCGATCCCGGTGTTCCATGAGGATGGTTTTGAATTTAAGATCGGCAAGGGCGAGATTATGCGCGATGGTACGGACATCGCCATCATTGCCAACGGTCTGATGACCTACGAGGCCATCAAGGCCGGTGAAGTGCTGGAAGCCATGGGCATCCACGCCCGGATCGTGAATATGTCTACCATCAAGCCCCTGGACGAGGAGCTGGTGCTGAAGTGCGCAAAAGAATGCGGGAAGATCATCACCTGCGAGGAGCACAGCATCATCGGCGGCCTGGGCGAAGCGGTGTGCAGCTATCTTGCGGAGACCTGTCCCGTCCCGGTCAAGCGTATCGGCGTGAACGACAAGTTCGGCTGCTCCGGCACTGCGGCTGAGGTGCTGAAAGCTTACGGCCTGAGCGCGGAACACATTGTTGAGGTTACAAAAGAGTTTCTGAATCGATAAAGGAAAGCACCCCTTGCCTCTCCCATTGGGAGAGGTGGCTGAGCGAAGCGAAGACGGAGAGGGTACACTAGGGTGCAATACCCTCTCAGTCACCTTCGGTGACAGCTCCCCCGGAGGGGGAGCCAAGGGATTGTACCCGCATTTGGATTGAAAAATGGAGCGTATCTGCACGGATACGCTCCATTAACTTTATGACCACCCATCAAAAGTACAGGGGGCTTTGCGTGTTCGTCAGGGGGTGTCCGTATCCAGATGAATGCTGATTTCCCCATAGGACAGCGCTTCGGTTTTGCCATTCTCATAGCGCACCAGAAGACGGAAATCGTCGTCAATGCCGTAGGCATAGGCGCTGACCGCCCGCCCGGCGGAAAGAACGGTGACGTTCCGTCCAATCGCCAGACTGCGGGCGCGGTAGTCTTCCAGATATGCCCTGCGTTCTGGATGGGTGTAGAAATCCAGGAAGCGGCTCAGAAATTCCCCGGTCAGCCGGTTTTTGACATCCGGACAGCTATGCTCCAGAACCGACCCGGCGATGGGCTGGATCTCTTCTGGGAATCCCTCTGCAGGCGGATAGACATTAACGCCAACTCCCAGCACCATGTAGTCCAGGAAGCCGGTTTCCAGACCCACGGCAGCTTCCGTCAGAATGCCGCAGACCTTTTTGCCGTGGAGGAAAATGTCGTTGACCCATTTGATGCCGGGCTGCTGCCCGGTCACCACTTCTATGGCCTGACACATCGCCGCCGCAGCTGCCGCTGTAAGGCAGGTCGCCTGCTGGGGGGAATAGGCCGTCGGGCGGAGCAGCAGGCTCAGGTACACGCCGGTGTCAGCCGGGGAAAAGAACTGCCGCCCATAGCGTCCCCGCCCGGCGGTCTGCTCACAGGCGATAATGACGCAGCCTTCCGGGCAGCCCTGATTGGCCTTTTCCCGGACAAGGGCGTTGGTGGAGGGCGCAGTGGGAAGCACCGTTAAATTCAGATTCCGGTATTCCGGTTTCAGAAATCTGCGGATACCCTGGGGGGACAGAATGTCGGAATCCGGGGAGAGACGGTAGCCCTTGTTGGTGACGGCGTCGATGGTGTAGCCGTCCTCCCGGAGGGCGTTTACCGCCTTCCACACGGCCGCCCGGGAGACCTGAAGCGTCCGGGCAATCTCTTCCCCGGAGAAAAATGTTCCCTTGTTTTCTTCCAACAGGGCAAGCAGCTTTTCTTTGGTGGTCACAGCGGTTCCTCCTTTTAGCGGCACAGATCTGTCCACTGGCAGTCGCCGCAGATCTCCTCCCGGCGACCGGGTGTCAGGATGGTTTCCTGCACCCGTTCCGCCAGCTCCCGGTAGGGCAGCACGTCTCCGGGGGTCAGGCCGCACCGGGACAGCACCGCCCGGTCATAGCGTCGCACCTTCTCGGCGGATTCACATTGACCGCACAGATTGTTGGGGCAGGCACGGCAGATCTCGTCCGCCTGATCGGTCAGCCGGACGAGAGGATTCTCCGTTCCAGCATGGCCTTTTTCCGCGCCATGTTTTCCACAAAAGCCCCGCTGTAGCCCTTTCCCCGGAAGAAGTGGAGACAGAGGCCGTGATGGGCGCGCAGGGGGATAATCGCTTTGCCCATAACGTTACCGCAGCCGGATGGCGGCGGCCAGACGCTTGCGGATTGCCAGCGCGAGGGCGATTTTCAGGCAGTCCGGGAGAATGTAGGGGAATACGCACCAGCTCAGCGCCGTCCACAGGCCGATGGCGCCGGTGTTTTTGGTATATACCACCAGAAACCAGGCGGTGCCGAAGGTGTAGCACACTGCAAGCCCCAGCAGCATGGAAAGCGCCAGCGCCCAGGTTTTCGTTCCCAGAAGCCGCTCCATGAGCCACATGACCAGGGCGGTGAACACAAAGCCGACGATATACCCGCCGGTGCTTCCCAGAAGAATGCCCAGCCCCCCGGAGAAGCCCGCGAACACCGGCAGGCCGACGATACCCATGAGCAGATACAGCACGACGGCCAGGGTTCCCCGTTTTCCGCCGAGGACGCTCACTGCGACAAAGACGCCGAAGGTTTGCAGGGTGAAGGGCACCACCGAGGGAATGGAAATCCAGGAACAGACCGCCATCAGAACGGCAAACAGGGCGATATACGCCATGTCGATGGTCTTCCACTTTCTTGAAACAGACGCTTCCATAGTTGCTTCCTCCGAACCGTTGAATTCGCAAGAAGTATAGCACAGGCAGTGCGTGATTGTCAACCATAAATAATATTTGGTTTACAATAGAAGATGGAGGAAAAAAGATCTGGATGCTACAGCCGCACCTCCACCGGGCGGCGGATGGTCATGGAGTGTTCCGTTACGGCGCAGTCCATGGCGAGGATGTGGATGCCGTTTCCGGCGGCTTCCCGCAGGGCGGCTCCAAAATCCGGGTCGGTGCTGTCGTTGGGATGCAGGTACTTTACGTCTGCCATCTGAATGACGAACAGGACGCACGTGCCATACCCTTCAGCAGCGGCGCGGGTCAAGCCCCGCAGGTGCTTCGCGCCCCGGAGGGTAGGGGCGTCGGGGAAAGCGCATACGCCGTTTTCTTCCAGCGTCACACCTTTGACCTCTAAAAACCAGGGTTTTCCCTCTTTCAGAAAGGAAAAATCAAACCGGGAATCGCCGTGGACGGTCTCCGCCCGGAGGGCTTCGATTTTCCCAAAGCCGGCGGAAAGCAGCCATTCCTTTGCCGCCGCGTTGGGCGCCTGGGAGTCCATGTTGATCAGGCGGCCGCCCTTCTTGACCGTAATCAGGTCAAAACGGGTCTTCCGGGCAGGAGAAGACGCTTCCTGGCACCAGACCTGCGTTCCGGGAACAAGCAGTTCTTTACAGCGCCCGGTGTTTTTTACGTGAACCGTCTCCGTCTGTCCACCGATGTCCACGTGGGCGATAAACCGGTTGGGGCGGGCAAGAAAGGTGCCGGATACCATATTGGCGTAGTTCATTTTCGCTCCTTTTGCAGAAAAAGGGGGTCAGGCAAGCCTGACCCCGTTGTTGTTGTGCGGATATCAGCCGACGGAGGACACCATTTCGCCGTTCAGGAAGGAGAAGGTGCCGCCGGGGGCAGTGAGGAACTGACCGTTGGACAGCGTCACATCCAGCCGGATGGACAGCTGCTGGTCGTCCTCCATGGTGGGAATATTGAAGGTGATGCCGGAGATATCCGCAGTGTAGCTGCCGGGAATCTCGGCTTCTTCCATGGTCAGCGCGGCGGTGCCGACGATCTCTTCATCAAAGGTCAGGACCAGCTCGGCCTTGCTGCAGGTGATGGTCTCGCCTTCGTTGGTGATCCGGGGCGCCTGCACATCCACGGAGCCGCCGGTGAGGGTCAGCGTGCTGCCGTCCTGCGTGGCGGACACCACGGTCATGTTGCAGTAACAGCTCAGCGCGGATTCCATGTTAATGAGCGCGTCGTCGGTGGGCGCGGTGGGAGTGTTGATGGCGACTTCGGTCTGGGTGCCGTCCGCAGCGGTCAGAAGGACGTAGTAGCAGTAGCCGTCGGCGGCGTTCAGGTCGGCGGAGGCGGTGTAGACGCTGCCGTTCCACTCGCAGGGAACGTTGGCCGCTTCCTCACCCTCCAGACGGACGATGAATGCCGCGCTCTGTCCCTCGGTGTAGCCGTTGGGGGTGGCGGTCAGATTCACGGTAGCGCCGTTGGGGCTGCTCCATGTGGTGGCGGTCAGGGTGCTGGAGGTCAGGGTCAGCTCCTGCCCGGCGGACATTTCCGGAACGCTGGCGGCGGTATTGGTGGTAGGCTCCTTATCCTTGGAGCCGCAGCCGGCGAGGGCAAACGCGAACACGGCGACCAGAGCGATCACAGCGAGAAGATTCTTTCTTTTCATTTTGGGTTCCTCCCTTGTACGTTTCTGCGGAAAGGCTTTCCATCCGCCCGGAACGTTTGTTTTCTTCAGTATACAACAAACTGTAACACTTTGCAACCGTTTATTGGGGAAATTACAAAATTTAACAATTAGGAAAGCTCTGATTAAATCGGCAAGAGCTGGCGGCGAGAGGTTTTGTTTCTGAACCGCAGTCTGGGAGCAAAAGATCCGCCGTCCAGCCGCAGGCAATTTATTCAGAGTTTCCTTAGAGCATCCCAGAAAACACCATCGGCGCGGGGAATCCCCGCGCCGATGAATGGAATTTCAGTAAAATCAGTCGTTGGCCTTCGCGTCGGCGATGATCTTGGCCTGGTTGGCCTTGGGAACTTCCTCATAACGGACGAATTCCAGCGTGAAGCTGCCTCTGGCCTGGGTCATGGCGCGCAGGTCGATGGCGTAGCTGCTCATTTCCGCCATGGGAACTTCCGCCTCGATGACGGTGTTGCCCTCATGATCGGGGTTCATGCCCATGGGACGGCCGCGGCGCTTGCTCAGATCGCCCATCACGTCGCCCACGTAGGAATCCGGCACGGTGACGGTCAGCGCACCGATGGGCTCCAGCAGGGTGGGGTTGGCATTGGGCATGGCTTCCTTGAAAGCCAGAATGGCGGCCAGCTTAAAGGCCATTTCGTTGGAGTCAACGGGATGGTAGGAGCCGTCGTACAGCGTCGCCTTCAGGCCGACCATGGGGTAACCGGCCAGCGGACCCTTCTGAACGGCTTCCTGGATGCCCTTCTCAACGGCGGGGTAGAAGTTCTTGGGAACGGAGCCGCCGAAGACTTCCTCGGCGAAGACCATGTCGTCCTGCTCCTCCTGAGGCTCAAAGCGGATCCAGACGTCGCCGAACTGGCCGCTGCCGCCGGTCTGCTTCTTGTGACGGCCGTGCGCCTCCACCTTCTTCTTGATCTTCTCCCGATAGGCGACCTTCGCCGGATACAGCACGGCGTCCACGCCGAAGCGGCTCTTCAGCTTGGAGACCAGCACATCCAGCTGCTGATCGCCGGTGCCGGAGATGACCTGCTGCTTGGTCTCGGCGTTGTTGGTCAGAGAGAAGGAGGGATCTTCCTCGTTCAGACGATTCAGGCCGGTGCCGACCTTGTCTTCCTGACCCTTCACCTTGGGGGCGATGGCCATGGAATAGCAGGGAGCGGGGTAGGGAATCTGCTTCAGGGAGACGACCTTTCTGGGGTCGCACAGGGTATCGCCGGTGCGGACCTTATCCATCTTGCCGATGGCGCCGATGTCGCCGCAGCCCAGAGCCTTGACTTCCGTGGCCTTCTTGCCGCACATGGTGTAGAGTCTGCCGAGCTTCTCGGTCTCGCCGGTGCGGGCGTTGACCAGAGTGGTGTCGGAGGTGATCTCACCGGACAGCACCTTGACGTAGGAGTACTTGCCGTACTGGTCGGAGACGGTCTTCCACACATAGGCGCAGGGAACGCCGCCGGGGGAGACGACGAACTCTTCGGTCTTGCCGTCGGCAGTGGTGGCCTTGTGGTAGTTGCCCTGCACGGGGTTGGGCAGCAGGTCGATGATGTGATCCATGAGCATCAGGCTGCCCAGGCAGGTCAGGCCGGAGCCGCACAGCACGGGGAACAGGCTCAGATCCTTCACGCCCTGATGCAGGCCGGTGATCATTTCACGGTAAGTAAAGTCGTCGCCCTCAAAGAAGCGATCCATCAGAGCCTCGTCGGTCTCGGCAACGGCTTCCTTCAGCGCGTCGTTGAACTCGTCGATGACGGGCAGCTTGTCGGCGGGAACGTCGATCTCCACGCGCTTCAGGTTCTGCATCTCGTAGGCGCGCTTGTTCAGCACGTCGATGATGCCGGTGACCTTCCGGGCAGAATTCCAGATGGGGATGACGACGGGGGCGATCTTGTTGCCGTACTTTTCACGCAGAGCGTTGAAGGTGGCGTTATAGTCGGAATTGTCCTCATCTACCTTGGAGATGTAGACGAAGCGGGGCATATTCCGGTCTTCGCAGTACTTCCATGCCTTCTCAAAGCCAACGGTGATGCCGTCCTTGGCAGAGCAAACCAGGATCGCGGCGTCGGCGGCGCGGAGCGCCTCCATGACGGCGCCGGAGAAGTCGAACGCGCCGGGGGTATCCAGCAGGTTGATCTTCACGTTGTGGTATTCCAGCGGAACGACGGAGGTGGAGATGGAAATATGACGGCGGATCTCCTCGGGGTCGTAATCGCAGACGGTGTTTCCGTCGGCGTTCTTGCCGATGCGGTCGATGGCGCCGGTCATGTAAAGCAGGCTCTCAGCCAGCGCGGTCTTGCCGCTGCCGCTGTGACCCAGCAGACAGATATTGCGGATGGAATTAACAGTGTACATTGTGGTCAATACTCCTTTCGGGAAGGGAAGCCTTCCATTTGGGGCGCGGACACCCGAATAGTGACATTATACACGAAAGACGCGCTAATTGCAATGCTTATTTTCGTCACTTTGTGAAATTGTGTAAATTGGTGGACGGACACTTGTTTTTGTGTGCAAAACAGACAAATTCCGGCATGGAAATCCAGCAAGGTATACAATCGCTGCACCGGGAAAGCGGGCAAAACAAAACCGTCCCCGGCGCCTGCGGCGCGGGGACGGTTTTTACGGATATGGTGTTACACAGCTCTCGTCCATTCCGTGACGAGGAAGCCGGGGATCATCCAGATAAGCTGATACAGCAGCACGTTGGTGGGGGTGAGCAGCTCCGTGGAGCCGAGATAGCCCAGCGCCAGCATGGTGAGCATTCCCAGAATGCCACCGATCAGGTGGATGACGGTGCCGAGGGTGGCGGCGGAACGCAGGCTGCGCGCGCCGGTGACGGCGTAAGCCGCGCTTACCAGCTCGTCCCGGGTGGTGATTGCCAGGGCGGGCGCGTCCGGGTCGGGATGGCGGTTCAGGAGACTACTCCGGACTTCACGGGTGGGGAAGACGATCCGGCGGGTCCTGACACCGAATTTGGATTGCAGGAAACCTTCCGTGAGCATGAAGTCCCCGCACAGGATCACGGGCGTCACCGACCGGTGGCCGCACAGGGTCACAAGCCCTGCCGCGGCAGAGCGCATCTTGGCGTAGGAAATGGCGAACACGGCGCACAGCTGGCCGTCGATGGCGGCGTACACCGCCTGATTGACCATGGTGCCTTCCGGGATCACCACGCCCATATCCTGCAGGAAGTTCAGGCTGCCCAGCAGTACCGGCTCACCGCAGACCTCGCCGCCGATGCCGCCGGTGCCGTAATTCTGGAAGTTCTTCACGGGATGCTCTTCCACGTTGCGGTTTTTCATCAGCTGCTGGAAGACGGGAACCAACCCGCCGCCGGCGGCGGTGATCAGGGAGGCGGTCAGAGCCACGACTTCATCGGGGCTGCGCTTGCCGTAAAATTTGACGCCGTTGAGCTTGGTGCTGCCCAGAGGGAACAGGTCTTCATCCCGGAGGGGGAAGACGGCCTTGCCGCTCAGATCCTTCACACCCTCCCAGCCGCACAGCACGGTGCCCACCATGTGCAGCCGCTTTTCCAGCACTGCCATGGGGCGGGTGTAGGAAATGAAGAAGCTGGCGGGGACGGCGACCAGCAGACTGGTGGCGAGAATCTGCACGCCCAGGCTCGTGCCGTGGAGCATTCCCGCGAACACGGCGATGCCGATGCAGATCAGCAGGCTCAGCAGCGCGTACACGCCCTGCACCTTTTCGGGGACGGAGGGGCGGCTGTAGGTGTCCATGAAGTCCTCTACTTCCGCTTCACCCCGTACCAGACCGGGCTTCCCCTCATAATAATCGGGAATCTTCGTGATGCCCTTGAGCCGGACGGCCTTGCGCAGGGTGTCCATCTGCCCCATTTCGGTGGAGCGGCGCTGACAGCGGGCGGCCATGGCCATGGTCATTTCCAGGCAGAAGGCGGCGCAGCAGGGGACCCGCAGCTCCACAAGGCAGGACGCGGCGTCCACGCAGCAGGCGATGAACGTGAAGGTGAGCAGAGAATTCAGGTTGAACCGGCCCTTGAACAGGCTGCCCAGTCCGTCCAGCATCAGATGGCTGCCCAGCAGTCCGGACACCAGCATGGCCAGAACCTGGCTGAAGATCACCAGACGCATCCGGTTTTCCGGCACCATATCCAGCGCCAGCAGCGTGGTAACGCCGGCGCACAGCAGCACGATGACGAGGTTCAGCAGAATGCCGATCTGCAGCTTGCCAATGCCCAGCTCCGTCAGCTCGTAGTACCGCTTTTCGGGGCCTGCGACCAGCTTCTTTTTCAGCTCCCGCAGGCGCTGGTGGGGGTCAAAGGTGATGGGCG
>ERZ808246.2741-NODE-2741-length-10667-cov-10.094893_pt1 | contig 10667 bp, 10 predicted proteins | sample MGYA00521083_ERZ808246 | MGnify/ENA primary metagenome ERZ808246 (study PRJEB31516, sample SAMN03275577) | gut metagenome | biome: mammalia-associated habitat; material: feces | host: Papio cynocephalus | place: Kenya | collected 2012-07-07 ...
TGGTTCTTCAACAATTTTTCTCGACTATACACAAGGGGCGGCGGCTTTGATGCTGTCCGTCCCTTTTAAGGTTTAAGGATATGGGAAAGCTATACGACAAGGCATTGAAGATGATAGTCAGTGAGCTGGATAAGGATGCAAGGAACGTGCTAAAGGAGTGCATCCAAGAAATCACCTACACGCACAGGACAAAGAACTTGTACGACTCATACGGATATGGTATCTACGTCCAAGGAAAGCTGACAAAGACAGGTTATCTCTCTTCATCACCACAAGCCAAGAAAAGCAAGAATTGGTATGGAGAGGAAATCAAGGGTAGGGAGGCAATAGAAAGCTACCTAAAGAACAGCTACCAACCATCGGGCGTGATAGACTTGGCTGTTGCTGCATCAATGCCTTACGCACAAGTATTGGAAGAAGGCGGAGGAGGTCTGAAACACTCCTATCGTGTTATCTCGATGTCCTTTCAGAAATTGCAGGAATTGTCCTATAAATACCAAGGTGTTGTAAAAATTATTAACCAACACAGATAGAAATCATTATAAGTTATGGCAGTACATAGAGCAAAGAAAGACCCTTCCAAGGAGGCGGAGAAGAAACGAGCCGAGGAAGAGGAGAAGAAAAAGATTAAGCCAGACTCGCCGTTGTCCGACAAGGCGATGGAGAGGCTTGCACAGGTAATGAACGACTCGCCTACAATCGTGAAGCTGCAAGGCACGGAATGGGAGATAAAGGCGTTGAAGCCTGGAACTCAATGGCTCGTTGCGGAGGAGGCTTGCAAAATAGTAAAGGGCGAAAACCTTTCGATGGGCGACGTTATCAAGGAGTTTGCGACCAACTTGCCATCCGTGGCAAGAGTTATCACCTTGGCACTCTTAAACGACAAGGAGCGCATCAATTCTGACGAATACCAAAAGGTTTACGACCAGCTCCTTTGGGGGGACTACGACATCAAGGACTGGGCTACCCTGCTCGTGGAGATACTAAATCTTCTTGACGTGGATTTTTTCTTTGCGAGTACCAATGTGATTCAGACCGTCCGAAGACAGGCACTGATGAGGAAGAAACAAGCAGCCGAATCGTGCCTTCAAGGACAGAGTACGGTCAGATGATAGACTTTTTGAGGGCAAACACTTGGTGCTCGCAGGAAGAGTACAAATGGGGAATGTCCGTCCCACAGGTTCGTCTCGCAAGTATGGACTTCACTCATATAGAGTATCTTTCTGACAGCGAGAAGAAGCAGGGCGATAAATTGAAGAACGCAACGGTAATCAATGGTGCGGAGGACTTGAAAAACCTCAACGACCTTGGAATACCTATTATTTAAATTAATTCTAAATAAGAAATATATGGCAGATTCAGCATTAGGAAGTGCGCTTATCATACCAAAGAGTGCGTTGGAAGCTATTAAAAGGGCTGATGAGCGCATTCAATCTATACAAGACCATTCTCGACAAATGGGGCAGACCGTAAATAGTGCGTTTACGTCTATGACTGGTGGAGCAAGAATATTTGTGAGTGAACTTGATAAGATAATAACAAAGTTGGGCACTATTGATAGCAAGGCATCCAAGATGTCGGGCAGCCTGTCTAATCTCGGTGCGGAAAAGGCAGCGCAACAAGTCTCGAACATGAACAACGTTGTCGCACAGACGGTGGAGAATATTGAGCGAATGTCGGCTGCACAGCGCAAATCATCGGATGCAATGGATATGTCTAAATCTATTGCCGATTATCAAAAACTGCAAGAACAGATAAACAAGACAGCAGAGAGGCAGGAATATTTAACTAAGTTCTTGCGCAGCGAGCAGGTTGAGTCTAATAGAATCGGTCAAGGAAAGGGCGGCATCTACCATCCAATAGATGTTGCGAATGCAAAAGAAGAACTTGCAGTTAATAATCAGCTTATCGCCTCATTAAAGGAGGAGCAACAAGCTATTGTAAACGCAAACAAAGCCCTTAATGAGAAGGTTGCTATGTATCGTGCCTTGCGCTCTTATGTTTCCGATAGTAATTCGCTCGATAACCAACGTTCTTCTAATACCCTTGCAGAAATGCGACAGTATTACAAGGAGCTGGAGAAATCTTCCGCACAAGCAGAAAAACAAAGGCAAAAAGAAGCTAACGCCTGGTTAAAGAATAAGGAGAAGGAAGCACAAGCAGCAGAAAAGGCTGCACAACGTGAGCAAGATGCATCCGACAAAGCGGCAGCTAAAGCAGAAAAGGATGCAGAAAGAATCCGTGCAGCACAAGAGAAGGCTTATATGACTGACTGGCTGAAACAACAGCAAAAGGCATATTACACCAATACAAGCGCAGTGGTTGGCGATGCAAACAGCGCAAAGACTCTACGTGAGCATTTGGCTGCAATCAAGGAGTTAAAGCAAGCACGCCTCGACCTTGATGTTACAGACAAAAACTATAAGCAAAACCTTGCTTCTGTAAACGAGGCTATCAAACAACACTCAAAGGTTTTGAAAGAGGCAGGAGTGAACGCAAAAACTCTTGGCGAGCAAACCTCCTATATGGCAGGATATATGTCTCGTTGGGCACAGCGTATGGCGTTCGCTTTTTCCGTTGGCTCTATCAAGAATTTTGTTGAGCAAATCGCCGAGGTCAGAGGTCAATTCGAGTTGTCCGAGCGTTCACTTGAAGCCATCTTGCAGAACAAGCCAAAGGCAGACGAGATTTTCAACAAGACGGTGGAGCTGGCTGTTAAGTCGCCTTTCCGCATCAAGGACTTGGTGGACTACACGAGACAGCTTTCTGCTTACCGAATTGAGTCAGATAAACTTTACGACACCACCAAGCGACTTGCCGATGTTTCGGCTGGTCTTGGCGTTGATATGGGCAGACTTATCCTTGCTTACGGACAAGTCAAGGCGGCTGCATACCTTCGTGGTTCTGAGGTTCGTCAGTTCACGGAGGCTGGTATCAATATGTACGGCGAGTTGCAGCAGTACTTCAAGGAGGTAAAGGGCGAGGCATACACGACCGCACAAATCGTGGATATGATTTCCAAGCGCAAGGTTACCTTCGAGGACGTAGAGGCTATCTTCCAGCGTATGACCGACAAGGGTGGTACGTTCTACAATATGCAGGAGATACAGGCTGAGACCCTCCAAGGAAAGATTTCCAACTTGAAGGATGCCTTCGATGTGATGCTCAACGATATTGGCAAGGCAAACGAGGGAACGTTTAAGGGGATGATTTCGGGGGCAACGGAAATGCTTTCCAACTGGAAAACAATATTAAATGTTGCTAAGTTGTTTGCAGGAGTTTTGGCATCAATATATATAACGACAAAACTCACAAATGGTGCTTGGGGGCAAACTGCTGCAAACATTATGGCATCCCATAAAAAACTTGGTGTGTTTAAGGCTCTTATGGCTGCATTAACAGGAGATACAGGAAAGTTAGGCTCTTCTTTTGCCGCTGTAGGAAAAACAATCGCTGCTTCTTTGCCTCTCGCTGCATTGATGGCAACAATCGCTTTGGTTCAAGAACTGATAAGTGTGAATAACGAGTACAAAGAGTCAATGGCGAAAAACACAAAGGAATACTACACTGCACAAGTGAGAGTAGATGAAATTGATGCCGAGTCGAAGACAAATATACAGAAAGCTCTTCAAGACCTTGTTAAGGAGATGAATCAAAAAGGTTTTGAGGTGAAGATAGGCGTAAACCTTTCAGAAGAAGAAGCAAAAAAACAATACGAAACTTTCCTTGAAGATTATCAAGAGTTTCTTGATGATATGCGTGCTATTGATGCAAGATACGAAGCTAACAAGAAGAAAGGTTGGATTATGGGTGACGATGATATAGAAACTGATATGCAGGAATATGCCGAGTCTATGGGCGAGTTCTTGCAGAAAGGTGATGATGTACGTTCTATACTAGCACAGGTATCGCAAGAAAGTATCAACCTAACTGATAGCCAAAAGAAATTATTCGAGCAACTTGCTGCTGGTCCACAAAAGGGTCAGAACTTGATTGATTACTATTCGAAGGTTGCTAAAGCGTTAGAGCAAATAGGCTATATAAAAGATGGCGTATTTGGAAACAAACAGAATATGGTTGGTATTCTTGGCGGCACAGGCAACAATGGTTACGATTGGGGTATCGGCGCAGATGCAGATAAACAACTATCCGAGTTTGCAATGGCTTACGAAACTTACATAAAGGACTTGGAAGAGGTGCGCAAGGAGGCTCAGAGTGTTTTTGGCGATGTTAGTAAGTATCAGGATGAGGCTTCAAGAAAAAAACTAAAAATCCGTATTGATAATGAGGCTATCAAAAGAGGGTGGAGTGATATTGAGAAGGATATGCTCTACAAGGAGTATAAGATTAATGTGAAATTCGACAAAAACGATACACAAAAGCAAATAGACTCCATTAAACAACAAATGGATAGAGCATTTTCCAATAATACGTATCATATCACATTCACTTATGACCCTGTATCATTAGACCCAAAGAGTGCATACGGTGAGTTTGATGCTAATGCGCAGGATAAGCTCAAGCAGTTGCAATCACTTGTTACGCAACGCCACAACTTAAAAGGTGGAACAATGAAACTTGCTGGTTACAACGAGGCTGCAACCACAAGAGAGATAAATGACCTGTATCGTGATATTTCTCATTTAGGACAAGGCTACAAAGAAGCCGCAGACCGCATTATGGGCTACAACAAAACTCGCAAGAATACAACTAAGCACGACAAGGCGCAGCGAGACATCTTACAGGAGCGGATTAGCTTGCTGAAGGATATGAACTTGAAATACGACGAATTGATTAAGAAAGAATCGAAAGAGACTGCCTTGTCAAAGACTCGCAAGTATTTCAAGGAGGCAGCACAGAATGTAGGCTTTAACGTAAACAATATTTTGCCTGACGACAAAACAACGGCGAAGCGCATTCGTGAGATTGGTGCTCAATACAAGGAATTAACCAAGAGAGGTAATGCTTTCCGTATCTCGGCAGATATTGACTTGAAAGTTTCAGAGAAGGAATACGACAAGTTAAAGGATGATATATCCCGAAATATTGATGACGCTTTCTCGCAAATGAAGCTGTACAAAAAGCTCAAAGACGAAGGAATGTCTGACGGACTTATAAAGTCTATGTTTGGCGACCTTACGAAGTCTTTTGATGAGATACAAGAGGATATTAACAATGAGTTCAACAAGTATATCATTAAGGACTACGAGACCACATATGGCAAGGATTTTACCAAGTGGGGGGACAAGGTTATTCAGCAATATAACTCTGATTTGGAGAACACAGCTAAAGTCATAAAGCAGAAATTTGCTGGCAGTGATGTTGAGAAGGATTATCTTGACAAAACACAAAAGCTAAACCAAAGTGTAGAGCAGGACACAATAGAGACTGCTCAAAGACTCTTCAAGGAATACAAGCAAAGATTATCAGACCAACTCCAGCTTGACAGAAAGTATATCGAGGACAGAGCGGCGATAATGAAAAATTTCTCTGACCAAGATACCCAAAAAGAATTGCTGGGTAATCTTGATTTAGACTACAAGAAAAAGACTGGCGAGAACACCTGGAAGGATTTTCAGAACAGCGATATGTACGTCCGTCTGTTTGATAACCTCGACCAAGTTTCCTCTAAGGCTCTCGATGCTATGGCAGACAGACTGCAACAGCTACGCACGGAGTTAAAAGACCTCGACCCGACGGAGTTAAAAACTATAGCCGAGCAAATAAACAAGGTAAACGAAGTTCGTAACTCTCGCAACCCTTTCAAAGCGTTCACGAGCGGCTTAAAGGAAATGATTAAGGCTAACAAGGAGTTGAAATCGCTTGGCGGAGTTGATAAGTATGTGGAGTTGAATAACCAAAAAGCAGACCAAACAACGAAGTTACAAATGCAGAGTGCTTACGTGGAGTCCTTGCAGCAAGAGTATGACGCTATCGAAAAGAACGGCCAAGCAGAGACAGACAGCGGCAGAGCATTAAAATTGAAGCTCACGACCAACAAACAGATACGTGACTTTATGAAGAGCCAGCTTAAACTCACCGACGACCAAATTGCGAAACTTGGAACGGTTATGACAGAAGAGGAGCAGGCAAAAGCAAAGTTCGCAAAATCCGTCACAGATATAACATCTGTTGTCTCTACTATGGCAAGTTCGTTCAATGGATTGTTCGAGGCTCTTGGCGGCAGCGATGCGCAACTAGAGAACGCAATGAGTATCGTTGATAACGTAGGCTCGGCTATCGGCTCTTACTTTAGCGGTAACTGGGCAGGAGTGGCAAGCGGCGTGATGGGCGTTGCGACTGGTATCGCCAAGCTGTTCTCCAACGAGAGCAAGATTGATAAGGAAATCCAACGCCAAGAGCAAGCCATAAACTCCTTGCAGCGTTCCTACAACAAGCTAAAGCAGTCTATGGACGATGCCTTCGACACCCAACGGTTGTACGAATACAACCAAAAGTCAGTAGAAGCTCTAAAGGCAGAGCAGAAGTCTTACGAGGCTATGATTAAGGCAGAGCAGGGTAGAAAGAACCCCGATGATAGCAAGATTCAGCAGTGGCGTGATGAAATCGAAGATTTGAACGACACTATCAAGGAGCTGGAGGAATCTATGACCGAACAACTCGGCGGCTTCGGTAGCCAGTCCAATTACAAGTCGGCGGCGGAGGCTTTCGCAGAGGCTTGGGTGGACGCATTCAACGAGGGCAGCGATGCACTTGATGCGCTCAACGACAAGTTTGACGAGTATTTCGACAATCTTGTCACCAAGCAACTGATGAACCGTGCCACAACAAAGTATATCCAACCTATCCTCGATGCCTTCGATAAAGCTGTGTCGGAAGGCAGCGACGGTGGAAATAACGGACTCGACCTTACAGAAAAGGAGGTTGCCAAGTTGCAGGAATTGAAGAAGACCAACCTAGCGGCTTTCGATGAATACGCAAAGTCTTTGATGGAGGTGTTGAACATCAAGCCAACAGGCTCTTCCAACATATCTGCATTGCAGCAGGGCATTCAGTCGGTAACGGAATCGACCGCACAGGCGTTGGAGTCCATCTTGAACTCAATGCGTTACTATTTAGCTACACAACAAGCCGATGTGCGCACCATACGTGATACTTTGTTAGAACGTCTTGGAGCAAGCATAAATTCCGTGGCACAAGACTCATCTAACAGTCCTGTGCTCGTGGAATTGCGATTACAGACAACGATACTCACAAGTATTCGTGACACCCTCGACTCTTGCGTTAAGCCTGGGCACAAGCAAGGCGGAAAGGGCATCAAGGTATTTATGAACTCTCTTTGATTTCTATGTACTCTATAATTAAGGTGGAACGTTCGCAAACATTAAAAGTTGTGAATGTTTCGCCTTTTTCTTTGCGGTTTCAAAATATTGTCGTATCTTTGCAAACGTCAATGGAGTGGTTGCCATACGACACAACATATCGGAAAGGAAATACTAATTCTGTCATTTTTTGGCAGTATTCTTAAATATTCCCCAGTTGCGCCAACCACTTTAGCGACTGGGGATTTTTATATCCCCTAAGATACCCTAAGGGTAAATGTCATTCTATCAAGATTGCCTATTCTTAATTTGAAAGACAAGAATAACTATGCTTATCAATTTTAAAGATTAAGAATATGACAGATTTAGTATTCAAAGGTGCAAACAACCAAGTACTGACAAACAGTTTGTTGGTAGCTGAAAAGTTTGGTAAACGTCATAGCGACGTTATTAGAAGTATTGAAAAGATACTTGCGGTAGAGGATTCATCACTCAACGCAAAAATGCGTTCAGTATTTGAATCAACGACTTACGAGGATTTGAGCGGAAAGAACAACCCGATGTATGTAATGAACGAGAAAGGTTTTTCTATTCTTGTTATGGGATGGACTGGCGTGAAGGCTCTTCGCTTCAAGGATGAATTTTATGATGCTTTCGAGAATATGAGAAACAAACTTATTTCATCTGTAAAACCTATGTCTCAACTTGAAATCCTTCAAATGTCTATCGGGCAGTTGGTAGAGCAAGAGAAGAGACTTTCAAACGTTGAGCAGCGAATCGACCGAATAGAGCAAGAGAGAGCTGAAAGCGAGAAGGCGTTAATGAGCGCAGAGCTTTCACAGAACAAATCGCCACAAATGACTATGCAAGCAAGAGTAAATCAGCTTGTTCAGAAATACACTAAAGCCACAAATATTCGTCAACAGATAGTGTGGCATAAAGTTTATGAGAACTTGTATTACCTTTATCATATTTCCATCAAGGCGTACAAGAAAACATCAAAGAACGAGTCTAATCTTAGCGTTGCCACTCGTAATGGCTTTATAGATAAGATTTACGATATTATATCAAATATGATACGAGAGAAAGGACTTAACATTTCATTAGTATAAAACAAGGGCAGCTCTGGTCTCACGACTGGAACTGCCCTTTTTGCATAAATCTAACTAAATCTTAACGTATAAAAAGTAAAATTAATCACCTATAATATTGAAAACAAAAGAAGTGTACCGCTGTACACAAAGATAATATGAAAAACATTTGCCTATGACATTAAAAATATTCGTTCTAAGCGATTATTTTTCCTTCTCCTTATAGTTGTTCCACTTGGAGAAAGAAATGCTTTCTCGGTGCAAATTTGAGCCGTCATACTCGATGCAGTTAATAACATTGTCCGTACCATACTCGAACAGCTCGCACTCACCCATATTCTCGACCCTTACACGACTGCCACCGCAAACATAAATGCGGCAAACGGTGTGTTCGGGGATATGTATCTCCAAATCCTTGCAGTAACCGACAAGAACGAGTGTAGATTTTACACTAACAACGCCGTGAGCACCGATATACATCTCACTTGTATAACCTTTCTCTCGACACTGGTAGAGTCCATTCATAAACTCGCCGAACTCGCCCTGCAAGTATTCCTTGGAAAGTCCCCAACCGAATGCGATTGAGTCCGCCATAAACTCGATGCCGTTGCTGTCAAGAGCCATATTAACCAAAGCTCGCTTATCACAACAGCCATCCCATTTATCCTTGTACTGACCGCACAAGCCCATCATCAAGGCGTTCCGCTTCAACGACAGCAATTCGTTCTTTCCCTTATTCTCCATACCACTCTCTAAACCTATCATTAATCAATGTGTTCACGTAGGAATATGTACGGTCGGTAGTCAAAAGCTCGTGGCATTTCCTAACGCACCGCATAACACTCTCCCTGTTCATATCAGCCCTTTGCGCTATCACTGAAAAAGAAAAGCCATATCGGTTATGGAGAACGTCAAAGATAAAGTTGCGAGCGACAGCCCTGCCAAATGGAATGTTCGTCACCCCATCATATATGTCATCCACGGAAACCTTGTCTCGCTCCTGTGTCTGCATAGCCTTGCTGACCTGTTCGCACACCATCGCTTCGACCTTGCTCATTATCTCGTTGTTTGCTATGATAACCATATCTGTTCTATTTTTTTCGTTTTACATCACTCTGTTGTCCTTGCAGATATAACCAACCAAATCGCAAGGGTATTTATCATCAGGAGATAGAACGCCAGCTTCCTCCATCTGCCTTCGAATATCCACGCTAACAACTGGCACTAGCTTATACAGCTTCCTTGGGTCAACACCTCCTGCCCAAAATGGCTTTAGGTACTGAATAGGGGAGCGGTACTTTTCCTTGTTCCACCTTATGCCATTCTGAATAAAGGGGATGAAGATGCCCTCACGCATATTGCCCTGGGCATCTGCCATCCTCACTATGCGATAGTCTCTGTAATCGCCGAAGCGTATCTCTACATAGTTGTCCTTATCCATAGGCTACTCTCCCTTGTCTTGGTTGAGCTGCTCAGCAACCTGTTCTGCCATAATCGCTTGTTGTCCGTGCTCAAAGTTTTTCGCCAAGTCCTCTTCGGTCTCTTCCTTGACCTCGGCGTTTATAGCTGCCTCCAGCTTCTCGCTCTGCTCACGAAGATATTTCAGTCGCTCGTTGGCGAACTTGGCAGCAGTGTCCATATCAGAGAAAGCGGAAACAGGATGGAGTATGTTCGCCTCCGTGATAACCTTGGTATAGTCCAACATCTGTTGGTTTGTTTGGTCTGTCTCTGGGAAAAGCTCGTCCTCGTGCCCCTTGATTTCATTCTTCATAGCAACAAGGTTCACAAGCCAGTTATATAAGGTTGTTTCCTTTCTCTCGTTGTTCACGTACATCAACCAACGCTTGCAGCGTACCTCGTAGCCGATATGGGTGTGATAAATCGCACCATCCTTCAGTAACACGATGAAGAAAGAACCGAAATCGGTAACGCTAACAACGTTCTTCTCATCTACACCATCAATAACTCGCAGAAGCCCTGCATTGTTGTTCACTGTCTTCTTTTTTGCAATTCTTGCCATAACTATACAATTTTATTGTTTACAAACTCGTTCTTGTACTCGAAGCGAGAACAAGCCTCGCTAAAATTCGCCGTGTACATTTCCACGGAATCGGACTTGCATATCTCGTTATTGAAGAAGATGCAGTCCTTGCAAGTATATTTCATATCCTTAGTCTTTAGAAATGAACTCATCGCAGATTTCATCGTCTGCCTTAACCTCCGTGTAAAGGTCTTGCGCCAAGCAGTACGGAAAACCGTCGTGCTCAAACATCACGCAATCCTCGCAGTGAAA
>ERZ808246.2742-NODE-2742-length-10664-cov-5.850693_pt1 | contig 10664 bp, 13 predicted proteins | sample MGYA00521083_ERZ808246 | MGnify/ENA primary metagenome ERZ808246 (study PRJEB31516, sample SAMN03275577) | gut metagenome | biome: mammalia-associated habitat; material: feces | host: Papio cynocephalus | place: Kenya | collected 2012-07-07 ...
TGCCTTTGGGCTACCTTTTTTTATTTTTTTGTTGCACTTACAATGATAACCTATCGGGGTTGATGCCCTCATCAACCCGAAACACCGTGCGGTTTTACATTCGGGACGATGAAAGGCATCGTCCCCTACCGCATGATTGCAAACGTTGTCAATGCAATTTGTAGGGGTTGATGCCTACATCAACCCGAAATATCGTGCAGTTTCACGCTCGGGACAATGAAAGGCATCGTCCCCTACCGCATATTGCAAACGTTGTCAACGCATCTGTAGGGGTCGATGCCTACATCGACCCGCATAATATACGGTTTTGCCAAGGCATAATTATTGCTTTCCGTTTACCTCATCATAATTTTTTATATGTTCTATGTCCTTAATTTTATCGAGGTATTCCATACACGCCTTTTGCGCCGAGGGAAGATGCAGCGTCTTATAATTTCCGCACTCAACCTCGCTCGCACCGAAAACCTCGCCCTCATGCTCGATAGTTTTCTTAAGAGCGTCCTTAACCAGTTCAAGCACTTCCTTTTCGGAAACGCAGTCACGCACAAGCAGATAAAATCCCGTCTGACAGCCCATCGGTCCGAAATAAACTATGCTGTCCGCATATTTTGAATTTCTCGTAAAAGTCGCTATCATATGCTCTATCGTGTGCATTGTCACATTGTCAAGTATAGTGCCGCTGTTAGGCTTGCAGAAACGCAAATCGTACGTATTGCAGTCGCCGTCCTTGCGTGAGAGATATATTCCCTCGCTTAATTTTGTATGATCAACACAAAAGCTTTTTATTCTATTCATCATAATTCTCCTTTATATCACGGAGCATTGCCCGTATTATTTTTACGGCTGTGTCCGCCGCAGATTTTGCAAAAGTCGGAAAATCAACGGCACTGCCGCTGTTTGCTCCGTCCGAGATTGAGCGCAGAACGCCGAAATTAACGCCGTTCATGGTGCAGACGTGACCTATTGCCGCACCCTCCATTTCCGCCGCAACCGCATTAAAATCCTTTATAATGCGCTTGCGCTGTTCGTCGGAGGCGATAAACTGATCGCCTGACGCTATAGTTCCGCATACGGCGCTTTTTCCCGTTTCCTTTTCTATCGCCTTGCACATAAGCTTTACAAGGTTATCGTCACAGTCCATATAAACCGTGTCAAGCCCCGTTATAAATCCGGGTGCATCGCCGAGGGGCGTTGTGTCCATATCATGCTCGGCAACTCTTTTTGCAACAGCTATATCGCCTATGCTAAGCTCCGGCGCCAAGCCTCCGGCAACGCCCGTATTTATTACGCAGTCGGGCGAATATTTTAAAATCATAGTCTGTGCGCAGACTGCGGCGTTCACCTTGCCCACACCGGCAACAGCCACCACGGTGTCAACGCCCTCTATTCTGCCGTGATAAAATTCAACCGAACTGATTTTTTCTATTTCGGCTTCCTCCATAAGGTTGCAAAGGGCACGCACTTCGATGTCCATTGCTCCGATTATTCCTATAAGCATATTATCTACCTCTTTTCTGATTAAATTATAAAATAAAAAATGCGTTTTGTCAAATTTGACTTTTTTCGCAAAATGCGATATAATGTATGCGCTAATAGAACGGAGGGGTTATTTATGGACTTTGTCGCTATTGACTTTGAAACGGCGACTTCAAAATACACAAGTATGTGCAGTATGGGGATATGCGTTGTTGAAAACGGTAAAATTTCCGAACGCAAAGAAATATATATAAAACCCGTTCCGTTTGAGTTTAACGATTATAATATAAAAATACACGGTATCACGCCCGAAATGGTTTGGGACAAGCCGACATTTGACCAATACTGGGACGAGGTTAAGCCGTATCTTGAAAACAAGATTGTGGTTGCGCACAATGCAATGTTTGATGTGGGAGTTTTGTGTGCGGTGCTTGATTATTTTCACATAGAGTACCCGCCGTTCGACTATCTCTGCACCGTGCGCCTTTCGCAGATGGCGTATCCCGAGCTTCCCAAGCACAAGCTCAACTGCCTGTGCGACGCATTGGGGATAACGTTTTCGCATCACCATGCATATGATGACGCATACGCCTGCGCAAGGGTGCTTATGCGGATAATGGAGGATTACAGCCTTAATACTCTCGATGAAATAAAAGAGTGCTTTGAGGTGGAATCGGGAAAGGTATATCCCGGCTGTAAGCTGTCGTTTAAAAAGAAAAGCAAAAGAAAACAAGCCGCAGCAAAATGAAAGCGGTTTTGCCACGGCTTGTTTTGTGTAAATGTGTTTTGTGAGGTAATATTATTATTGCCTTATTTTTTTGAATTTATTCATCTGTTTGCGGCAACAGCGCCCATAAATCCGGAAAAAATGCTCCCTGCGGCTATTGCGAAAAAGTGTGTGTTAAACGTCACTTTCCTGTTCAGTATCAGCGAGAGCACCGCGAGCGATATTATAAAAAGAACGCTTACCGACAGTGAGTTAAAGAGCATTTTTCCGCCGCACGTTCTCGCCGCCGAAAACGCTCCCGCGGCAACAGCCGCCGCCGTGCCGATGTACATACATATGTTCCCGGCAGAGTCGCCGATATTTGTGAAAAACATCAGTACGGACAGCAGTATGAGTGTTAAGACGGTTATCACCGCCGTGACAAGAAATCCCGAAAGTATAGAACGAAGCTTCATAAAATCACAGCCTTTCCGTCCGCAGAATTAATTGCGGACATATAAAAAAATCCCTCATACTAATATGTATGAGAGATTTTCTTTTTTAAGAACTTAGTTTGTCTGCTTGGTTTCAACGGATTTTATGCTGTTTCTTTCCATTTTAACGAAAGACTTTTCATCGGGTGTTCCGACGTTTCCCGTTTCGAGGACTACATAGTTATCCTTGATTTTTGAAATCTTTCCGCAGATACCGCCGATGGTTACAACCTTGTCGCCGACTTTGAGAGCGTCTATCATAGCTCTTGTTTCCTTTTCTTTCTTTCTCTGCGGTCTTATTGCTATAAAGTAGAATATAACAAAAATCAGAATGATAGGCAGAAACGAAACTATCATATTTACCGGACCGTTTGCCTGCTGCTGAGTGCCCTGTGCCTGCGTTGACGTTGATGTTTCGCCGTCCGCATACGCTGTTATTTCAAAAAATTCCATTTATTTTTCTCCTTTGCTGATTGATAACTATTTTATTATACTATATATATTATTTTTTTGCAAGGGAAATTATGTATCTTTATAAAGTTTTTTTATCCCGTCCGCCATAGTCACAAGACTTTCGGCGTTTGCTATAAGAGTATAGTGTTCACATATGAATTTTTCCTGGAGAGTGCGCCGTATCTGCCTTTGCGAAAATTCGGCAAGCACTCCGCACGCATTGGAAAATCTTGCGGCGTTCTGCAGAATAAAGAAGTAACCCTTATCCGATTTGTAAAGCTTGCTTTTTAAAAGCACGCTTTCGTCAAGCCGTACCAGTGCTCCGCACAAATCGTCCATTTCCTCAAAGAAGAAAATCCCCGGCGGACTCTTTTTAATATGCGGCGTGACGGATTTTATCCGCCCCTTTGCCTTAATCGGAGTTTTAACCGCACCTTCGTGGATTTTGCTCACAATAATGCTTATTCCGTCGCTTGACGGCATAGCCTCCACAACTACCTGACCGTTGTACGGATTAAAATCGGTTTCCTCTTTAATCGTTTCCATTATGTTGAACAGAAAAGCGTGCAGCTCCTTCGAGTTAGGGCGAAGCTGTTCTATATTTATGTTAAGACCCATAAGGTCGGCGGCGGTTACGGTAACCCGTACCCTGTTGCCGTTAAGACGTTCTATTCGCATAATCATATCCTCCATATATTATTATACTATAAAAAAATCGTTTTGGGAATACATATTGAAATATTTTTTTAAGAAAATATGTAGCGACTTTTGTATTAAAAGGTATAACTTGAAAAAATTCGGTAAGAATATAAGTGAAAGACGCTATCCGATGTGTATCGGAGTGCATAACGAGGAGGTACTTTAAGTATGAACAAAGAGCAAAACAAAAAAGCAAAGCTGCCGGGCTTTTACATAGCAGTGTGCTGCTGTGTACTGGCTATAGGCGCCGCAGGATATTTCACGCAGAAAAAGCAAGCGGTGAACACATCTACGGCTGTGGAAAATGCGGACAAAAGCACGCCCGTGCCGAGCGCACAGCCGACCAAGATACCCATTTCCTCCGTGCCCGAAAGACCGGTGCAGACGCCCGAACCGGAGGTGCCTGCGTCAAATATTGTTGAGACTGAGGATTTTGCGGTGGATAATCCCGATCTTGAAGCGTCGGTAACGGCGTCGGCAGAGGAGGCATTAAGCTTTGTTATGCCTGTGTCGGGAGAGATATTGGCGCAGTATTCGGACAAGCCTGTTTATAACGACGCCCTTGACGACTGGCGCACTCACAACGGCGTGGATATTGCAGTAAACGAGGGCGGCAGCGTGTGTGCCGCCGCAGACGGAACGGTGAGCGAGATAACGTACAACGCCATGGGTTGCTGTGTAACCATTACGCACAGTGACGGGTATACAACAAAGTATATGCAGCTTGCCGATGCAGGAGAAGTAAAAGAGGGAAACGCCGTTAAAAAAGGCGATGTGATAGGTACGATAGGAAAAAGCACGGCAGAGAGCGTGAAGGAGCCGCATCTGCATTTTGAGATGTACAAGGACGGAACTTGCTTAAATCCGTCGGAGGCGCTTAAGTAGGATTTCGGGACGATGAAAGGCATCGTCCCCTACAAAATGCAGGGCAAGGGTTTACCTTTGCCGAAATTCTTTCTACCCTAACCCAAAGAGGAACAGGCGGCATTACCGCCTGTTCCCGTTTCAAACCACAGACAAACAGTTCTGCGGTTTGTTTTTTTGTAAAAGATTATTTTAAAGACTCTAAATATACCCAAAGTAAATTTAATGCAGTTTCTTTGTCCTTTGGGGAACAGGAGTTCAGACGTTCCCATAATTCTTGTTGCCTTGCGGAAATTGAGGTTTCTTCGACAGTTAAGATTTCGTTTGGAGTAATGTGAAGTACCTTGCAGATTTTAAGCGTGGTTTCAATACGCATATTAACACTGCCCCGCTCTATATCCGCATATGTTCTGGTTGATAAGCCTGCGGCTTCGGCAACCTCTGCCTGCGTCATTCCCATTTTTTTGCGGACAGAAAACAGCCTGTCACCTATTGCGTTAAATTCAAAAATGAGCATTTTAACTCCTCCTTTTACTCTATAATATGAATTATATATCCTATTTTTATTGACATAAAGGAAGAATAGGTGTATAATTATATGCAGAGTAGTTCCTGCTTGCTGCTCGCTTGATTATTATCAAACGAAAACGTGTCCGTACAATATGTTTTATCAAGGGAGGGATAATAAAAAGGTACAGACCGTATTATTTGATAATACTGATAATATATATGGAGGAATAGATATGTTTAAAAAGATAATTACTGTATTTAGCTGTATCAGCATTATGTTTTCTTCGGCAATAACCGTTTGTGCTGCCGATAATACAACTATGATAACCGATCGGAAAATATTTTTATATCCTGTATTTACAAGTCTTTCGGTAAAAAAAGATATTCCGCAGGGAGCGGAAGATGCGGCAGAAAATGAGCAGTTTATACTTGCCGATAATGAAAATTCGTTGTCCGTAAGCTTTAAATTTAAGTCAGAAGCCGACAAAAAAGATATAATGTTTGTCTCTGTTTATGATATGAATGAGGATAAATATGTTACATCGGATAAAGGAGCAGCTGTCACCGATACATGCATTTTTACGGGACTGATGCCGGGACATAAATATATGCTGAGAGCGAGTACGCTGTTTAATGAAAAGACAGTGGATGTTGCTATTTCAAAAACAAAAGCAGAAACAACTGTCAATAACACTTCTGATTTTAATGTGAAAAATGGTGTAATATCTAATTTTGATGATATTGTATCGGAATTAAAAGAATTACAAATTATAAACGGTTATGAGGACGGATCGGTCAGACCCGACAATAAGATAACCCGAGCAGAGGTATGCGCAATTGTAAACAGGGTTATTCGTCAAGGTAAAAGCAGTATGACCGATACAAGCTTTGGAATACCGTTTACTGATATAACGCAGGAAGCATGGTTTTACAATGATGTAATGAGATCAAATGAGTTTGGATTAGTTAACGGATATGATGATAATACGTTCAAACCTCAAAATGATATAACGTACAACGAATATATTAAAATTATAACTTCAATGCTTCAATACGTACCATATGCAGAAACAAACGGCGGATACCCGAACGGTTATATTACCGCAGCAAATAATGCGGGAATTATCAAGGGGATTGAGTTTAACGGAAATGATAAGATTACAAGAAAAGATGCTATGATAATATTATACAATGCAATCAATTCACCTATTGTTCTTGTTAAAAGTTATAATACAGGTACTTCTCACGAATACGCATTATCAGATATTGCTTATATGGATTTTATAAAATGAAATGATAAAATTTAAAAAAAGCCGAGCTTTAGAAAATTCTTTAACCCAAAGGGGAACAGGCGGCATTGCCGCCTGTTCCCGTTTATGGTTAATATATTCTCTCGCCTTTTAAAAATACCGCCGAGGTTTTTTTGTTTTCGTCAAGCACAGTTAAATCCGCTCTGAATCCCTTTTCAATCTTTCCGCTGTCCGTCAGACCCAAAAGCCTTGACGGCGCATAGCTCATCATAACGGAAACGCTGTAGCTGTCTATTCCGTAATCGTCCGTAAGCGCACGGTACATCATATCACCCAACGTAACACTGCCGGCAAAGCTTGACCTGTCGGGCAGTTTTGCAACGCCGTCCTCGATTATAACTCTGTTTTCGGGGAGTTTCTCGCCGAGAAAGCTTTCGGTTATACCGATTTCGCCCGAACTGCGCATTGCGTCCGAAACAACGCATATTTTTTCACAGCCTTTAAGCCTCATTGCAATTTCAAAAAACTCACGGCTTATGTGATGCCCGTCGCCTATAAGCTCAACATAGCAATCATCATTTAAAAGGGCACATTCTGCAATACCGCCGTAGACCTTGCTTCCGCGCTTTACCCTTGACGTTGTGGCGCAGAACAGGTGCGTCACCTGGTTAAAGCCGATTGAAAACGCACGCTCAACCTCGGGAGCATATGCCGAGGAATGACCTATGGATAAGCCTATTTTCCGCTTTGAAAACTCCTTTGCAAGATACTCCGTACCGTTAAGCTCGGGCGCACAGGTTATGCGTGATATAATATCGCCGCCGTGCAAAAGAATTTTGTCGCAAAATTCTTTTGTCGGCTCGGTTATTGCGTCAAGATTTTGCGCACCGCACATTTCCTTTGAAAGAAACGGCCCCTCAAGGTGTAACCCCAAAAAACGCTCGTTTTCTGTGTATTTGCGTGCGATTTTGAAAAACTCCAGCATTTTTTCCTCGTGACAGGAAACGAGCGTTGGGCATATTCTCGGCGTTCCGTGCGCAAGATGTGTTTTGAAAATATTTGAAAACGCATCTTCGGTGCAGTCGAGAAAATCATATCCGCCGCCGCCGTGAAGATGAATATCCACGAATGACGGAACCACCGTATGACCGCCTGCGTCAAAGACTTCGGCGTCCTTCGGGATTTCCGCACGGTCGCATACATCGGCTATCATACCGTCACGGATTATTATAAGCTTTTCGTAAATGCCGCCGTTACAGACGATGTTTCCGTTTTTTATAACTTTCATATTATTTGTTGTAAACTCTTATTTCGGGTACGGGCGAAACGAGTGCGTCGCCTGCCGCATAAAGTGCGGCGTCGGGGTGTACCCTGAACAGCGAACACGGAACAGCTGCCGTTTCCTCGCCGTGAAGTATTTTTCTTAAAGCGCCGGCGTTCCAGTCACGGGGCATACACATACGTATTTTCTTCGCCATCATAACCTCTTTCATTCCGACCGTTATGCAGTATTTCGGTATTCCGTCAAGGTCGCCGCCGCAGTTCATATAACAGTTAATCGTTTTCGTTTCTCTCGAAATCGGCAGAACTCTTGTCGGACGTGCACGGAATTCATCGGGCGTTACAGCCTCACCGGGTTCGGGCGGCTCATTGAACGCAAAATGTCCGTTTATTCCTACTCCGCCCCATGCCATATCGAGCTTTCCTGCTTTTTCGATAAGTTCAAGCACCTTACCCTCGTTGCCGGGTTCGGGGAAATGTCTGTTTTCGGGCAGAACATTAAGCTCATCATCAATGAGATTATAGAATATTCTGTCCATTCCGCCCCTGAATGAGAGCGGATCGCTCTTGTCTATGTACTGCTTGTCATCGGTAAGATATTCGTCCATATTGATAAAAGTACAGCGTTTAAGGCTTATGCGGTATTTGTTCACCAGATACACAAGTCTGCTGTACGGGCCGAGCGGACCGTAAGGCACAATCATTATTGTGTCCTCGTTTTTGTCGTTGTTTGCCTGTATTGTTTCAAGCACTTCTATTGCCATTCTCCAGTAAAGGTCGTATTCCGTATCGCACGGCAGGAGCGTTATTTTACTGCCCTTTCCAAGCTCCTCTTTGGGGATAAGATTTATATTTTCCATAGTAATCCTCCGTTCCGCCGCCATATTGCGGCATATCATTATAATGCCATTATAGCAGTGCGGCATAAAAGAGTATATACATTTTTCTGCTGTTAATTAGCACTTTTCTGCTGAAAATATTGACGGCGAAGAAGATATATATTATAATTACAAAAAAGGGGTGATTGCGGTGTATTCATCGGAGCGGACTTCAAGCGAGTATCTTTTGCTCAACAGCTGCGGTATACAGTATCTGTCAAAATCCGACCTCGGGAGCAGCAGAATAAACGGGCGTGTGGATTATCATATAGTGTATGTTGAGCGTGGCGTGTGCCATATAAAGCTTGACGGCGAAGAAACGGAGGCGGAAGCCGGAAACATCATTCTGTTCCGCCCGGGAGAACCGCAGGAATACTGCTTTTTTGCAGGCGACAATTCAATCTCGCATTATGTCCACTTTACGGGTTCGGGCTGTGAAACGCTTTTGAAAAAGCTCGGAATTTACGATGTACGGATTTTCAATATGGGCAGGGACGAAGGCTATGAAAAGCTTTCTTCAAGGCTTTTGAGGGAATTTTCTCTGAAAAACGGTATGTGGGAGATAACGTGTGCCGGAATACTTGCCGAAATGCTTGGGGTTATCGGGAGAAAACACGCACTGCGCAGCAGCAGTGTGAGCAAAAAAAGCGAAAACCGCATTAATACCGCCTGCCGCAGAATTTATGAAAATATAGATAAAAACCTTACCGTAAGCCTTTTGGCGGAGGAATGTTTCATAAGCGAAAGCCGATTTACACACTTGTTTCGGGAGGTTACGGGAAAATCGCCCAAGGAATATATTGCGGAAATCAAAATAAATATCGCAAAGGAAATGCTCAGCGAGGGGAATTATTCCGTAAGGAATATTTCGGAGTCGCTCGGGTTTCTAAATCAGAATTATTTCTCACGTGTATTCAGAAAGCATACGGGAATTTCACCGAGCGAATACAGGAGAAAATACAAATGAAGCAGTATAATGTAAAGGACGATGAACAGATTAGTTCGTTGTACTAATACATATATGGCTGCGGCTCATTTGCGATAATTTGAAAAGTGGTTATATATATAACAAGGGGTGATAATTTCAAACTTGAAAGCAATAACCACAAACTAATTTTATCACAAATGGAGGTCGAAAACAATATGAAAGACAAAATTACTTATTCAAAATGCGGCGATTATTACATTCCTGATTTAAGCGTACCTGACACAAAGAAATACATAATCGGAAAATATGGAAGATTACGCAGGCAGTTTTTGAAAGAACATCACAAATCTTTTTATACGGCTTTAATGATTGAAGGCAAGTTATCGGAACACCTTGTGGAGATAGACGAAACCTGTCACAATGCTTTGAAAGATATGGTGTCAAAAATGGCAAAACAAGAAGCGGTTACAGAACAGTTAAAGGCTGATAATCAAATGCTATGGGTACAAAAAATGAACTCAATTCACAGCCGAACGGAAGAATTTATAATGAGAGAATATGTGTACGGAGGTTTTACAGAATGAAGAAAATATCTATATTTTTAATCACATTGTCATTGACGGCGAGTGCAGTCACGACAAATGCCGCACCTATTCCGAAAGAATCATTACCGTGCTATGCAACAACGGAACAAGTCACGGTTGCCGAAAATTTAATCAGCGGAATTTTAGACGAGGTTAAAACCGGTTTGGGATATGCGGACGCAAGAGCAAAATCGAATGTACTTATTTTCAATGCTTGGCTTAACGGACAAACTGGCGGATATGCTTACGGTGAATTAACACCTATCGCAAATAACGCAATATATCAATATAGGGATATGTATTTAAGACCGAACTTCTATATTGAAAATGAGAAAAAGGTCAGATATATAATCGCAGAAGTTATCACGCAGTATGCAAACGGAGAGATTGACTATACAAAAGCGGAATTTAACGCAAGAGTAAAGATTTATCAATTCGTCAACCCTACATTTAATCCCGATGAAGAATTTGCAAAAGACACTTGTTATCGTGATATACCATCAGTTGATAACGGAATGTTTACAATAGCAAGAAAATTATT
>ERZ808246.2744-NODE-2744-length-10661-cov-4.580238_pt1 | contig 10661 bp, 6 predicted proteins | sample MGYA00521083_ERZ808246 | MGnify/ENA primary metagenome ERZ808246 (study PRJEB31516, sample SAMN03275577) | gut metagenome | biome: mammalia-associated habitat; material: feces | host: Papio cynocephalus | place: Kenya | collected 2012-07-07 ...
TGTACTTACCCTGCTCCAGCAGGCAGACAGCGTGATAACCCATAGCAGAAGCATTCACACGGTCACGCAGAGTAGGAGAGCCGCCGCGCTGGACATGACCCAGAATGGTTGCACGAGAGTCGATACCGGTACGAGCCTGAATCTCGTTTGCGATTTCCTGCGCATGGCCGACGCCCTCAGCCACAATGATGATAAAGTGACGCTTGCCGGTCTTCTGGGTCTCAGCAATCTTGTCCAGAATATCGCGCTGCATGTCAAATTCCTTCTCAGGCAGCAGAACAGCCATTGCACCGGAAGCGATAGCCACATTCAGTGCGATGTAACCGGCGTTACGGCCCATGACTTCGACCACGCTGCAGCGGTCATGGCTCTGGGTGGTGTCGCGCAGCTTATCAATCATTTCCAGAGCAGTATTCATAGCGGTATCATAGCCGATGGTGTAATCGGTGCAGGAGATATCGTTATCAATGGTGCCGGGAAGGCCGATCATAGGGATGCCGCGGTGTGCCAGCTCACGGGCACCGCGGTAAGAACCGTCGCCGCCAATGACCACCAGAGCATCAATGCCCAGCTCACGGCACTTTTCAGCGCCCTTATCCTGGCCCTCTTTGGTCTTGAACTCCAAGCAGCGGGCAGTGTAAAGAATAGTACCACCGGCAGAGATGATATTCGAGACACTGCGCAAGTTCATCTCAAAGCATTCGCCGTTCAGCAGGCCGTTATAACCGCGCTGAATGCCGATCATGCGATAACCCTTGTGCAAGCCTGTGCGAACCACAGCGCGCACTGCAGCGTTCATGCCGGGAGCATCACCGCCGCTTGTCAGCACGCCAATCGTTTTGATCTGCTTTTCCATACGAGAGATTCCCTCCAATTTGTTTCTTCATTTACCCATGGGCAGGCATACCTTCTTCCAATATCTGCCCATTGTTTTGATCAAAGATACAGTTGATACCTTAATCTCGCCTTGCATAATTATATCACAATCCATGGATTTTGAAAACATCCATCCCGCCAAGAATCACGTGAGATTCGTGCACAGAAATGTCATTTTGTTGCAATATTCTTAGCTCCGACCAGCCGCTCCAGCTCTTGAAAGAACAGCGGATGCCCCGATGTATACAGATGCCGGGGAACCTGCAGATATTTTTTACTGTCTGCCAGATACAGCAGCACCGGAATATCGCCGTCAAAAATCTCCAGAAGATTGACGACCTTTGCGTATTCCCTGCTCTCGCGGGAGGGTAAACGAATGAAAATCTTTTTGGACGCCGCTTTCAGCGGGTTCAGCTGGCCATTGTTGGGTTTGGCCGGATTGTAGTTTTCGATTGGAACGATGCTTTCCGCCAGAAGCTTGGAAGCCTCGTCTTCTCTTACTGACAGCCGCCCGTCAATGACGACAACAGCGTTTTCCTTCAGCGAATCCCGGAAAGTGTCCAAGACTTTGGGAAACACGATCACTTCCATGGTACCGGTCAGGTCTTCCACGCTGACAAAAGCCATCATGCTGTTAGATTTTGTGGTCATCATACGGTTTCTGACTACCGCGCACACGATGCGCACCTTCTCCCCGTCCTGCACGTGAGCGTCCTCGCCGGTAAGGGCTTTGATGGAATGCGACGCGATCCGGGCGGATTGATCCCGGTAGGCGTCCAGTGGGTGACCGGACAAATACAGACCGCTGACCTCTTTTTCCTGCTGCAGCAGCTCCTTATGGCTGTACTCCGGCAGCTGCTTGATCTCGTAGGTGTCCTCGGAGGCATTGCTCTGCGTTTCCCCACTCATGACGGAGAACAAGTCCAGCTGACCGTCCAGATTGCGGCGGGAATCTGTCTCAATGCTTTTCAGGATTCCTTCGACTGCCTCTACGTGGCTATGGCGGTTGTTGCCCATGTGATCGAACGCACCGGCCTTGATAAGGCACTCCACGGCCCGGCGGTTCAGTTCGTTTCCATGCATCCGCTTGCAGAAATCGTACAGGCTGGTATAGGGCTTATTTACCCGCTCCTTGACCACATTTTCAATCAGGTTGCGGCCAACATTCTTGACGGCATTCAAGCCAAAACGAATTTGTCCGTTTCCGTCTGCTGTGAAGCCGCCATTCGAAACATTTACGTCCGGCGGCAGTACCTTGATGCCAAGGCGTGCACACTCGCCGGAATACTCAATGACCTTATCCGTGTTGTCCAGCACACTGGTCAGCAATGCAGCCATGAACTCGCTGGGATAATGGCACTTGAGATATGCCGTCTGGAATGCCACATACGCATAGCAGGCCGCATGGCTCTTATTGAAGGCGTAGGACGCAAAGCTGGACATCTCGTCGTAAATTTCATTGGCGACCTTCTCCGAGATGCCGTTTGCCACACAACCGGGGCATTCGTTGCCGGGGTCGGTGCAGCCGTGGACAAAGTGCTCCCGCTCTGCTTCCATGACGGCATGCTTCTTTTTACTCATGGCACGGCGGACGTTATCTGCCTGACCAAAAGAAAATCCTGCAAGCTCACGGAAAATCTGCATGACCTGTTCCTGATAGACGATGCAGCCATTGGTCACGTCCAGAATGTGGGCCAGCTGCGGGGTCTTGTAGCTGATCTTATCCGGCTCGTGGCGGTTGCGCAGGTAGGTCGGGATAGAATCCATGGGGCCGGGGCGGTACAGGCTGATCAGAGCGATAACATCTTCAAGGTTCTGCGGCTGCAAACCCACCAGAACTTGTTTCATGCCGGAAGATTCCAGCTGGAACACGCCCTCAGTGTCGCCCTGTCCCAGCATTTTATAGGTGTCCGGGTCGTCATAGTCGAGCTTTTGAATGGAAAATTCCGGATGATGCTTCTGCACTGCCGTCTCTGCATCGCGGATGACCGTCAGGGTGCGCAGACCCAGAAAGTCCATCTTCAAAAGACCCAGCTCTTCGATCTCTGTCATATTGAATTGCGTCACAGGCAGGCCATCGTTGGTAGCCAGCGGCAGATAGTAGTCCGTGGGTTCCGGCGTGATGACAACGCCCGCCGCATGGGTGGACGCATGACGCGGCATTCCCTCCACCTTCAGCGCGGTGTCGATCAGTTCGGTGACCTGCGGGTCGGAATCATACATCCGCTTCAGCTCCGGTGAAACTTCCAATGCGCGCTTTAGGGTCATTTTCAGTTCCATGGGCACCAGTTTTGCCACTACATCCACCTGCTGATACGGGATTCCCATCACGCGGCCCACATCACGGATGGCGTTGCGGGCAGCCATGGTACCAAAGGTGACGATCTGCGCTACATGGTCGGCACCGTATTTGCGGTTGACGTAATCAATGACTTCCTGCCGACGTTCGTAGCAGAAGTCCACATCAAAGTCGGGCATACTGACACGTTCCGGATTCAGGAATCGCTCAAAGATCAGGTTGTAGCGGATAGGGTCAATGTCCGTAATGCCCACACTGTAGGCGGCAATGCTGCCTGCGCCGGAGCCACGGCCCGGGCCCACCGGGATGCCCTGACTCTTGGCATAGTTGACATAATCCCAGACGATGAGGTAGTAGTTCGTGTAGCCCATTTTCTTGACCACACTGATCTCATAGGTCAGGCGGTCTTTGTTGGCCTGCGGTACATTAGGGCCATAGCGGCGCTCCAGACCTTCCCAGCACAGCTTTTCGAAAAACTCCTGATTATCCATGCCGTCCGGTGCCTTGTAATATGGAATTTTGGTGTGACCAAAATCAAAATCAAAGTTGCATTGCTCTGCAATTTTTGCTGTGTTTTCGCAGGCTTCCGGTACCATGGAAAACAGGTCGTACATTTCATCCGTGGTCTTGACGTAGAATTCATCCGTCTGGAATTCCATGCGGTCTGCATCCTGAATGGTCTTGCCAGTCTGGATGCACAGCAGGATAGCCTGCATTTTGGCATCTTCCTTGCGCAGGTAATGGGAGTCGTTGGTAGCCGCCATGGGGATACCTGTTTCCCGGGAAAGTTTGATGAGCTGCGGCAGAACGATGTTATCTTCTTCCAGACCATGATCCTGCAGTTCAATATAATAGTTACCTTCGCCGAAGAGGTCACGATACCACAAAGCACTCGTTTTGGCACGCTCATAGTCTCCGGCAAGGATGGCCTGTGGGATCTCACCTGCAAGGCAGGCAGACAGGCAAATCAGGCCTTCGTGGTACTGTTCCAGCAGTTGCTTATCAATGCGGGGCTTGGAGTAAAAGCCCTCCACAAAAGCCGCCGATACCATTTTGATCAGGTTCTTATAGCCGGTCTCATTTTTGCACAGCAGGATCAGGTGATTATTGCCGTCGATCTTATTTACCTTGTCAAAACGGGTGCGAGTGGCTACATAAACCTCACAGCCGATGATCGGCTTGATACCCGCTTTTTTTGCCGCCTTATAAAATTGCACGCAGCCATACATCACGCCGTGGTCGGTGCAGGCAATGGCCGTCTGGCCGCACTCCTTTACCCGATCCATCAACTGGTCGATACGGCAGGCACCATCCAGCAGGCTGTATTCCGTGTGGATATGCAGATGCACGAAGTCTCTGCCAAGGCGGTTGTTTTCACTGATCTCGCTCACGCTCTGTCTCCTGTTCCAAATTTTGCCGCAGTGTATCAGCCAATGCTTCCAGTTTTTTCATCCGGTGCGAAAGGCCGGATTTGCTCATAGGTGGGTCAAAGCAGCCGCACAGCGCCGTCAGGGAAAGATCCGGGTGCTGCATACGCTTTGCTGCGGCCTCCTGCAGCACTTCCGGCAATGTGCGCAGGGCATCATTTTCTTCCAGAAAACGAATTGCTTTCAAGGTCTGTGCATTTGCCCGCGCTGTTTTACCAAGATTCGCGGTGTCACAGTTGGTCTGGCGATTTGTCTGATTGCGCACCTGTTTGAACGCTTTCTGGGTATGTATCTGCTCGGCTGCGTTGACAGCCCCCATAAAGCTGAGCAGCCGCTCCACGTTTGCACTGGTCTTGACATAGATCAGGTTTACTCCATTGCGGCGTGTACGGTGGGGCGCAAATTCGTGCTCTGCCAGAAGCGCTTCAAAATCCCGCGCAAGGTTCGTGCGGGAGGTAAGGAATTCCAGATTATATTCCTTCTGCGGGTCAATAACTGTTCCGCTGCACAAAAAAGCTGCGCCAATGTATGAACTGACGCAGGTCTGGCACCGGATAAGGCGGGGATCGATCTGCAGGCTCGTTTCACTTCCGGTAGTGCCGAACAGCTCATGCATCCGGGCCACTTGTTCCGGTGCACGGATATTGAACTCATATAAAACGCCGCTGGGGCGCTGATTCTGCAGCACCTCGCCCTGAATGCCGCAGCGTGCAAACAACTGCTGTGCAGCCAGAACAGTCTGTTGCTGTTCCGTCTGCAGCACGAGACCTTTGGCATCAAAATACTTGGCAAAGCACGCAATGCCGTATGCCGCCGCACGAACGCAGCAATCCTTCTGGATGCTGCGCCCGGCGATTTCCTCCCTTGCCCGGAATGCGAAACTACTCATATTTCCTCTATTCTGTCAGCGTTTGGCATCACGATGCTGCACCCCCGGCTCATAGCCCAAAGATGTGCAGTACTCAGCGATTTTGCGCGCAAATGTGATGGAACGGTGCTTGCCGCCCGTGCAGCCCACTGCAATGGTCAGCTGGCTTTTGCCCTCTTTGACGTACAGCGGCAGTGCATACTGTAAAAAGTTATCATACCGGTTGAGCAGTTCCACTGCTTCGGGGTGGCTCATGACAAAGTCCACGACTTCCTGATCCAGGCCGGTCTTGTATTTCAGATCCGGCACATAGAAGGGATTAGGCAGGCAGCGCACATCCAGCACAAGGTCTGCTTCCGGCGGAATACCGAACTTGAAGCCGAAGGACATCACAGTCAGGCGCATGGCGCTTTTGGCACCGCCGTTCCGCACAAACAGGTCACAAATGCGCTCCTTGTTCTGTGCAGTCGAAAGCAGAGCAGTGTTGATGGTATAATCTGCGCGTTCCCGCAGCGGTTCAAGGATCTGGCGCTCTTTCAGAAAAGCCTCCCGCGTGGAGATGCCTTCTGAGATGCTGATGGGATGGCGGCGGCGGGTCTCGCTGTAACGGCGCATCAGCACATCATCCGGTGCATCCAGAAACAGGATCTTATAGGGCGTTTTCTGATTATCCAGCTGCTCAAGGGCCTGCTCGATCTGTTCTCTCGTCCGGCAGCCTCGTACATCCATTGAAAGTGCCACTCGTTCCAGCTGGTTATCGCCTGCTTCTGAAAAAGCTGTAATGCTGGGCAGCAATCCCGCAGGGACATTATCAATACAGAAAAAACCGATATCCTCCAGCGCATTCATTGCAACAGACTTGCCTGCGCCAGACAATCCGCTGACGATCAACAGTTCCATGATATGCTGCACACTCCCTTTTCCGCCATTGGCTTATTTTACGACACGGATCTCTTTTTCAAGGTCATAGCCGGTCTTTTCCTTTACAATCACACGCACTTCGTCGCAGAGAGCCAATACGTCTGCGCAGGTCGCGCCGCCCATATTGACCACAAATCCGCAGTGCTTCTCGCTGACGGCTGCACCGCCGTGGCGGTAACCCCGCAGGCCGCACTGGTCGATCAGTGCAGCTGCAAAAGCACCTGCCGGGCGCTTGAAGGTACTGCCTGCACTGGGTTTATCCAAAGGCTGCTTGTCCACACGCTTCGCCATCAACTCATTCATTCTTGCCTTGATGGCCTCCGGTTCGCCTTTTGCAAGCCGGAAACATGCGCTCAGGATGCAGCCGCCGTTCTCTTCAAAAATACTGTGGCGGTAAGAGAGATCCAGCTCCGAAGCATTTGCTTCTACGATCTCTCCTTCTTTTGTCAGATACCGCACTGCCCGCAGAACATCCTTCATTTCACCGCCATAGGCACCAGCGTTCATGTAGACTGCGCCGCCCACTGTGCCGGGAATGCCGTAGGCAAATTCAAGGCCGGTACAGCTGTTTTTCAGCGCAAGATTGCACAGCTCCGAGAGCTTCATACCGGCGCAGGCAGTCAGCTCACAGCCATCTTCTGTTTCTGTGATGGTGCAAGTCATTCCTGCGTTTTCCGCCGACACATCAATGACAGCACCGCGATAGCCTTCATCAGCAAACAGGATGTTGCTGCCATTGCCCAGCAGATAGCAGCGGATGCCTTCTTCTTTGCACAGTGCAACTGCCCGGCACAGCTGCTGTTCATTTTTCGGCAGCAGAAACAGATCCGCCGGGCCGCCGATCTTAAAAGTGCAGTGTGCTGAAAGCGGCTCATTTTCCTTATAGGAAATGCCCTCCGCCGTAAGCTTCTGCTTGAAACGTTCCATATCGGTTAACTCCTTTTGGGATGCGAATTAGTCCAGTTTGTCATCCAGACCCAGACGGATCAGCAGCTCCTTGGCTGCGTTGTAGCCCATCTTTTTCTGGCGGTTGTTGATTGCAGCAGTTTCCAGCACAACTGCAAGATTACGTCCCGGAGAGACCGGAATGCTGGTGCTGGGAATGCTGACACCCAGAATATCATAATACTCGCTTTCCAAGCCGGTGCGCTGGTAGTTTTTGGTGGGGTCCCAGGCTTCCAGCTGAACAACGAGATCAAGGCTCTCGCTTACCTTGACTGCACCAACGCCGAACACCCGTGCTACATTGACGATGCCAATGCCGCGCAGCTCAATAAAGTGACGGATGTTTTCCGGTGCAGTACCCATAATCTGGCGGTTAGAAACTTTGCGCAGCTCCACGGCATCGTCTGCCACCAGACGGTGGCCGCGCTTGACCAGCTCAATGGCAAGCTCACTCTTGCCGATGCCGCTGTCGCCCAAAATCAGAATGCCCTCGCCATACACTTCCACAAGCACACCGTGGCGGGTAATGCGGGGAGCCAGTTCCAGATTCAGCACGCTGATCAGACTGCCCATCAGGGTGCAGGTCGTCTCATTGGAGCGCAGCAGGGCAACACCATGCTTCTGCGCCAGTTCCTGCATCTCCGGGAACGGCGTCAGCTCCTCACTGCGGCAGACGATAACTGCCGGCGGCTGCTGGCGGAACAGCTGATCCAGTGCCTCATAGCGCTTTTCCGCTGAAAGCCCGGACAGAAAATTCATCTCTGCCAGACCCATGATCTGCAGCCGCAGCTTATCAAAATAATCATAGTATCCTGCCAGGAACAGACCCGGGCGGTTGACCTCCGCGATCTCCACGCAGATCTGATCCAGTTCCTTTGGAGTATAGACCACTTCCATACTGACACGGTCGATCAGTGTTTTGAGCGAGACATTGAATGTACCCATCCTTGTTCCTCCTGTGCTCCCTTTTGCAGTGCAATGCTGCATTTTTTGCAGGCACAGCATTGCATTCTTCTCTTTATTATAATAGAACCTCCCACAAAAAACAATACAGGTGCCCGCCCTTTTTCCTGATTCTTCCATAATCAGGCAGAATCCAGCGCAGCATCGAAATCATAGCGCGATTTTTTACATTTTTCTTACCTTTACACGGATTTTACATTCCCTCGATTTTGGATTTTACATTGCGCCGATATACTCATAGTCAGGAGAAACACATCAAAAACACGTCAAATCAAAGTGAGGAACCGTTTATGACGATTTTCAATGTCTTTTCGCTGCTGGGAGGTCTGGCCCTGTTTTTGTTCGGTATGGACATTATGGGCAAGGCTCTTGAAAAACAGGCAGGCGGTCAGCTGCAGAAGATCCTGAGCAAGCTGACCGATAACCCTTTCAAGGGCTTTTTTCTGGGTCTGGTCGTCACCGCTGTGATCCAGAGCTCCAGCGCTACCACGGTCATGGTGGTCGGCTTTGTCAACAGCGGTATTATGGAGCTTCATCAGGCCATCGGCGTTATCATGGGCAGCAATGTGGGCACTACAGTCACCAGCTGGCTGCTGAGCCTTTCCGGCCTGCAGGGCGACAGCCTGCTCATCCAGATGCTCAAACCCACTTCTTTCAGTCCTTTGCTTGCATTTATCGGCATTTTGCTGTATATGTGTAAGAGTGAGAAGAAAAAAGGCGTTGGCACCATTCTCATTGGCTTTGCCGTGCTGATGACCGGCATGACCACCATGTCCAATGCGGTGCTGCCGCTGCAGAACGAGGCCTGGTTCACCAGCCTGTTCACCCGCTTTTCCAACCCCATCCTGGGTGTTCTGGTGGGCGCTTTGGTCACCGGTATCATTCAGAGCTCCAGTGCCAGCGTTGGCATCCTGCAGGCCCTGAGTGCAACCGGCGTCATCACGTACGGCAGCGCCATCCCCATCATCATGGGTCAGAACATCGGCACCTGCGTTACCGCGCTGATCTCTTCGGTGGGCGCCAACAAGAATGCCCGCCGGGCTGCCATGGTGCACCTGTATTTCAACCTCATTGGTGTGACCATTTTCCTGATTGCCTTTTATGGTCTGAACGCCGTCTGCCACTTTGCCTTTGTGGACACCACCATCGAGGCCTGGGGCATTGCCGTGGTGCACTCGGCTTTCAACATTCTGGCAACCATCATCCTTCTGCCCTTTGCAAACGGGCTGGAAAAACTGGCCATTCTCACCATCCCGGACTCTCCGGAGCAGGAAAACTTTGCCCTGCTGGATGAGCGTCTGCTGAACACCCCGGCCATGGCTGTGGAGCGTGCCCGTGCCGCTACCGCTGAGATGGCCGAACTGGCCCGTGTGGGCGTGGTGCAGGCCATGAGCCTGACCCACACCTGGAACGATGAACTGGCCCAGAAGGTACGGGATGAGGAAGTGCAGGTAGACCGCTATGAGGATGCTCTTGGCACCTATCTGGTCAAACTTTCCGGCCGTGAATTGAGCCACGCCGACAGCCAGAGCGTGAACACTCTGCTGCACACCATCAGCGATTTTGAGCGCATCAGCGATCACTCGGTCAATCTGCTTGCTTCTGCCGAAGAGATACACCAGAAGGGAGTCCATTTCTCGCAGGACGCACAGGATGAACTGCAGGTTCTGGAAGATGCTGTGCAGGATACCCTGAGCCGCACCACTGATGCTTTCCGCAAAGGAGATCTGCATCTTGCCAGCAAGGTCGAACCGCTGGAAGCCGTGGTCAATGAGCTGGTGCGTGCCATCAAGGCCCGGCATATCGCCCGTCTGCAGGCGGGCAGCTGCTCCATCGAATATGGTTTTGTGCTGGATGACCTGCTGACCAACTATGAACGTGTGTGCGACCACTGCAGCAATGTAGCAGTTGCACAGATCGAGGTCGCGCAGGACAGCTTTGATACCCATGCCTACCTCAACGACCTGCGCCATGGCAATGACACCAAGGAAAGTGAAGAATTTCACCGCCGTCTGGAACGCTACCGTGAGCGGTACCTGTTCCCGGATGGAAAACCCGCCGAGGAGGATTGAGTTATGATTTATATTGTAGAAGACGATGCTTCCATCCGGGAGCTGGAACAATACGCCCTGCAGTCCAACGGATACGAAGTGCAGGGGTTTGAAAGCGCTGAGCCCTTCTGGCAGGCCATGCGGACTGCCGAACCAGAACTGGTGATCCTGGACGTGATGCTGCCCGGTGAAGATGGTTTTTCCATCCTCAAAAAACTGCGCAACACGCCTTCCCTGCGCAAGCTGCCCATCATCATGGTCACAGCCAAATCCAGCGAGCTGGATACCGTGCGCGGGCTGGACTGCGGTGC
>ERZ808246.2746-NODE-2746-length-10654-cov-2.763563_pt1 | contig 10654 bp, 16 predicted proteins | sample MGYA00521083_ERZ808246 | MGnify/ENA primary metagenome ERZ808246 (study PRJEB31516, sample SAMN03275577) | gut metagenome | biome: mammalia-associated habitat; material: feces | host: Papio cynocephalus | place: Kenya | collected 2012-07-07 ...
TTAGGTACATGGCTAATTGATAATGATAAAGCTTATGATGCTGTAAAAAAAGCTTTAGAAGTTGGTTATAGACATATTGATACTGCAGAAGCTTATGGTAATGAAGAAGGTGTAGGAAGAGCAATTAAAGATTCAAAAATTAAAAGAGAAGATATCTTTTTACAAACTAAATTAATTGCAGAAGCTAAAACATATACTGAAGCTAAAAGTTGTATTGAAGAATCATTTAAAAAATTAGGTGTTGATTATATTGATTTAATGATTATTCATTCTCCTGAACCATGGGCAAATTTTAGAGATGGTAATCATTATGAAAGTGGTAATTTAGAGGCTTGGAAAGCACTTGTTGAATTTTATAAAGCAGGTAAAATTAAAGCTATTGGTGTATCTAATTTTGAAAAAGTTGATTTAGAAAATATTATTAATAATTCTGATGTTAAACCAATGGTTAATCAAATATTAGTGCATATTGCTAATACTGATTTTGAATTAATTAATTATTGTAAAGAGCAAGGAATAGTGGTTGAAGCATATTCTCCTATTGCTCATGGTGAATTATTAAATAATGAAATTGTTAAAAAGATGGCAGACAAATATCATGTTTCTATTGCGCAATTATGTATTAGATATACATTACAATTAGGCTTAGTATCATTACCAAAAACAAGTAATAAAGAACATATGATTAGTAATAGTGAAGTTGATTTTGATATATCTAATGAAGATATGAAATCTTTATGTGAAATTGATAAAATTCATTCTTATGGTGAATCAAGTATATTCCCATGTTATTCAAAACAATTATAGATTATGAAAAATGTAGTTATAATATCATCTAGTTTAAGACCTAATTCTAATTCGGAAATATTAGCTAAATCTTGTGAAAAAGGTTTACTAGAAACTAATAATAAAGTAGAATTTATAACTTTAAAAAATAAAAATATTCAATTTTGTAAAGGTTGTTTATCTTGTATTAAAACTGGTAAATGTTTTATTAATGATGATGTAAAAGATATAATTAATAAAGCTAAAGAAGCTGATGTGATTATATTTGCTTCTCCAGTATATTATTATGGAATTTCAGGTCAATTAAAAACTTTATTAGATCGTTTAAATCCTTTATATGATATTGATTATAAATTTAAAGATATTTATTTAATTGCTACTGCTGCTGAAGATGCTCCACATACATTTGATAAATCTTATGAATGTTTACTTGGTTGGGTTGATTGCTTTCCAAAAGCTACTTTAAAAAGAATTATTAAAGCTGGTGGAGTAACTGATCCAAATGAAATAAATAAATTTAAAGATAAGTTATTAGAAGCATATAATTTAGGTAAAAATATTTAATTATTAAAAAAGATGTGAAATAAAAGTAGCATCTTTTTTTTATTTTAAAAGCGAAAAGAATATGGTATAATTATACCATAAAAAGTATATAATAAAATTAGGAGGATTTTATGGAAGCATTACCAAAAATATTACCAATTAACGAACTTAAAAATACTGCAAATATTTCAAAAATTTGTAAAGAAAGTAAAACACCGATTGTTATAACTAAAAATGGATATAGTGATATGGTTCTTATGAGTGTTGAATTATATGAACAAACTATTGCTAAATTACAAGCTGCTATTTTATTAAATGAAGCACTTAATGATTCTAAATCAAATGAAGAGAAAACAGAACTAAACTCTTTTATTAAAGGAATTATTAATAATGGACAATTTTAAAATTATAGTTGGAAAATATGCAAAAAAATATTTAATAGATATTTATAGTTATATATCTAATACTTTATGTAATAATAAAGCTGCGGTTAAATTGTTAAACAAAATTAATGATAAATTTGAAGAAATTAAAATATTTCCTAAAAGTGCTCCTTTGATTAACAATGAATATGTTAAAAATAAAAATATTAGAAAATTATTAATTGATAATTATATTGCTTTTTATGAAATTGATGAAATAAATTTAGAAATTAATATTATTCGAGTTGTTTATGGAATGATGAATTATATGGATATATTATAATGTAAATTAACGAACAATTTTAATAAAAATTCTTAATTATTAAAAAAGATGTGAAATGAAAGTAACATCTTTTTTTGTTGAATTAATAACTTATAATCTTATAATAGTACTTGCAAATACTAAATGAGGTATTAAAATGAAAAATTATTCAGATAAAATTTTAGAATCTTGGGGACAAAATAATGCTTTATATGTAAAGTGGTGTAATTTAAATAATTATAATTTTTATCAAATATTAGTTTTATATACTATGAATTGTCATGATATTATTACTCAAAAAAGAATAGCGGATTGTAATGGGTTATCTAAACAAACTGTTAGTAGTGTTATGAAAATTTTAAAAGAAAATAATTTAGTGTATTTATGTGAAGATAGTAATGATAAAAGAAAAAAAATTGTTAAGTTTACTGAAAAAGGAAGAGAATATGCAAATAATATTTTAAAACCTTTATATCAATTAGAAGAAAGAGTACTTGAAATAATTGGTGAAGATAAAATGAAACAAATGATAGATTCAATTAATTTATATAATCTTGTTTTTAGCCAGGAAATGGAGAATTTAAAAAATGAAAAATTATAAATTATATTTATTTTATGTTATTCCTTCTATTTTAGCTTTTGCTTTATCAGGAATTTATATAATTGTAGATGAATTTTTTATTGGTCAAAGTTTAGGCGATATTGGTTTAGCATCAATTACTTTAGGTTATCCAATTACTGCTTTAATTAGTTCTATTGGAATGGAACAGGAATTGGTTTGTCTGGAGCAATAAGTTATACAATTTTAAAGGCAAATAATAAAGAAAAAGAAGAAATCATTCAAAATCTTACAAAAAGAAATGAACGAATGTTTCTTTAATGTCAGTTTATTAATGCTTGTTTTAAGTATAATTTTAACAATTGTTTTATATTTTTTAGCCAATCCAATTGCTATTTTATTAGGGGCTAAAGGTGAAACGTTAATATATACAACTAAATATATTAAAGTTATAATTTTAGGTACTATTTTTCAATTATTAGCAACTGGTTTTACCCCTTTTATAAGAAATATGGGTGGATCTTTATTCGTAATGATATCAATGATTTTAGGCTTTATAACAAATATAATTTTAGATTATATATTTGTTTGGGTGTTAAATTTAGGTATGGTTGGTGCAGCTTTAGCAACTATTATTGGTCAATTAGTTACTTTAATATTTGCAATTATATATTTTATTAAGAAGAAATGTAAATTAGATTTTTCATCACTAAAAAATAATATTTTAAAAGAATGGGGCAAAATTTTAAAAGTTGCATTATCTCCTTTTAGCTTAACCTTTTCTCCAACCATAACTATGTTATTAATGAATAAATTTTTATTGATATTTGGTAATGAACAAGATGTTGCTATTTATGGATGTATTGGATATGTCGTTTCAATTGTTTATTTATTAGTACAAGGTGTAGGTGATGGTAGTCAACCATTAATTAGTCAATATTATGGTGAAAAAGATAATAAAGAAGTAAATTCTACCTGTTTAAAGGCATATTTATTATCAGGAATAATTACTATATTGAGTATTATTGTTATATTTGTTTTAAGAGATAAAATAGGTATTTCATTTGGTTCTTCTAATGAAACAAATCAAGGAGTTATTAAATATATAATATATTTCTTGTTAACTTTAATTTTTGTCGCGTTTACTAGAATTACAACTTCATATTTATATGCAACAAAAAACATATTTATCATATATATTAGTCTATTCTGAACCATTATTAACTTTAATTTTATTATTAATTTTAGGCAATTTATTTAAGTTAACAGGAGTATGGATATCAATTCCTCTTGCTCAATTTATTTCATTTGTTATTGCTTTAATAATAAAAATTTGTATAGATAAAAAATAATCAAATATAATTATAATATTTTAAAAAACTAGTTCGTAAATTATGTCTTTTTATATATGTTATAATTAATTTAGAAGAAATGGTAAACATCTTACATTTAAAATATTGCAAATATTAAATTTAATTTATAAATCCAACTGCAAGTTTTTTTTCTTTAAAACTTGCAATTAAAATAATAAAATAATATTTATAAAAAGTTAGAATTAACTAACAAAAATTTAAATAAATGTTTTATAATGAATTTATTGAGGTGCATTATGAAATATTTATCTATGCCACTTGGTATGTGGACTTTATTTAATAAATCATTTAAAAAACAATTAATGATAGTTTTTGGTTACGATAAAAAAGAAGCTAAATTAACAACAAAAAAAGCAAAAATAAAATATAAAGAAATAATAAAAGAAATACCAGAATTTGAAAAAGAAGATATTTTTAAAATGAATATTGTTAATTGTGCTTTATTAATTAGTTTTGTTTTATCTATGAAAAAAAGACCAACTGTTGAACAATTAACTATATATTATAAAGATGCCATGATGACTAATATGATGAAATGGTTTTGTAAAAAAAAGCGCAAAAACTAAATATACAGAAAAAGATATTAAAAGAATGACTTTAACTAGTAAATTAAAAGCTGCAGATAGAAATGAATATTCATGGAATATGGATTATTATCCTTATAGTGATGGAAGTGGATATGAAGCAAGATTTACTAGATGTGGAATATGTATGTTAATGAAAAAATATGGTTTATATGATCTTACTCCAAGTTTGTGTAATCTTGATTATGTAATGGCTGAAGCAGGTGGAGTAACTAATTTTGTTAGAGAATATACTCTTGCAAGTGGAGGTCCATATTGTGACTGTGGATACAAGAAAAAATAATTATTTAAAAGAAACAAAATTATTGGATTATTCTAATCCGTTAATACAAAAATTAATTCATGAAAAAAATTGGTTAACTTTAAATGAAAAACAAAAAGCTATAAGTATATATAATTATGTAAAAGATGATATTTTATTTGGCTATAACAAAGATGATAAAATAAAAGCATCTAAAGTAATTAAAGATGGTTATGGACAATGTAATACCAAAGGTATTTTATTAATGGCGTTATATAGAAGTGTAGGTATTCCTTGCCGAATACATGGTTTTTTAATTGATAAAAAATTACAAAAAGGGGCTATGACAGGAATTGTATATAAAGCATCTCCTAATAAAATATTTCATAGTTATGTTGAAGCATTTATTAATGATAAATGGTATGAATTAGAAGGATTTATTTTAGATAATAGATATTTATCTTCTTTACAAAAAAAGTTTAATAAAAGTGATAATTATTTTATTGGTTATGGGGTAGCTAGTAATAATTTTTTGAATCCACCAGTTTATTTTGATTGTTGTAATACCTATATTCAAAAAGAAGGTATTGTTTATGATTTTGGTTTATATGATGATCCAGATACTTTATTAAATGAACATGGACAAAATATGAATAAATTAAAAAATTTAATGTTTAGATTTATTGGTAGACATTTAATGAATAAAAATGTTAAAAAGATAAGAAATAATTAATTATTAATTTGTTCTAAATAACGATAAAATGTTGCTCTTTTCATAGATAAAATTTGACATGCATATTTACTTGTTATTTCTTTATTAAGATATTTATTAGCAATTTGATGAAAATTAGATGGTAATTTAATTTTAGGACGACCAAATTTAACTCCCCTTTTTTTTGCGCTTTTTATTCCTTCTAATTGTCTTGATTTTAATGTTTCTCTTTCATTTTGTGCGACAAAAGATAATAATTGTAAAACAATATCACTAATTAATTTTCCTACTAAATTATTGTTATCTTGAGTATTTAATAATGGCATATCAATAACTTTTATATTTGCTTCTATAATTTTAGTTATTAATCTCCATTCATCAATAATCATATTATAATTTCTACCTAATCTATCTATTGATTTAATTAAAACTAAATCATCTTTTTTTAGTTTTTTAATTAATTTTTTATAATTTTTTCTGTTAAAATCTTTACCTGATTCATAATCAATATAAATATTTTCTTTCTTTATTCCTGATTTTAATAATGCTTCAACTTGTCTATCAATATGTTGGTTAATTGTACTAACTCTTGCGTATCCGTAATTCATGTTTACTCCTATAAATTTATATAATTTATGGTAACAAAAATACATTTATTTTAAATATAAATAACCTTAAAGGTTAATTTTTATTGATTTATTAAAATAATTGTCATAATATATAAATGAACCTTATAGGTAAATTATTAGAGGTATTTAAGTTGAGGGTTACATATAGAAATAAAAAAATAGAAGCTATTTGTAATAATGCATCAAAAGCAGAAAAATATTATGGTATTAATGTAGCTTATAAAATACAAATACGTATAGATCAAATTGCTTCTGCGTCATCTGTTGATGAACTGTTGCGTTTTATAATTGGTAGATGTCATGCATTGTTAGGAAATAGAAAAAATCAATATGCAATGGATTTAGTACAACCACTAAGATTAATATTTATAGTTGATAAAACTGGACAAATTCAAATAGCAGAAATTATTGAAATAGTTGATTATCATTAAATAAGGGAGGAAATTTTATGATAAAAAGTAAAACATTGATTGCAACACCACCAGGATTTACAATAAAAGAACAATTAGAAGATAGATTTTTAACACAAAAAGAATTTGCTTTAAGAATGGAAATGTCTGAAAAACATATTAGTAAATTGATTAATGGAGAAGTAATTTTAACACCTGAAGTGGCTATTAGATTAGAAATGGTATTAGGAATTGAAGCATCTTTTTGGTTAAATTTAGAAGCAAGATATAGAGAAAAAATAGAGAAAATTAAATTAGAAAATAATATGGATGAAGATATTAAGTTAATAAATAATTTCCCTTATAATGAAATGGTTTCAATGCAATGGATTGAAAAAGCTAATTCTAATGAAGAAAAAGTAATTAATCTAAGAAAATTTTTTGAAGTAAATAGATTAGGATTATTATTTGAAAATGAAAAAATAAATGTTTTATATAGAAGAATAAATATAAATGATAAATCAAATTATTTTTTGTTAACATGGGCTCAAAAAGCTAAATTGGAAGCAAGAAATGTTATAGTGAAATCTATTAATATTGAGGGATTAAAAAAAGAAATTATTAAGTTAAGAGAAATGACATTTTTAGATCCTAAAATTTTTTGCCCTAAAATTGTAGAAATAATGTCTAATTATGGAATTGCATTGATTTTTTTACCACATATAAAAGGGACTTATTTGCATGGGGCAACATTTTATGATAAAAATAAAATTGTTGTAGGATTAACTGTAAGAGGAAAAGATGCTGATAAATTTTGGTTTAGTTTATTTCATGAATTAGGTCATATTATTTTAGGTCATATTAATGAAGATTATTATGAAGATATGGAATTAGAAGCTAATAATTTTGCTCAAAATATTTTAATACCTGATAACGAATATAAGTTATTTATTTCAAAAAAAGATTTTACTGAAAGAAGTATTATTGATTTTGCTGATAAGATAAATATTGATTATGGTATTGTTGTGGGAAGACTTCAAAAAGATGGATATATTTCTTATTCTAAATATAATAATTTAAAAACAAAATATATGATATGTTAATAATAAGGGGGGCTAGTATGACATTAAGACTAAAAAAATTAGTAAAAAAGAAGCTAATATTAAAATTATTGAAGCAATGAATAAATTTAAAACATTAGATAAAAAAGAAGATATTTATAGTTATTATAATAATGTTTTAGATAAAGTTTTTTGTTTAAATTATGATGCTATATTTGATTATATAAATAATATTTCTTTAGATTATTTTAAATGTATTATTCCATGTTTTATACCTATTATTAGTTATTATAAAAAAGAAGAACTTTAAAAATTAATAAAAAATAAATATGTTGAATTGATTGGTACAACTGATAAAGAAATAATTAGCTTAAGAAGGTTTTTAAAATAAAATTAATACTAAAGTATTAAAAAAAATACTGATTGAAAAATAAAAAAATTCCCTTTATTATTTTCTTAAAGGGAGTTTTAAGCATGATTAGAATTGCAATAGTAGAAGATGATAAATTGATGCAACAAGAACTTATTGAAGTAACACATAGATTTTTCAAAGAAAATAATTTAAAGTGCGAAACATATACTTTTTCTAGTGCTGAAGATTTTCTTATTGAATATGAAAATAATTATAATTTAATCTTAATGGATATTGATTTACCTAATATGGATGGGATGAGCGCTGTTAAGAAAATTAGAGAACATAGTTTAGATACAATGGTTATTTTTGTAACATCTTTAGCGCAATATGCAATAGAAGGTTATAAAGTTAATGCTTTTGATTTTATTGTAAAACCAGTTCAATATTATAATTTTGCTTTAACTTTGAAAAGAGCGTTAAAATCATTAATTGTTCAAGAAGAAAATACTATTGTAGTTAGCAATAAAAATTTCATGCAAAAAATAGAAATTAGTAATTTAAAATATATTGAAGTTATTAATCATAATTTATTTTTTCATACAGTTAATAATGTTATTGAAATGAGAGGAGTATTATCTACTTATGTAGAACAATTAAAAAAATATGATTTTGTTTTATGTAATAGATGTTATTTAGTGAATTTAAAATATGTTAGTAAAATAACACAAGATAATGTTATTGTCGGTAATGATAAATTAATTCTTTCTAAGAAAAGAAGAGCAGAATTTATTAATGCAATAAATTTATTTATTAATCGAGGTGGAGAAATAATTAAATGTTAACAGAACTTGGATTATATAAAATAATCTTTACTTTACAAATTTTAATTGCTATGTTTTTATTTAGTTTTAAAAGAATGAAATTAAGAAAACATGGTTTAATAAGAATTATATTATCAATTATTGTTTGTTTATCTTTAGCATTTATTTTTCCATTATTTAAAGATATATCATATTCGTGGTGGTATTCTTCTTTAATGTTTTTTATTTTATTTTGTTTTTGTTTTGTTTCTATGATTTTTATTTATGATGAACCATTACAAAAAATATTTTTTATTGCCATAGCTTCTTATACTACTCAACATTTATCATATCAACTTTATAATTTATTAATTACTGTTATTGATATTGATTATTTAACATCATCATCTCAATATAGTTCTAGTCCAGTTACATATTCTTCTTTTCAAGTATCTTTAATTTTATTTAGCATTATGCTAGTGGTTTATGTAACTATATATGAAATAATTAATGAATTTTTTATTGAAAAGATATGTTCTAAAAACGCTAAAGTAAGTAATATATCAATTATTGCTATTTCTAGTTTAATTTTAGCTATTGATATTATTTTTAATTCAGTAGTCGTATATTCAACTTTTGATAATAAAATAATTTCTATTATTATTTGTTTATATAACATTGTTTGTTGTTTAATGGTTTTATTATTACAATTTTATGTTATGAGTTTAAAACAATCTCAAACTGATTTATTAATTACATCTCAATTATTATATAATTCAGAAGAACAATATAAACAAAATAAAGAAAATATCGAATTAATCAATATTAAATGTCATGATTTAAAACATCAAATAGAAAGATTTTCTCAAAAAGGTAGTTTTTCTCAAGAAGAAAGTAAAGAATTAGAAAGCATGATTGATATTTATGATACTAATGTTAAAACAGGTAATGATGTTTTAGATTTAATTATTAAAGAAAAATCTTTATTATGTCAAAAAAAGAATATTAAATTAAAATGTTATGCTGATTGTTCTAAATTAAATTTTATTACTGAAACTGATTTGTATAATCTTTTTGGTAATGCTCTTGATAATGCAATAGAAGCTGTTAGTAAAATTAATAATCATGATAAAAGAAGAATAAATTTAATTGTTAAAAATATGATGTCATTTGTTTCTATTAATGTAGAAAATTATTTTGATGGACATATAGAATTAGATAAACAAGGGATTCCTAAAACTACTAAAAATAATGTTCAATATCATGGCTTTGGAATGAAATCAATTAAAATGATAATTAATAAATATCATGGAGATTTAAAAATAGTTACTGATGGTGATATTTTTTCATTATGTATTCTTTTTCCTCTTGATGAATAATATTTCACGACTTCAAACATATCGTCTACGACAAAATGTTGTTACTAAAATAATTTTTTAATATCCTTATAATGTCAAATTGACAGAAAGGGCTTTCATATGAAGAATTATGAAAATCCAAAACTTAAAATTGTTGAAATAGTTTTGGAAGATATAGTTTTAGTTTCAACAAATGAATCAATTAATAATATTTTTGATTACGATGAAGAACTTTAAAAGGAGGGGAAAATAATGAAAAAGACTTTATTTATTTTAGCAATAAGTGCATTTTCTTTAGGTATGTTATCTAATAATACTTTATTACCAAAAAATGATCTTATTGAATCTACTGAACTAGAAGATACTAAATTACAAAAAGTAAACATTAGAAGAGCAAATACTATTACTGAATTTCAAACATCTAAAATTTATACTCAAGTTGATACATCTGGTACATATTTAAGATTTGCAACTGCAATCAAAGGAGAAGTTAATTCAATTAAATATAAAAGAACTATTGAAGGATATACTTCTGATAAAGATGGATTTGAAGTTACAACTCTTTATAAAGGTATAAGTA
>ERZ808246.2747-NODE-2747-length-10653-cov-10.730043_pt1 | contig 10653 bp, 10 predicted proteins | sample MGYA00521083_ERZ808246 | MGnify/ENA primary metagenome ERZ808246 (study PRJEB31516, sample SAMN03275577) | gut metagenome | biome: mammalia-associated habitat; material: feces | host: Papio cynocephalus | place: Kenya | collected 2012-07-07 ...
TGCCCTGGATGGATTCCTGCGGAGGCGAGACCTCCACATAGGCCACGCCTTCCGGACCGTAGGTGTTGGTGCATTCCTTGGCGATGGTGTTCCATGTCTGCTGGAATGCGATGACCTGCACATCCGTGCGGACGGCCGCTTGCGTCCCGGATCGGGGCTGAGCCATGATTGGCGCTGCGGTAAGGGAAGCACAAGCCATGACAACGCTGACACCGGTTGCCATCATGCGGCCAACCGGCCGCTTCGTTCGTTGAACGACCATTGTTCTCCATTCTCATCATCGAGGTCGGATCAGCGTTTCATGGATTCTGAAGCCGACAACGCATGCATCACAGGTATTCGCTTCCACGCGAATAATCCAGAATTCACTCGCTTATATATGCATACGTTTGCATTCTGAATGAGGACTAATTCTAACAATATAATTGCGCAGTGCAATGAAACAGCGAGACTCGTTATAAGTGAGGACTTGGCAGCAAATCGCTTGCAAAACAGCGTCAGCAAACGGCAGCATGTTTCTGCAATAGTTGCGGCATCGAATACTCAATCTCTCCACGGGAAGCATTCAGACACGCCCCACCATGAACCGGCATGAATCATAATTCATCAATGAATATGACATCGTTTTCAAGCGCGGCTATAAGACGACACTGTTTTAAGCATGCCCGCATAGCAAAAAGGCAAAGGTCCGTATCGGAGAGATACGGACCTTTGCCATTATTTATTCAGCAGATGCGCAACGGATTCGAGAGCCAGTTTGTATCCGTAGAAGCCCATGCCGGTGATGGTGCCCGTCGCCACGGGTGAAATCACAGAACGCTTGCGGAACTCATCACGCGCAGAAGGATTGGAGATATGCACCTCCATCAACGGTAGACCGGCATCGATTACCATATGGGCCGCGTCGGCAAGTCCGTAGGAATAGTGGGTGAAAGCCGCCGGATTCATGACGATCGGAGTTTTCTCGTCCGTCGCTTGATGCATCCAATGGATCATCTCAGCCTCATCATCGCTTTGACGCACTTCCACATCAAGTCCCAGTTCCTTGCCCCATTCAGTGCACAGTCTGCGCAGGATCTCAAGATCCTGTTTTCCATACACGTCGGGCTGACGTACACCAAGACGACCGAGGTTCGGCCCGTTAACAACCACTACTTTGACCATATCGCTTCCTTGTGTATTCGTATTTACGATTGCATTTCACCGCTGGATACGACGGAACGCCTCTTCGACGGCATCCGCCGGCGGATCCTCAAGATGGATGGGATGACCGAGAGACTCGAGTATGACGAACCGCAACTTGTTGCCACGCGCCTTCTTATCGCGGTGCATCAGCGCCAGCACATCGTCCCAACTGCCGTTATTCCATGATGTCGGCAGCCCAAGAGAACCAAGCAGTGAGCGATGGTAATCGACCAAATCCTGATCGATATATCCGAGCAGATGCGACAATTCAGCCGCATAGACGCAACCGACGGCAACGGCATTGCCATGCCTCCAACGGAAATGCTCCAGCTTTTCAATGGCATGGCCGAGCGTGTGTCCGTAATTGAGGAACTCACGCAATCCGGCTTCCTTGAGATCAGCGGATACATGGTACGCCTTCACGCCAACGGTACGCTCGATAAGCTCGGCCACGACATCCTTAAGCCCAGATTCAAGGAATGCCGGGCCGTCGAAGGAGCGCAGCGCATCGGCGTGGCTTTCAAGGATATGCAGAATCTCCGGGTCCATGATGAAACCGGATTTCGCCACTTCGCCTAACCCCTCGATGAAGATGTCGTTTGGTAGTGATGTCAGCGTCTTCATATCGGCGAGCACACCTGCGGGCGTATAGAACGAACCGACAAGATTCTTGCCTTGCGGGGTGTTGATGCCGGTTTTCCCTCCGGTGGAGGCATCGACCATGGCCAACAGCGAAGTCGGGCAATTCACGTAACGGATGCCTCGCATCCAAGTAGCTGCCACAAAGCCGGCCAAATCGGTGGCTGCGCCACCGCCAAGTCCGACAATCGCATCGGAACGGGTGAAACCTTCCTCTCCCAAACGTTGCCAAATGCCGTTTGCCACTTCGATGGTTTTGCCGGATTCAGCATCGGGGATGACGATGTCGTGCACGTCATAGCCCGCTTGGCGAAGCAACGCGCGCGCGCGATCGGAATGCCGCTGCACCGGTTGCGTATGGATCAACGCCACTTTGACGGGCTTGTCCCCCAGCACCTGGGCGAGCTGGCCCATCGCCCCTTCGCCGATGCGCACATCGTAAGGTTCGATGGTAGTTCCGGTGACATGAACGACACGTTGTTCAATCATTTCCATCAGCTTTCTAGCAGCGGCCTGTGGCGTCTGACCGTGGGTGCGCACATGCACATTCGACACACGCCTGAATACCGGATCACGTTCCTTGTACAGCTTCTTCCAACGTCTGTTGGCATCGCCATTGAGCATCGGACGGCCACCGCCACGATTAGCGCGTTCCATGGCCTCCCGCGGATCAGCCATCAGATATACGACTTTGCCTCCATCTGCGACATATTCAGCGAGCCCCCGCTGAATCGATGGGGTCATTGGCGCTCCTCCGCCCAAGGAGAAAATACCGTCGAAATCCTCCAGCATGTCAAGCACGATATCGCTTTCCAACTTGCGGAACCGGGGCTCGCCATACTTTTCGAAATACTCGGGAATTTTCATTCCCGCATCATGCTCGATCTCATTGTCGGCGTCGGCGAAAGGCAGACTCATCATCTGCGCCACTTCCCTACCGACGCGGGTTTTGCCTGCACCCATCATGCCGATGATGACGGCAACCGGTCTATGTGTCACGGTCATGGGACGGCTCACCTCATGTGCTCCGGCCAAGAAGCCACATATTGTTCGGCATTACGTTTGGTTTCAGAAACATGATCCCCGCCGAACTTCTCCAGAACGTACTGCGCGAGGGTCAGCCGTACCATCGCTTCCGCCACAACGGCGGCGGCGGGAACAGCCGTGTTGTCGGAACGCTGGTTGATGGCCTGCGCGGCTTCACCTGTCGTAATGTCAACAGTGCGTAGAGCCTTGGGGATGGAGGGGATGGGCTTCATTGCGGCACGTACCACAATCGGCTGCCCATTGGACATGCCGCCCTCGATGCCACCTGCGCGGTTGCTCAATCGAACGATGTGACCATCCTCGTCCATCGCCATCTCGTCATGCGCTTCCGATCCCGGACGCATCGCCTCGAGGAAACCATCACCGATTTCCACACCCTTGATGGCCTGGATACCCATGACCGCACCTGCCAGCGCCGCATCCAAACGGCGGTCAGACTCGACGTATGTGCCGACACCCGCGGGAACGCCATATGCCACAACTTCAATCACGCCTCCCAATGTGTCAGCGGCCTCTTTCGCCTCATCGATGCGCGCAATCATCTGTCGTTCAGCCGACTTATCGAGTGTTCGCACAGGAGAGGCATCCAATGCGTCAAGATCCTCCGGCTTCGGCAATACGGCATTTTGGGGATCAGTGATGCCCGCCCCGCCGATGGACAGCACGTGGGAGACGGTACGGATGCCAAGGGTCTGTTCGAGGAATAACTTGGCGACCTCTCCCAAAGCGACACGGGACGCTGTCTCACGCGCGCTGGAACGTTCCAGCACCGGTCGGGCGTCATCAAAACCATATTTCCGCATGCCCGTTAAATCAGCATGCCCCGGACGAGGACGGGATAACGGAGCGTTGCGCCCTTCCCGTGGAATGTCGTGATCAAGCGGATCAGCACTCATTACCTCAGTCCACTTCGGCCATTCGGTATTGGCGATTTCGATAGCTATCGGAGAGCCGATGGTCTGGCCGAAGCGCACGCCGGTGAGCATACGAACCTTGTCTTGTTCGAATTTCATTCGTGCGCCACGCCCATATCCAAGGCGTCGACGAGCCAACGCGTCGACGATGTCCCCGGTGGTGACGTGGATGCCCGCGGGCAGCCCTTCGATCATGGCTACGAGTGCCTCGCCGTGCGATTCACCTGCTGTCTGCCAGCGCAACATGCCAACTCCTTTTCTGCCAAATGCAACTCGTGGACTATCTTAACGGTATGTGGTACATGATTTGTTTGCCGAGTCTGCTCTGTGGACTGGCCGTCAGCATCGAGGATATTCGCTCACGCCGTATTCCCCGCGCGTGGATAGCCTTAGGTTGCTTGGCGCAAATCAGTATGAATGTCATATATGCGTTATCGATCAATTCCCTGTTTCTGGTGTTGCAGGCGCTGCTGTTCGCCATATTGGCCACCGCGCTGCAGTTCGCACTGGCCCTCATCAAACCAGGCGCCTTAGGATTCGGAGACGTGACCACGACTTTGTTGGTCGGTTTGTCCGTCGGCATGTTCGGACTTCTCGCGGTTGTTGCATGGTGGCTCGCGATAGGCATTCTGGGGCTGTTGTGGCTTGCAATCTGGACATGGATCGATCCGCAGAGACACACGCGTTTTGCCGGTAAAACGCCGTTCGCCCCGGCAATTGTTATGGCCGGGGCGGTAGGCGTGCTCATTGGCGTGGCCGTCTGACGATCTCAGTTGGCGTTTTCGTTGCTATTTTTGTATTCGTCGCGAATCTTCCAGAACTCGTCCTCCGTCTCGACGAATTTCGTTTCACCCGTCTTGAGATTGGTGGTGACGAAATACAACCACTTGCCTTCCGGCGGGTTCATGGCTGCGACTATCGCGCCATCGCCTGGGTTGCTGATGGGTGTCGGAGGCAGCCCTTGATGGATCCTCGTGTTATACGGATTGCCGTCATCGTTTAACTGAGCATCAGTCAATTGGCTTGCGGAGATGCCGAGCCCATAGGCAACCGTGGTATCCATGCCGAGCGGCATGTTCTTATCAATGCGATTGAGGATGACCCTGGCCACTTGGCCGTAATATTTCTCATTACCGACTTCGGACTCGGCGATGGAAGCGATATTCATGATACGCTCACGATCATCGCCGGAAGGCACTCCCAAGGAATCCAACTTGGCGATACGAGCTTGGACCATTTCCTTGATGATGGCGTCGGGTTTCTTGCCCTGAACGTTATAGCTCCCCGGTTCAAGCCATCCTTCGAAACTGCCACCGGCTTCACTTGGAAGAATGCCGGCACCGCCCGCGTCGATGATGGTCTTGAATTCCGCAACATCCTGGCCGGACGCCTGTGCCGCGTTGGCGATGACATCTGACACGCGTTCTCCGGCCTTGACTTCGGCGAAACCACCGGCCTTGCTTTGATCGGAAAGAATCTTGACGACATCAGAAGCCTTCATATGCGTTTTCAACGCATATGATCCTGGATACAAAGTCGCGCCTGCCGCGGAAACCGCGGAAGTGAACGCAGACTCGGACTTAACGATACGTGCCTTGACCAAATTCCGCGCAATTTCAGCAGCTCCCTGACCGGTTTGCACGGTAAAAGTCGTGTCCTTATCCCCCGGTCCGCTGTAGTCCTCAATTTGAATCTGAGCACTACTCGCATTCAACGCTTTGAAATGTTTAATCAGACGCGCGCCGAAGAAGCCACCGGCAGCCAGTACCGCAATGGCGACTGCCACCGCCACAATCGTCAGATAACGGCGGCGGCGTTTCAATTCACGACGCTTGCGCATGGCACGTCGCGATTTCGGGGGTTGAGGAGGCAAGGAATCATCCGAAGACGAAGCGCCAGAGGTCTCGACCCATTGCGCGTTGTCGGAGAAAAAATCATCAAGATTGTCGGTCATGGGTCTCTCCTCCCAACTCTTTGTTCCGATCGAGCGCAGTCTGTAGAATCACCACCGCGGACTGCTGGTCGACCATCGGACGATGTCTGCGTCCGCCGATTCGCGCATCAAAAAGTTGTCGATGCGCAGTCACTGTGGTCAATCGTTCGTCGACGAGTTCGATTATCGGAACACTCGTGAGCGTATAGTCATCATTCGCTACCGCAAATGACAATCTTTTACCAAGATTCGCCGTCCAGCGTCGCGCTTTTTTCGCACTCTTGCCATCTTCTCCGTTCAACAGCAAAGGCAAACCCACAACGACATGATCCACCGATTCGTCCTCAATGACGTCGATGACTTCATCCAACGCGCGGAAGGAATCACCGTATACTTGGATGTTGCCTATGGGATGCGCGAGGGTGAGCTCGGGATCGGACAATGCGAGTCCGACCCGAGCATCACCCAGATCGATTCCAAGCCAAACCATGCTTGAGGATTCAGCCCTTCATAGCTTGGCTGGCCAGCGCATCAAGCGCCTCGCCGATCATGGTGGCGTCCACGCCACCACCTTGAGCGAAGTCCGGCTTGCCGCCGCCACCACCACCAAGCATCTTGGAAGCGCCACGGACCAGATCGCCAGCCTTGATTCCCTGCTTGCGCGCGGTTTCGTTTGTTGCCACGGCGACCATGGGCTTGCCGTCCTCGTTCACACCGGCAAGAGCCACCACGACCGGCGCATCTTCACCGAGCTGGCCTCTCACATCAAGCACGGTCTTACGCAAGGCATCGAAGGAGCCAAAGTGCTCGACGTTCTTGACGGCGACCTTGACCGGAGTCTGGGAAGCTTTGGCCTGAGCCACCAACGAAGGAACGGAGGCAGCAAGCTGCGATTCGTACATGGCGGCCAAACGACGATCGGATTCCTTAAGTTTGGCGAGCAGGGCGTTCACACGATCGGCAAGTTCATCCGGACGGGCGTTGACCATATCCGAAAGCTGGGAAACCAATGCATGCTCACGGGCGTTGAACTCATACGCACCTTGGCCGACGACGGCATCAACGCGACGAACACCCGAACCGATCGAGGCCTCGGACATGATGTTGATGGCACCAATCTTGCCAACGTGGTCGATATGGGTGCCTCCGCAAAGCTCGCGGCTCCATCCGTCCTCGCCAATGGAGACCACGCGTACGATATCGCCATATTTCTCGCCGAACAAGTGCATGGCACCCAACGCAATGGCGTCATCGAACTTCATTTCCTTGGTGGTCACGGCAAGATTCTCACGCAGCTTCTCGTTCACACGAGCTTCAACGGCGTTCATGGCATCCTTGCTCGGAGCACTGGACCATTGGAAATCGAAACGCAGACGGTTTGGAGCGTCTTCAGAGCCGCGCTGAGTGGCCTGAGGACCAAGTTCTTCGCGGAGCGCCTTGTGCACCATATGGGTGGCGGTATGAGCACGGGCGATGGCGCCACGTCGATCGAGATCGATATTGGCATTGACCTCAGCGCCGACCACCAGAGTGCCTTCAGTCAGACGGCATTGATGCACGATGAGATCCTTAATCGGCTTCTGCACATCATCAACCTCCAGCACCGCTCCGTCGTCGGACAGAATCTCACCCTGATCGGCGAGCTGTCCGCCGGCCTGAGCATAGAACGGCGTACGGTCGAGAATGACTTCGATATTGGCTGGTCCTGTGACGGCTGGAACGGATCCCTTGCCCTCCTGCATAATGCCCAGCACCTTGGCGCGGGCGGACATGTCGGTATATCCAAGGAAATCGATTGGCTGGACCAAGGTCTTCTTGAAATCGTCGTAAACGGACAGGTCCACATTGTGTCGTTTCTTCAACGCATCCGCACGGGCACGGCTCTTCTGTTCGGCCATGAGCTCACGGAATTTCGCCTCATCGACTTTCACGCCCTGGTCCGCTGCCATCTCAAGGGTCATCTCGATTGGGAAGCCATAGGTGTCATGCAGTTTGAAGGCATCTTCGCCGGATACGAGGTCCGAACCCGCCTGCCGGGCTTTAGACACAGCCATGTCGAAGATCTCGGTGCCCGACTCAAGCGTGCGGCGGAACGCGTCCTCCTCGCCGTACGCGGCTTCGGACACATCATGGAAGGTGTCATTGAGTTCAGGATAGCTCGGCTCCATCGCGGCTTTGGACGTCGGCAACAAGGTCGGCATGACCGGTTCAGTCACGCCAAGCTCGCGCATGGCCTTGACCGTGCGGCGCAGCAAACGACGCAGTACATAGCCACGGCCATTGTTGGACGGACGTACACCGTCGGACATGATCATCAGGGCGGAACGCACATGATCGGCGACGATACGGAAGCGCACGTCCATGGCCTCATCGTCTCCATAGGCACGACCGGAGAGTTTCTCCGCGGCCTCGATGACCGGGAAGACTTCATCGGTTTCATAGATATTCTGCTTGCCCTGCATCAGATAGGCAAGACGTTCCAAACCGGCTCCGGTATCGATGTTCTTGTTCTCGAGTTCACCAACGATGTGCAGATCAGTCTTGGATTTGACGTTATCGACCTCATAGTTCTCGAACACGAGATCCCAAATCTCAATGTATCGGTTCTCGTCGGCAATCGGACCGCCCTCGACGCCGTATTCCGGGCCACGATCAACATAAATCTCAGAGCAGGGGCCGCCAGGACCAGGACCACCGGTGGTCCAGAAGTTGTCTTCCATGCCCATGATCTGGATATGCTCAGGGTCTACGCCTTCGTTCTTCCACATGGAACGGGCTTCCTCGTCATCCGTGAATGTGGTCATCCACAACTTCTCCGGATCAAAGCCATAACCGCCCTTGTTCTGGGGGGTGGTCAGCAGCTCATAAGCGAAATGGATGGCTTCCTCCTTGAAATAATCGCCAAAGGAGAAATTGCCGAGCATCTGGAAAAACGTGCCATGGCGAGTGGTCTTGCCAACTTCGTCGATGTCCAAAGTGCGCACGCACTTCTGGTTGGAAGCCATACGGTGCTTCGGCGGAGTCTGCTCGCCCATGAGGTATGGAATAAACGGGACCATGCCTGCGATGGTGAACAGTGTGGTCGGATTGGGGGAAATCAGCGACGCCGAGGGAACGACGAGGTGACCTTGCTTTTCGAAATAGTCTAGATAGCGCTTCGCGATTTCAGAAGTGCGCATATGGAATTGAGCTCCTTTATTGCTGGAAAGCCTGATGCCTTCCAAACGTGTGGTTGGTTGCTTGAATGTGCCGGCCGGATCGGACGATCAGTTAGTCCCGTCCGCATACTTTGCATTGAGTTCAGTCTCACGGGCTCGACGCGTGGCGTTGAATTCATTGACCAAGCCCTCAAGCGTGCGCATGGTCACATGGTCCTGATCGGGACCAAGCAGGAACTGGCGCGCCATATCAGGCGTATTGGCTTTTACATATGCCTGCGCTTTGGTGACGGCGACAACGCCGATGCCCACGCCGATGGAAATCCAGAAGAGACGTTTGAACATTACTTCCCCTTGTTGCTGCTGGCGCGATTAGCATTTTGCGTGTTTGCGAAAGATTGCGCCGTGGCCTTCAACGCATATGCCGCCGAAGCGATTTTAATAACGGGCTTGCCAAGGAATGACCCATACAAATCAGTCAACGCGCTGACGTTGTTGGCTGTGGTGGATGCCGCCGCGGAGATTTTGTTGACGTCTGCCAACGACTTATTGACCTGTTGTACCGTGGTCACACCTTCGTCAAGCGCCGGAATCGCATGGTCTCCGGTGTCTTTAACGGTCTCGGCGATCTGATCGAACAGCTTGCCGAGACGAATCAACGGGTAGATCATGAAACCGGCAAGAATCGCAAACGCGATTGCCGCAATCAGACCGGCGATCTCTCCAACACCCATCTTGTACCTCTTTCCAGCTCCACGGTTATCCGCGAACACAATACCGGCATAACACTAGTAAAAAGCCACGACTGAGACAAGCGGATTCACTGGTTGTATGAAATCACGGTGACCGCGTCTTCGATGGACTTGTTCGTATCGAAATCCAAATCGGTCACAGATCCGTTTGCCGGTCGTTCGCTCAAATCATAGCCTTCGGGAGCGAACCGATGCATGAGGCTCAAAAGCGTGTTGCCGTGGGAAATCTGCAACACATGATCGCCGTCCTTGAGCCGTGGATTGGACGCGATCAGCGCGAATCCACCTTCTACACGACGCCAGTACTCAGCATCCGACTCGGCATCATGGAAAGGATCGGCTTCCTTCAGGAAATCACGCGTGGCTCCAAGACCGTATTGATTCACAATGTCATTGTAGCTTTTCGCGCCATGAGGACCACCGGCAGCGGTCCATGCGACGCCCATATCCTGTCCTTCGAAATATCCGTAGAATTGCTCACGGAAGTGCATATCGCTGGTTAGCTGTGGACGTATATGCCCCGCGGCTTCGTTCACGTCGAGAATCCGCTGAGCAGTCACTTGGGCGCGTGTGGTGTCGGAGCAGTATGCCGCGGCAAAATCATACCGCTCTAGTTTGCCGGCAGCTTTGTCGGCGTCAGCGAGTCCGGCCTCGGTCAATGGAGAGTTCGACCAGCCTTGGAGTCTGTTGTATCGGTTGAAGAACGTCTGTCCGTGTCGGACCAAGTGAAGATGAAGCAACATATACTCTATGGTACCCAGCCGGTCATCCAACGACATGCGGCGCCATCGACCGGAAAGCGAGAAGCCTCGCATCCCACAAGGGTTGCGAGGCTTCTGCTGTATGTCCTTAAACTGTATGTTTTTACAGTGAGATAATCCAGGTCAGCGAGCGTAGAATTCGACCACGTACTGGATGTTGACCTGAACCGGAATCTCTTCGGCTTCCGGCTTGCGGGTCAGAGTGGCCTTCAAAGAAGGCAGGTTGACGTCCAAATAACCCGGAACCGCCGGCAGCACATCACG
>ERZ808246.2752-NODE-2752-length-10642-cov-3.800888_pt1 | contig 10642 bp, 8 predicted proteins | sample MGYA00521083_ERZ808246 | MGnify/ENA primary metagenome ERZ808246 (study PRJEB31516, sample SAMN03275577) | gut metagenome | biome: mammalia-associated habitat; material: feces | host: Papio cynocephalus | place: Kenya | collected 2012-07-07 ...
AGCAGCAGATGCTGGCCGTGGGCCGCGCCCTGATGAGCCGCCCGCAGCTGCTGATGCTGGACGAACCCAGTCTGGGCCTGGCCCCGCTGGTGGTGCGCGAGATCTTTGACATCATCACCGAGCTGAACCAGAAGGGCATCACCGTGCTGTTGAACGAGCAGAACGCCAATATGGCCCTGAAAGTGGCCGACTACGCCTACGTGCTGGAAACCGGCACCCTGACCCTTTCCGGCACCGGTGCCGAACTGCTGGCCAATGAGGAAGTCAAGGCCGCCTACCTGGGCAAAAAGCGGAAGTAAACGATTCCGGGCGCAGGCCCGCTAAAAACAGAACCATCTGCAGCAACCTCTTCGATTTTCAAAAATCGGAGAGCCTCTGTTGCAGATGGTTTTTTGTTTTATTCAGTTTCCAGCGGCAGCCAGATCATGGTCCTGGCCCCGTGGGGCGTGTTCTGGCCGAACACGGCCTGCCCGCCGTGGGCAGCGGCGATCTGCTCCACCACGTGCAGCCCCAGGATATGCGGAGCATTCTCGCCGGGCTCCGGGCTGTGCATGGCTGCCAGCACGGCAGGCGGATAACCGGTGCCGTCATCCGTCACGGTCAGACAGAGGCGGTCCTGCGCCACATCGGTGTGCACCTGAATGTTCACCGGCCGGGCGTTATGCCGCACGCTGTTGCACAGCAGATTTTCCAGCAGGCGGCCCAGCAGGGCCTGATCCGCCAGCAGCACCGCGTGCTCTGCGGCTTCGGTCTGGGTGAGAGAGAGCCCGCACCGCTCCGCCAGCGGGTCTTCACTGAACTGTGCCGCCAGCCGGCGCACCAGCGGCCCGGCGGCACAGCGTTCCCGCCGCAGGGGCTGGGCCCCGTACTGCAGTTTGCTGGTCAGATTCAGGTCATCGATGCGCGTGCGCAGCTTTTCGCTCTGGATGCGGATGCCGCCCGCCTTCTGCCGGGCAGCATCCGGCAGGGAAGGGTCACGCTCCAGCTGCTCGGCCCAGCCCATCATGAGCGCCAGCGGGGTGCGTACATCGTGGCTGACCCCTGCGATCCACTGGGTGCGGGCATTGTCCCGCCGGGCCAGCATCTCGCTCTGCTTCTGCAGGTGGGCGCTGGTCTGGTTGAGTTTTGCAGCCAGCTCCCCGGCAAAGCCGCCGGTGGGCAGCTGCACGGGCTGGCCCTCGGCCAGAGCGTCCAGTCCGGCGGCCACGGTCTGCAGCTGCCGGGCGCCCCGCCAGCTGACCAGCAGGCAGACCGCCAGCCCCAGCAGGAGCAAAAGCAGTGCTACCGGCAGAATGCTGCCCACAACATCCGTAAGGAGGCCCGGTGAGTTATAGACGTTGTATTTCCACATACTGCCCCTGGGCATGGCAATGACGAACAGGCCGTAATCCTCCGTCCAGCAGAACACGGGATAATCGTCCAGATACCACTTGGCAAAGCGGGCCACATCGCTGGAGCTGTAGCGGCGCGGGAGATCGTCCGGCATCGCATAGCTCCACACCACATTGCCGGTATCATCCAGCACCATGGCCCAGGCGTAGCCATCCATCCATTCCTCCGCCGGATGCTCCGGGCCGAAGGTCAGCCCCTCCGCCGTCTGCCGCATGGCATCCGCAATGCGTCCGGAGGAGTATTCCTTCTGCGGGGCACGGGTGCTTTCCCGCCAGCCCAGCCAGGCAATGAGCCCGATGCCCAGCACGGCCAGCACCAGCACCATGCCCGCCGCCGCCAGCACATAGCGGCGGATGAGCCGTGCAAAGGTTTTCATGCCGGTTCCTCCTTTGCCAGTTTGTAGCCGATGCCGCGCACCGTAAGCAGCCAGCACGGATGGCTTGGTTCTTCTTCCAGTTTTTCGCGCAGGTGGCGGATGTGCACGTTCAGGCTGTTCTCATATCCATAGTAATCCGCACCCCACACGGCGGCACACAGGGCGTCATAGGTAACGATGTGCCCCCGGTTCTCCGCCAGCTTGTTCAGCAGTGCCAGCTCGGTGGCGGTAAGGGCAAGGGTACTGCCGTCCGGCAGAGAAACAAGCGCATCGTTCCGGTCCACCGTGCGGCTGCCCAGCTGCAAAAGCGCTGTGCGGGTGTGGGAGAGCCGGGCCCGGTAGGTCCGTTCCAGAATGCGCTGCACCCGCAAGAGCAGCTCCTGCATCAAAAAGGGCTTGGTCAGGTAATCGTCCGCCCCAAGGCCCAGCCCGAACAGCCGGTCTGCGTCCGCATCCCGGGCAGAGAGGAACAGCGCCGGAACATCCGCCCGGGCCCGCAGCGCTCGGAACAGGGAAAACCCATCCCCGTCCGGCAGATTGATATCCAGGATCATCAGTTCCGGCTGCTCCACGGCAAAGCTGGCCCTTGCCACCGCGCAGCTCTGCGCCGCGCGGATGTGATGGTATCCGGCTTCTTCCAGCTGCTCGCGCAGGAGGCGCAGCAGGTCGGCATTGTCATCCACAATGAGAAGTTTTGCGTCCTAGATGGTGGTCATAAGTTTGGTTCCTTTACGTTGCCTTTTGTCGCTTTCCCAAATGAGAAAAAGCATCTGACTGCCACCCCTTCTGTCTGCTCGTTATACTCGCAGCCACCTTCCCCAAGGGGACGGCTTTTTCGCAAAAAGGCGCCCCCTTGGGGGAGCTGGCAAAACCATCAGGTTTTGCCTGAGGGGGTAAATTGTTTTTCTTTTTCCATTTTACTATAGCATACTTTTCCATCCACGGCTGCCAATCCCCGCAAATTTAAGGGGAAATTAAGCCTGGCTTCCGGTGCGCTTAAGCCGGGCGGTGTAAGATGACAGCGTAAACCGCAAACGAAAAGGAGCGAACGTGTATGAAACCTGTCATCGAAACCCACGACCTTTGCAAAAGTTACAGCGGCCGCACCGTGGTGGACCACCTGAACCTGACCGTCCCGCAGGGATGTGTATACGGCTTTCTGGGGCCCAACGGTGCGGGCAAATCCACCAGCATGAAAATGCTGCTGGGCCTGTGCCACCCCACCGGCGGCAGCGTGGAACTTCTGGGCCATGTGCTGAACGAAGAGAACCGCATCGGGCTGCTGCGCCAGACCGGCAGCCTGATCGAATCTCCCTCCGGCTACCTGCATCTGACCGCGCGGGAAAATCTGGCCATCGCAGCCGACCTGAAAGGGGTGGACCACAAGGACATTGCACGGGTGCTGGACATCGTGCACCTGACCAGTGCTGCAGACCGCAGGGTAGGGCACTACTCACTGGGCATGAAGCAGCGGCTTGGCATCGCCACGGCCCTGCTGGGCAGCCCGAAGGTGCTGATCCTGGACGAACCCACCAACGGTCTGGACCCGGCTGGCATTCAGGAAATGCGCAGCCTGATTGCCTCCATGCCTCAGACCACCGGGGCCACCGTGCTGATCTCCAGCCACCTGCTGGGCGAGATGGAGCAGATGGTGACCCAGGTGGGCATCCTGAACCATGGCAGACTGCTGTTTGAGGGACCGCTTGCCGAGCTGCAGCGCCACAGCCGGGGCGGCACCCTGCTGCGGCTGCTGGATGTGCAAAAAGGCCTTGCCGTGCTGCAGGCGCAGGGCATCCGAGCCGCCGCGTTGTCCGCGCAGCCGGACGTGCTGCAGCTGCCGCCCATGCCGGATGAAGCGCTGGCGACTCTGGTCAGCGCCCTTGCCGAAAATCATGCCGGCGTAGTGGGCCTGACCGCTCAGACCAAAAATCTGGAGGAGATCTTCCTCAGTCTGACCAGCGGCAGCGGGGAGGTGGCATAAAATGGCAGCCTTCCGTGCAGAACTTCAAAAAGCGCACCGGCGGCATGATCTTGCACTCTGCCTGCTGCTGCCGGGCATTCTGGTGCTGTGGGTCGGCGGGCTTTCCCCGGCCAGCCCGGAGGAACTTGCCAACGGCTACAGCGCCCTGTTTTACAGCATTCCGGTCATCGAAGCCATCCTGCTGCCGTTGATGATGGCGGTGCTGGCCTCCCGCTTGTGGGATATGGAAGTAAAAGGGAATACGACCAAACTTTTGTACACCCTGCAGAGCCACCGCAGCCTGTTTGCCGGCAAAGCGGTGTTCGGCGTGCTGGAAGTGCTGCTGACCATTGTACTGGAACTTTCCTGCATTCCGGTGCTAGGGTGGGTGCACGGCTACACCGAGGCGTTTCCCCGCGCGCAGTTCGTATACCTGTTCTTCTGCACCCTGGCGGTGGATCTGATGCTGTTTTTCGGCGAGTTTCTGCTCATGCTGTGGTGCAACAACCCGTTGCCGGCCCTGTGCGTGGGCATTGTGGGGGCGCTGGTAGGGCTGTTCTCGGCCTTTATGCCGCCGCTGGTCAGCTACTTTGTGCCGTTCGGCTATTACATCCCGCTGGGAGCCTATGAGGTGGCCAACTGGGATCAGACTTCCCATCTCGTCACCTACGGCACCCGGGCATACAACTGGGGACTGCTCGCCTTTACCGTCCTGCTGGGCGCAGCTCTGTTTTATGCTGCCTGGCGCAAAGTACAGACCGAGGAGGTGTGAATCATGCTGCAAAACTGCATCCGCGCGGAGAACCGCAAACTCCACGCTTCGCCCATCTGGGCCATGTTCGTTCTGCTGCCGGTCATCTCGGCAGGGTACGGCACTTTTAACTATCTGCAGAATCTGGAAATTTTAACGGACGGCTGGTACAGCCTGTGGACCCAGCACACCCTGTTTTATTCGCTGTTCTTCTTTCCCGCCATGGTGGCCGCCTATGCGGCCTACCTGTGGCGGCTGGAACATCTTGGCCATAACTGGAACCTGATCATGGCAGCTCCCGTGGACCCGCTGGCGCTGTTCACCGCAAAGTTCGTGGTGGTGGCAAAGCTGGCGCTGCTGACCCACGCCTTTGTATTCGGGCTGTATGTGCTGTGCGGCAGACTGTTTGCCCATCTGCCCGGCTGGCCGCCCGCCGTGCTGCCGCTGTATCTGCTGCGCGGTGCCTTTGGCGCACTGGCCGTCATTGCGGCGCAGCTGGTTCTGGCCATGGTCATCCGCAGCTTTGCGGTGCCCATTTTTCTGGGTCTGCTGGGTGGCATCACCGGCATTTATGCCGGTTCCAGGGGACTTTCCCTGCTGTGGCCCTACGCCCTGATGCAGGCGGGCATGAACGCCAACAGGTCTGCCGATATGCTTTCCGGCAGTTACGGTATGTTCTTCGTCAGCTGCCTTGCGTGGATCGCCGTGTTCTTCTGGCTGGCAAACCGGCTGCTGAAAACGCGGGACGTAAAGGCATAAGCCTGCATCGTTCCGGCAGGGCGCAGGCCCGGCGCACTGACAGGCTTCCAGCGCAATCTCCGCATCAATGCCCACGGGATTCCCGTTTCCGTCAAATTGCTGCGGCATTTCGGTCCAAAACATCCTGCTCCGGAGAAGCTGCCTTTTTGTCTGTCCGGTGGCTTGACAATCCTACAGGAAATGGTTTATAATCATAACGTCGTTATGAAACAACGTTATGAATGAGGAAGATCCAATGGCAAAACAAATTGAAGGGGTAGCCGAACGCGTGCTGGCCTGTGCAAAACAGGAATTTCTGGACAAAGGCTATACCGATGCTTCTCTTCGCACCATTGCGGCAGCAGCAAACACAAGCACAAACTCGATCTATGTCCGGTTCAAGGACAAAGAGGGGCTGTTCTCCGCCATTGTGGAACCGGTGCTGACGGAAATGACGGAAACGTTCCTGCGGATGCAGGAGAAGTTTCACCACATGGCTCCGGATGCACAGGAAAAGCAGATGGAAACGTATGCGGACGGCGGAACACTGGAACTGGTCAACTACATGTATGACCATCTGGATGAATTCCGGTTGCTGCTGGATGCTTCCTACGGCACCCGGTTCCACAATTTTGTGGATGAACTGGTGCGCATCGAGGTGGAGTATACCTACAAATATATGGAGGCGGTCGGCTGCCCGGAGCAGATGGGAGATGCCATGACCGAAAAACTGCTGCACATTGTAACGACCTCACGGTTTGAGAGCATTTTTGAGGTCATCCGCCACGGCATGAGCCGGGAGGAAGCCGCAAAGTACATTGAACTGCTGAGCCGTTACCATCGCACCGGTTTTGCGGCGGTCTTTGGGGTTGGAAAACCGCAGAAAAAATAAGGTTGGCAGGCTGCCGGAAACGGCAGCCTTTCCATAAAAGCAAAGGTTAGCCATGGCTAATTTTGCAGATGCATTTTAAGGAGGGAATCCAAATGAAACAACAGAGCCCGGTAGGGCGTGTATGGGAACTTGGGCAGGCCGAGCACGGCAGGCTCATCACAGCGGTCGTACTGGCGGTGCTCGGTTCGGTGTGCGGCATGGTGCCGTATTTTGCTGCAGCAAAGATCATTGCTCTGCTGCTGGCAGGGGAGCAGGCACTTTCCACCTATGCGGTGTGGCTGACGACCGCCCTGTGCGGCTGCTGGCTGCGGACGATCCTGTACAACGGGGCACTGTCCATCTCCCACAAAGCGACCTTTAACATTCTCAAAACCATCCGGCAGATGCTGCTGGCCAAACTGCCGAAGCTGCCTCTCGGTACAGTGCTGGACACCTCCAGCGGCAAATTCAAACAGATCATCGTGGACCAGGTAGACAGCATGGAAACCACACTGGCCCATCTGTTCCCGGAAATGACGGCCAACATTGCCGCCCCGGTGCTGACCATTCTTTATCTGTTCGTGCTGGACTGGCGGCTGGCCCTGCTGAGCCTGGCGGTGTTCCCGGTGGCATTCTTTTTTATGATGCAGGTCATGGGCGGCTACGGCAAGGATTATGCCGGGGCCGTGCAGGCTACTACAGAAATGAGCAGCACCCTCATTGAGTACATCAACGGCATCGAGGTCATCAAGGCATTCAATCAGGGCAGCAAATCCTACGCCAGACTCACCGATAAGGTGCGCTACAACGCCCAGTATTACGTAAACTGGATGAAAAAGAGCCAGTTCGGCATGGCCATGGCCTACGGCTTTTTCCCGGCACAGATGCTCACCATCCTGCCGGTGGGCTGGCTGCTGTATCTGCACGAAAGCCTGACCGCCGAAACCTTCCTCACGGTCATCATTCTGGCGCTGGGCATGGCAGCCCCCATCGTGGCAGCCTTCAACTTTGTGGATACGCTGGCGCAAGTGGGTACCACCGTGGAGCAGGTGGATGAGATCCTCAAGGCCGAGGAGCAGCAGCACGGCACCACACCTGTGACGTTCTCCAACTATGACATTGTGCTGAGAAACGTTTCCTTCGGCTACCACAAGGACAAGGAGATCCTGCATGATGTCAGTCTGAACATTCCGGCGGGCAGGATGACGGCTCTGGTGGGCCCCTCCGGTTCCGGCAAGTCCACCATCGCCAAGCTGGCGGCAGGCTTCTGGGATGTAAAGACCGGCACCATCACACTGGGCGGATACGATCTGAAAACCATCCCGCTGCAGCAGCTGTACGAGCAGACAGCCTTTGTTTCACAGGACAACTACCTGTTTGATGACACCGTGCGGGAGAACATCCGCATGGGCCGTCTGGATGCCACCGATGCCGAGGTGGAGGCGGCTGCCCATGCCGCAGGCTGCGACAGCTTTATTGGAGAACTGGAGCACGGCTACGACACCATGGTGGGCGGCGGCGGTGCACATCTGTCCGGCGGCGAGCGGCAGCGCATCGCCATTGCCCGAGCAATGCTCAAAGATGCCCCCATCGTCATTCTGGATGAGGCTACTGCTTACATCGATTCCGAGAACGAAGCCATTATTCAGAAGGCGGTCAGCGGTCTGGTAAAGGATAAGACCGTGATCGTGATCGCGCACCGTCTGTCCACCATCACGGATGCCGCCAGCATTGTGGTGGTGCAGGATGGCCGCGTGGCAGCACAGGGAACACACGCCCAGCTGCTGCAGAACAGTCCGCTCTACCGCACCATGTGGCAGGCGCACATTGGTACAAAGGAGGGTGACGCAGAATGATCGAAGCATTCCGTAAGATCTGGAAATTTGCCGGCAATGAAACCGGCAGCATCAATAAATCTGTGGCTGTCAGTGTGGGCAACGCCCTGCTGCAGATGTGTCAGGTGGGCGCGATCTATCTGGTACTTCTTGGCCTGACCGGCGGCAGCACCGCAAAGAGCATTGCCGTGTGGGCACTGGTTCTGGTGCTGATCAGCATTTTCGGCGGGGCAATCGCGTCCAGCCGATCCAAACAGCTGCAGACCCACGCCGGCTATTTTATGGCGGCAGAGCACCGCATTTCCATCGCCGACAAGCTCAAGAGCGTGCCGATGGGCTATTTTAACGAGAGCAGCCTGGGCCAGCTCTCCGGCATGTGCACCACGGTGGTGGGCAGCATCGAAAGCATGGTGCCCATGGTTCTGGTCAACATTCTGGGCGGCCTGATCACCACCACCGTGTTTGCGGTGATCCTTCTGGTGTTCGACTGGCGCATCGGCCTGATCGTGCTGGCCGGCATTCTGGTGTATCTGGCCGTTGTTTCTGCCATGGAGAAAAAGTCTGCGGCCCTTGCATCCGACACCGAACGCGCTCAGACCGCTCTCATTGAAGCCGTTCTGGAAAATGTACAGGGCATGGGGGTCATCAAATCCTTCAACCTCAGCGGACGGGGCGATAAAAAACTGCAGGCCGCACTGGAAGCAGACCGGAAAGCCAATCTCGGTGTGGAGCAGGTCCTGACCCCCTATACCGCTGCCGGAGAAGCCGTGCTGCAGCTGGCAAGCGTCTGCATGATGCTGGCAGCCGTCCTGTTCTGGAAAAACGGCACCCTGACGCTGGCCAACGCCCTGATGGTGCTGGTGATGTTCTTTATGGTGTTCAACCAGATCAAGGCGTTTGGCATGGGTGTTTCCATGCTGCGTCTGGCAGCCGCCAGCATCGACCGCACGATGGCCACCGAGCAGATGCCCAGAATGGACGAAACGGGAAAAGCCATTTCGCCTGCAAAACACGATATCGTATTCGACCACGTGAACTTTTCCTACGAGCACAAGCAGATCCTGCATGATATCAGCCTGACCATCCCGGATAAGACCACCACGGCCATCGTAGGCCCCTCCGGTTCCGGCAAATCCACCCTGTGCAGCCTGATTGCCCGCTTCTGGGATGTGGACAGCGGCCATGTAAAGATCGGCGGCGTGGATGTGCGGGACTACACGCTGGAAAGTCTGATGGACCAGATCAGCATGGTGTTCCAGAACGTGTATCTGTTTGCCGATACCATTGAGAACAACATCAAATTCGGCTGTCCGGACGCCACCCATGCGCAGGTGGTGGAAGCAGCCCGTAAAGCCTGCTGCGCAGACTTTATTGAAGCACTGCCGGATGGCTACAATACCCTGATCGGCGAGGGCGGGGCCAGCCTGTCCGGTGGTGAGAAGCAGCGCATCAGCATTGCCCGCGCCATGCTCAAAGATGCCCCCATCGTCATTCTGGATGAGGCCACCGCAAATGTGGACCCCGCGAATGAGGACCGCCTGCAGAAAGCCATCGAAGCCCTGACCCGGGACAAAACCATCATCATGATTGCGCACCGGCTTAAAACCGTGCGCCATGCGGATCAGATCCTTGTTGTGGATCAGGGCCGCATCGTACAGCGCGGCACCCATGCGCAGCTGATCAGCCAGCCCGGCATCTATGCAGAGTTTGTCGGTGGCCGCAGGCTGGCCGAAGGCTGGAAACTGTAATCGGCAGTCAGCAGGGCACAAATAAGGCACATTCCAATCAATATGCGGTCCTTGTAAAACAGAAGATGCAGCGTTCTCCACCATATTTCAGGCGGAAAATCGCTGCATGCTGTTTTGCGTGAGCAGCGTTCATCTCTCCCATCATCCGGAGCAGATGAACGCTGCTTTTTTGTTGCATTGAAAGACTGCAGACCCCGAAATGAAAGCAAAACTCCGCTTGGCACTGCTCACCTGATGCAAAAAAGGGCACTGATTGCAAAGCAATCCAGCGCCCTACATAATCCGACACGAATAACACGAACCGTGCACCGACCGTGCAGAAACCGTGCACTCATGGCTTGATAAACAAAAAAGCCATGAAATCTTTCGATTTCACGGCATTTTTTGGTGCAGTAAAGCAATCCAAATCCGAACCATTTCCCTTTGATGCGACTTCTGCCGCTTCTCCAAAGGTGACAGTCTGTGTTCCTTCTTTATAGTTGAAGGTTATCAAAACCTTATCATCGTAGAGATAAATCGCATTGATGAAAGTATCCACCAACGCCTGCCGCTGGTCTTTCTGACTTATATCCAGTTTACGGAACCGCAGCAGCCAGAACCGGATGAACTCTTCCGTGACCTTGGGTTTTGCCAGCTTTTCTTCCGCGATGCGAGCTTCAAGCTCACGCTTGGTTTCTTCGAGCTGCTCCAACCGCTCCTTGGTAGAACTGGTCAGGATTCCAGCCTGAATCGCGTTGAGCATATTCTGGATACCGGATTCCGCATCTCGAAGCTGTTTCTCATAGAGGGGAATATTAGTGTTCTCCTTGTTTTGCAGTTCCATCACCTTGGCGATGATGGATTCCATAGCGGCGTCATCCCGGACAAGCTGCATGGTCTGGTTGACCACCAAATCTTCGAGCCACTGTTTGCGGACAGTCTTCTTGCAGCCCTTGTGCTTTTTGGCGGTAGCACATTTATAGTAGCGGTGA
>ERZ808246.2754-NODE-2754-length-10630-cov-26.733050_pt1 | contig 10630 bp, 7 predicted proteins | sample MGYA00521083_ERZ808246 | MGnify/ENA primary metagenome ERZ808246 (study PRJEB31516, sample SAMN03275577) | gut metagenome | biome: mammalia-associated habitat; material: feces | host: Papio cynocephalus | place: Kenya | collected 2012-07-07 ...
ACACGGCCGGAATGATCTGGTCGGTATCAACATTGGAACGGCGGAGCGGCACGGCGACGCCGGTGAGGGTAGTCAGTTTTTCCATTTCAACACATCCTTCGATTACCTACGATTGCTTACGATTGCAAGTTGCCCGATCAGGCTCACAGATCCGCCGGCGAGCAGATGGTTCCGCGGATGGCGGTGGCTGCGGCGACGGCCGGCGACGCCAGATGCGTGCGTGACCCCTTGCCCTGGCGGCCTTCGAAGTTGCGGTTCGAGGTGGAGATGGAGCGTTCGCGGGCCACCATCTTGTCCGGGTTCATGCCCAGGCACATGGAGCAGCCGGCGTTACGCCATTCGGCACCGAAGTCCTTGAAGATCTTGTCAAGGCCTTCCTTCTCCGCCTGCAAGCGCACGCGGGAGGATGCCGGCACGACGAGCACGCGGTGGATGCTGTCGGCCTTGTGGTGGCCCTTCATGATGGCGGCCGCGGCGCGCAGGTCCTCAAGACGTCCGTTGGTGCAGGAGCCGATGAACACGGTGTCCACGGCGATGTCCTTGATGCGCATGCCCGGCTTGAGGCCCATGTAGGCGATGGCGCGCTCGGCGGCGGAACGCTCGGTCTCGTCGTTGAAGGAGGCCGGATCCGGCACCACGCCGGAGATCTTCACGCCCTGACCGGGGTTGGTGCCCCAGGTCACGTACGGTTCGAGGTCGGCCGCGTTGATGGTGACCTCCTTGTCGAACACGGCGTCGTCGTCCGTCTTCAGGGTCTTCCAATATTCGACGGCCTTGTCCCACATCTCGCCTTCCGGCGCATGCGGACGGCCCTTCAGATATTCGAAGGTCACCTCGTCCGGCGCGATCATGCCGGCGCGGGCACCGGCTTCGATCGACATGTTGCAGATGGTCATGCGGGCGTCCATCGACAGCTTCCTGATGGCTTCGCCGCGGTATTCGATGACGTGGCCCTGACCGCCGCCGGTGCCGATCTTCGCGATGATGGCGAGGATGATGTCCTTGGCGGTCACGCCCTTCGGCAGCTCACCCTCGATGTTCACGGCCATGGTCTTGAACGGCTTGAGGCTCAGGGTCTGCGTGGCCATGACGTGTTCGACCTCGGAGGTGCCGATGCCGATGGCCATCGCGCCGAACGCGCCGTGGGTGGAGGTGTGCGAATCGCCGCACACGATGGTCATGCCCGGCTGGGTCAGGCCCAGCACCGGAGCGAACGCGTGCACCACGCCCTGGTCGGCATCGCCCAGCGGACACAGACGCACGCCGAAGTCCTTGCAGTTCTTCTCCAGTGTGCTCAGCTGCAGTGCCGAAGTCTCGTCCGGATTCGGACGGTCGATGTCGACGGTCGGCGTGTTGTGGTCTTCCGTGGCGATGAGCTGGTCGACGTGACGCGGCTTGCGTCCTGCCAGACGTAGACCTTCGAACGCCTGCGGGCTGGTCACCTCATGCATGAGCATCAGGTCGATGTACAGCAAGTCGGGAGCTCCATCGCTGCCCTTGCGTACCAGATGATCGGCCCAGACCTTCTCGGCCAATGTCGTTCCCATTGTGGGACCTCCTCGATTTTTCCTCACTATTTTCCCCGCGGCTATTGCTTTACCGCGTTCCTCGTGCTATAAGCCTATGGTCTTCAAACGGGTTCGAACGTCCGCATGCCGGTATATGAGATACGAGAACGGATGGGATGCGACGGTTCTCGGCATCACGCCGCAACCTTTTCGACAATCCGCCGGCGAACGTTGAAATTTCAGCAATTTCCCAGTTTTCTTCTTGATTGCACAATAAATAAAACTTCTGCTTTACCCCAGTCGCAAACCGCGTACATTTTGCATTTCAATATGTGAGATGGCATAATCCGTCCTATGACTTCTCCGAACACGAGCACTGAAACGCCCCAATCACAGGCCGTGGAGGCCACATACGAAGCGACCAGCTCCTACTCCACCACCCCGCAAACCACCGAAATTCATTCCGGGGTCGGCGTGCTCGATAAGACAGTCAAGATCCTCGACGCCCTCGAATCCGGTCCGGCAACGCTCGGACAACTGGTCTCCGCCACCGGTCTGGCCCGCCCGACCGCGCATCGTCTCGCGATCGCGTTGGAGCGTCACCGTTTCGTATTGCGCGACCAGCATGGCCGGTTCGTCTTGGGATCGCGATTCGCGGAGTTGGCCGCTGCTGCCGGTGAGGACCGTCTGCTGGCCGCGGCGGCGCCGATTCTGCAGACCCTGCTCGACCGCACCGGCGAATCCGCGCAGATCTACCGTCGTCAGGGCGATATGCGCGTCTGCATCGCGGCCGTGGAGCGCGCCTCCGGCCTGCGTGATTCCATTCCGGTCGGCGCGATGCTGTCGATGGAGGCCGGTTCCGCGGCCCAGATCCTGCTGGCTTGGGAGGACCCCGAGCGTCTGCATCAGGGGCTTCGCCATGCCAAGTTCACCGCGGCCAAGCTCACCGCCGTGCGCAAGCGCGGGTGGGCCGAATCAGTCAACGAACGCGACGAAGGCGTGTGCTCGATTTCCGCGCCGATCCGCAACGCGTCCGGCCAAGTGATCGCCGCGATTTCGATTTCCGGCCCGAACGGCCGTATGGGCACCAGCCCGGGCCGCCGGTACGCGCCGCTGGTCATGGCCGCCGGCAAGTATCTCACCGACGCGCTCATCAAGGCTTCCTCCGGCCGCTGAAGCGCAACCGATAAAGCGTAACCAATGAGTCCGGCGGCAGCGCATGCCGACCGCCGCAACACATCAATCCATCAATCGCGGGGCTGTTCCGTACAGTCCCGCGATTGTTGTTCGGGACGCTTGCGAAACGCCTGCATAGGCAACATGGGGCCTACGCCCGGGAACGCGAGACGAGCGAAACGAGCTTGTCCCACAGTTTGCTCCACCATGTCGGCCGATGCAGCAGATCCATGCCTTCCGAATCGGGCTTGGATTCGCTGGTCATACCGTAGGCGTACGCCTTGCCCGCGCTCGGCTTGCCCACAAGCTCGCCGTATTCCAGCAGCTGGGTGCGCGGCTCGTATGGATGGCGGATGTCGAATTCGAACAGACGCGCGGCGCGATTGGACGGTACCGGCCCGTAGGAGCCGAAGCCGCTGGTCGGCGAGGCGATCATCATGATGCTCCGTTCGCCGGCGGGCACCGTGCCGACGAAGGCGTTGCGGTGGTCGTGACCGGCGGAAATCGCGAAATAGCCGGACTTGGACAGCATCGCGAATTCGCCGCTGTCAACATCCGGGCAGCTGATGCCCTCGCCCAGGTAGCTGCCGGGCTGCGTTCTGTCCTCGTCGAGCACATAATGGTTGCCCGCGAAATTGCGGTAGCCTTCGATCGAACGCGCCGCGGTGGCGGCCGACGGCTTGAGCAGCTGGTAGTACTGGGCGATCGCGAAATGTTGGAACACCATGCACGGCAGTTGGGCGCATGGCGGCTCGGCCGGCCCGTCCCCCTGCGATTCGCGTTGCGATTGCGCCGCCATCCGCGAGGGCACTTCGGCGAGGAACCGCAGAGCCTTCGCCGACGGGCTTCCGTAGCCTCCGGAGCGTGCGTAGTCGCCGGAATCAAGCAAGACCAGGCCCAGCACCTCGCGCGTGCGATCGACGTCCGCCACCGGCAGCGCGAACGTGCCCGGCGCGCACGCGACCACGGGCTGGTCCGGCAATACGGACGACATGGTCGACGCTTCGTGCCCGGAGTCGCGTTCCGGATTCAGACAGCCGGGGAAGCTTCGGCAGATGCTTTCGATTTCGGCATTATCGAGGCCGCATTGGAAATCATGGTTACCGAAGGTCACAGCCCACGGCACGCCGCGCGCCACGAGCGGCTGCACCATTTGCCCGATGCTGCCGTGCACCAGTTCGCGCGTACGCCGCAACGCGGCCTCTCGATGTTCCTCGCCGGCATCGGACATGGCCCCGGACGCGACGCTGGCCGGATGCGCGTCCCACCGACGCTTGCGTGAGGTCAACGCATACGCGGAGTCATACCCCGCGATCTGGTTGCCGTTGAAGATGACGATATCGGGACGTGTGGCGTCAAGCGAGGCTTCGATGAGTTTGATGGTGTCCCGACTGACCTTCGGCCCGTCCTGGATGTCGGCGAGCTGCAGCACGCGGAATTTGCCGGACTGGTGGAATTGCAGCCGTCCCAGTCTTGCGGATACGGAAATCGGACGATGGTCATGCTCTTCCGCAGGTTGGATGCGCGGGCGCGTGGCTTTGGCGGCATGCTGCAATTCGGTCATGATTCTAGGGTAATGCACCTTACACGGGATGCTGTCGCATACTGGTTTGGAAAACAAAAAACCCTCGCATCCGCGAGGGTCATTGGCTGGGATGCCTGGACTCGAACCAAGAATGGCTGAACCAGAATCAGCTGTGTTGCCAATTACACCACATCCCAATTTGGCAGGCGTGGCAACTTCGAGAAGTTGTCCGTCGTACCCCCGACCGGATTTGAACCGGTGTTGGCGCCGTGAGAGGGCGTAGTCCTAGACCGCTAGACGACGGGGGCTTGAGTTATCGTTGTGATTTCCGGCTGGGCCGTGAACCGCAACGAGTGATTAATATACGCGAAATCAAAGCACTATGCAAATCACGGCGTGTCGCGCCATATTCCGCCACTTCCGACGTGCACAACAACACATCGCACACAGAAAAACCCGCCGGATCGCTCCGACGGGTTTCCTCACATCAGCGTCCGCTCACCGACGCCCATACATCGCCGCGGTGTCGTTTCCGCGGCATCGGTTCACAGGTGCTCGCGCAGACCCTTGAGACGAGCCATGGCAACGTCCTTGCCGACGATCTCCATGGATTCGAACAGCGGCGGGCTCACGCGGCGGCCGCTCATGGCCACGCGCACCGGGCCGAAGGCCAGACGCGGCTTGTAGCCGCCTTCCTCGACGAGCGCCTTGTTCAGCGTCTCGTGCAGGTTGTCGGTCTTCCAATCGGCTTCGGCGACGCCGTCAAGCGCGGCGATCGCGGCATCGAGCACCGCCGGAGCGGAATCCTTGAGCTGCTTCTTGGCGTCGGCGTCAGGCTCGATGTAGCCTTCGGTGGACAGCAGGGAGCCGACCATGCCGGCGACCTCGCCCAGCAGGCGCACGCGCGGCTGCACGAGGTCCACGGACGCGGACAGCACCTCACGCTCGCGGTCGGTCAGCGCATCCCAGGAGTCGGCGGACACCACGCCGTCGCGGTGCAGATACGGCACGGAACGATTCAGGAAGTCCTGCGGCTCGAGCATGCGGATGTGCTCGGCGTTGATGGAGATGGCCTTGTCGATGTCGAAACGGGCCGGGTTGGCCTTGACGTCGCGCACGTCGAACTTCTCGATCATCTCGTCCATGGAGAACACGTCGCGGTCGGGGGCGATGGACCAGCCCAGCAGCGCCAGGTAGTTCAGCAGGCCCTCGCGAATGAAGCCATGGTCGCGGTGCAGGAACAGGTTGGATTCCGGATCGCGCTTGGAGAGCTTCTTGTTGCCCTGGCCCATGACGTACGGCATGTGGCCGAACAGCGGCATCTCCTTGGCGACGCCCAGCTCGATCAGGTAACGGTACAGCACGATCTGGCGCGGGGTGGAGCTCAGCAGATCCTCGCCACGCAGCACCACGTTGATGCGCATCATGGCGTCGTCGACCGGGTTGGTCAGCGTGTACAGCGGGTCGCCGTTCGGACGGACGATCACGTAGTCCGGCACGGAACCGGCCTTGAATTCGATGCGGCCACGGATGAGGTCGTCGAAGGCGATGTCCTCGTCAGGCATGCGGATACGCAGGGCGGGCTTGCGGCCTTCCGCGCGGAAGGCGGCCTTCTGCTCCTCGGTCAGGTTGCGGTCGTAGCCGTCGTAACCGAAGGCCTTCGGACGACCGGCGGCCACGTTGCGGGCCTCGATCTCCTCAGGAGTGGAGAAGGATTCGTACGCATAGCCGGCTTCGAGCAGCTTGGCCGCGACGTCCTTGTAGATGTCGCCGCGCTCGGACTGGCGGTACGGGCCGTCCGGGCCGCCGACGTTGATGCCCTCGTCCCAGTCGATGCCGAGCCAGTTCAGGGCTTCGATGATCTGGTTGTAGCTTTCCTCGGAATCGCGCTGGGCGTCCGTATCCTCGATGCGGAACACGAACGTGCCCTTGGTGTGGCGGGCCTCGGCCCAGTTGAACAGTGCGGTGCGGACCATGCCGACGTGCGGGATGCCGGTCGGGGACGGGCAGAAGCGCACGCGGACGTGCTCAGGAAGTTCAGGCTTGGTTTTTTCAGCTTCAGTCATAGGCTCCATTGTGCCGCGCAAACCGGACGTGACACCGGTCGAACGGCATTTTTGGGGCCCGGTCGTTCCACACTGCAATATTTTCCGCCAAAGTGGAATGCAAAGAAGAGTATTGTGTGAAGAGACTTCATTCTTGTCAAGTCATTCATGTTTTCGAAAGGGCACTCTAATGACGGACCCCAACCAGCACAATCCGCAGGTGCCGCAGCCGGCACAATACGGCCAGCCTGAATACGGCCAGCAGGCGGCGAATTCCGCCTATGGCCAAGCGCCGCAGACCCCTAACTACAATCAGGCGCCGCAGTACGGCCAGCCAGGATACGGCGAACCGCAGTACGCCCAGCCCGAGTACGGCCAGCCCGCATACGGCCAGCAAGCACCGCAGTATGCCGATTACGGACAGTCCGCCGGCTATGGACAGCAGCCCTATGCGCCCCAACCACAAGACCCCGGCTTTTTCGTGCTGACCGCACCGCTCGACATGCCGGCCTACGGATGCAATATGGGCGAGGCGATCGCCCGCTTCTTCAAGAAGTACGCGACCTTCAGGGGACGCGCCTCCCGCGGCGAGTTCTGGTGGTGGATCCTCGCCAACTTCCTGATCGTGTTCGCAGCGAATGCCGTGTTCTCCCTTCTGTCGTCCATCAGCGGATCCAACGCCGTCTCCGCCATCGGGGACAGCGTCATCGCCATCTGGGAGCTCGCCACCATCGTGCCGACGATCGCCCTCGCCGTGCGCCGTCTGCATGACATCAACAAGCGCGGCACCGTGCTCGTCATCATCTACGCCGTGCAGATCGTGGCGACGATCGTGACCTCCATCGGCGTGGTCCTGCTGTTCGGAGGCATCATCGACGTCGGCATGAATGGCGGGTCGAGCGGCATCTTCGGCGGCGGATTGGCCATGACGCTGTTCGGCAGCATCGCATTGCTGGCCACGTCGATCGTCTATATCGTGTTCATGGCGAAGCGCAGCGACCCGGCCGGCGCCCGGTTCGACGATCCGGCAACCGCCGCATATGCCCCGGCTCCGACGGCACCGTACGCGGCCGCTCCCGCAGCGAACCAGTATGCCGCACCGGCCGCTTCCTACGGCGATGTGCCGCTGCCGACCGCTCCCGCCGCAGCGCCATACAACGCTCCGCAGGCTCAGGCCGCACCGACCGCCCCGTATGCGGCCGTTCCGCAGACCCCGGTGGCACCGCAGCAGTACGCTCCCGCCACCCAGCAGACGCCGCGAACCCCGACCGTCCCGGCCATGCCTCCGCTGCCGACGGTTCCGACCATGCCGGCCGTGCCGGAAGTGCCGCACATGCCCGAGCCGCCGATGCAGTTCCAGAATCCGTATGGTACGAATGCCGTCAATCCGGAGCAGCCGAACGATCCGGCGAACGACACCGAGCAGCATTGATCGGTCCGCAATCGCGGCATAGCTAGCATACATAAGCGAAAATCCCGGCATCCGCCAATCGCGGGTGCCGGGATTTATTATGTGCCAGTGGAAACCGTCAGGAGCTGATGGCACGCCAACGCGTGCGCGTCCGGTCCCGTACGGCTTGCGGCGATGCGCCTGAACGCAGAGCGCTTTTAGTCCCGCGGCTCCTGTTCCGGTGCGTCAGACGTTGGCGCATCAGGCGTCGGCGAATCAGACGTAGGCGCGTCGGATGTAGGCGCGTCAGGTGCCGGCGAATCCTCGGTCAGCTTGTACTTTTTGGCGAGTTCCTCCCTGCTTCTGCGGTTGTCCTCGTCTCTGGCTTCCTGTTCGGCCTGCCTCAGGTCCCACTGCACGCGTTCGGCGTGCCACGCCCACTCTTGGCCGGCGAACATGGCAAGATACTTCACCGTGGCCAGGAAGGTCTTCGTGCAGAAGGGGTTGTCGAGCACCGGCTCGCATGTGTTGATCCGGCGTGCGGAATCACGCAGCGCAACGAGGTAATAGACCTGTTGCGCGGTGATGAACGTGTGCGGAACCGCCAACTGCTCGCGGATGCCGTTGGCGATGAGCAGCACCGGCAGCACGCGGATAGCCTGTTCACGCCGTTCGTTGACGCCGTAGCACATGAGATTCATCAGGGCGTCGCTGACGGCCAGCGAGGTGAGGTAACGCGTCGCCAGCTCGCCATGCTTGGTGGTGGCGGGCTTGCACAGTCCGATGTTGCTCGCTACTTCGGCGTTGATATCAAGGCCGGAGGTGTCGTGCATGGAGCGCGCGAAGCTGTCCATGACGTCGCGGATCCCATCTTCGACCCTGCCCCCCACTTCGATGCCCAGCACTTTGGCGGCTTTCAGGAACAGGTCGGCGCCGTTGATGCCGCGGTAGGAGCTGATCATGTCGTAGGCGTCGTCGGCGTTCGCCAGCGCGTCCAGGACCTCCGGATCGCATCCTGGAATCATGTCCATGCCTTCATACGTGGCTTCAGCAACGGACTGGTCGACCTCCTCGGAACCCTTCAGCAACACCTGCGCCATCATTTGGGAGAACCGCACCTGCAGGTCCTCGGCGTAGCGAGCGTCGTTCTCCAGTTCCTCGACCGTTTGCAGCGGCCACATCTTGACCAAGTCGACTCCCTGGGCAATTGCAGTATCAACCACATGCGAAGTGGACATCGAGGCGATCGCCTGCTGGTCAATCACGAAAGGCATGTATGCTCCTTGCGAATTCAATATGTTTCAGTATGCACAGCCGTTCGGCGGCAGTCATCGCTGACCGTTGCCGACGGTCTGATTATCACCTGTCCACCCTATTCGACGTCCGCTGCGGGATCGGCGTACGTGATGGACAGCACCTTCTTGGTACTGCAATCATACGTAATGGACGTGATTGAAGCGAGTGCGGCATGGCGCAGCAGCATGTTGTGCTCGGGATGCCCTGTTTCCAGCATGTGCCGGTAGCTCCAGATGGGCGATTCATGGCTGACCACCACGATCTGCTTGCCCGGGTATTCCTCCACTTTCTCCAGCGCGAAGTCCTGCACGCGGTGCGCGATCGACTGGTAGCTTTCGCCCCAGCTTGGCTTCCACAGGTTGCGCACCAGTTTCCAGTTGCCGTTCTTCCACAACGCGCCTTCGCCGAAGCCGATGCGCTTACCGCGGAATTCGTTGCGCGCCTCGATGAGCCGCTTGTCGGTGCGCAGCTCCAACGGTTCCTCGCCGCGCAGTCCGCGCACGGAATTGAGCGATTCGAGGATCTCCCCCGCTGTTTCGCGCGTGCGTTCCAGCGGCGACGAGTACACGGCGCACACGGTGTTCAGCTGCGGACTGATGGCGATGTAATGCGCGGTGGCCTGGGCCATGCGCACGCCCTGTTCGGACAGGTGGAATCCCGGCAGGCGTTCATACAACAGGTGTCCGGGGTTCTCCACCTTGCCGTGGCGTACGAAATGGATTGTTGTCGCCGGCATTGCGACCGCCTTTCTGTATGGCCGATACGTAGCCGGTTCCGATGGCTCCGCCACCCGTGAGCCTTGCTAAAAAATTTACCGACCCGAATATTGCTTCCTGTCCTAATGTACCGCGTGTCACGGCGGTACCTGCGCATAGAGTTTTCCTTGGTCCACAAAGACGCATGAACGACACGCAACCCCCATACCCCATCCCCGCCCGGCATGACATTCACGTCAATCGATTGACGTGTTGCTACGACTGGGATGAGACCTCATGGGCGGAAGCGGTTCACCAACACCACACCCCAAGGTGCGCAACAGCAGCCCGTGGCGACGCAAAGCCGCGGACACAACGACGAAACCGTGAGCAGAAAGGAGCGGCGGAGCATATGACCAACACTGTTCTCGCCGGCGTGAAGAGCGTCGGCCAACGTCTTTTCGGAGGGTACGCGGAGCTTCTGCGCATACCGCACACCGCACGCTTCTCCATCGGCTCGGTGATCGCCTGCATGCCGTTCCCGATGGTCGGCATGACGATCACGATTTCCGTGCAGCATTACTACGGCAACTATTCGCTGGCGGGCGCGCTGACGGCCGTGCAGGCGATCGCGCTGGCCGTGGCGAGTCCGGTGCTCGGCAAGCTGGTCGACAAGTTCGGCCAGCGGCAGGTGTCGATTCCGACGATCATCGTGTGGATGGTGGCTGCGATCGCGCTGGTGTCCTGCATCACCGCCCGCGTGCCGTCGTGGATCCTGTTCTGCATCGTGCCGTTCATGGCCGCGATTCCGCCGTGGGGCGCGATGAGCCGTCAGCGTTGGACCACGCTGCTCAAAGGCGATGCGGAGAAGACGAACCGCGCGCTGTCGTTGTCCGGCGTGTTCGACGAGTGCATGTGGGTGATCGGCAATCCGCTGGCATCCACGCTGGCCGTGATCTCCGGCCTGCTGGCGTTCTCGTTCACCGGCATGTGCG
>ERZ808246.2756-NODE-2756-length-10625-cov-3.294134_pt1 | contig 10625 bp, 8 predicted proteins | sample MGYA00521083_ERZ808246 | MGnify/ENA primary metagenome ERZ808246 (study PRJEB31516, sample SAMN03275577) | gut metagenome | biome: mammalia-associated habitat; material: feces | host: Papio cynocephalus | place: Kenya | collected 2012-07-07 ...
GGGGGGATTTTTTGAATATTAAAGATTGGACGGATAGTGATAATCAATGCATATGAATAATGATAGGAGAGGCCGCTATCAAAAAAATAAAAACTTCTAGAACTACTTCTAAATCACTTCTAGGAAACTTCTAGAACAACTTCTAGAACTCTTCAATAATGCCGATTAAATCGATACTTTTTATTTTAAACTTAAAAGATTTTATCTAGAACCACTTCTTATTTTTGAAAAAATTATTTTTATTTAAAACTTATTTTTTTAATTTTCCTCCTCTTATGGCTTCCGTTCCAATTAAGTAATTTATTTATTTCCTAATAAGGTTTTCTTTGCCTATATTTGCAAAATAAACGATAATATTTATATGAAAAAAGCGATAAATTTAAAGTTTATTCTAACGTTATCTTCTTTTATGTTATTAGGATGCTCCATGAATGGGGGTTCTAATGAATTAAAAGGCAATATCGATGACTATTATAAGGTTAACTTTTATACCGACTATGAAACATTTGATTATGACGATGTGTCTACTTGGGATATTAATAAGGCAACCTATTTAGGCTATTGCTACGTTTTAAAAGGCAGCAATGATAAGGCAAGTTTGATAGATGTTAATAAAGTCGATGATAAGCCAATCGATTATAAAACCTCTAAGTTAAATCCAGTTGAAGGAAAAGCGTGGAAATTTAAAGGATTTGTTGCTTATGATGGCCAAAATAAAATAGATTTAAACAAAGCAATCATTAATGATAACTATAATGCTTTTGCCCATTTCGAAAGCGAATGGAATACTTATAATCTTAAAATATTAGATAATGGCAATTCCTTATATAATGAAAATCTAGAATACGGATATAAGATAAAATTTGATAATAACAATATTACAATTTTAAATAGGGACGGCGATACTTTCTTTCCTAAGGAAAATGAAAAACCCTTATCTTTTAAAAACAATGACGATACCTATTATCAAAACTATCCTTTGCTAGGCTTTACTATTTCTTATAAAGATAATGAAGATAAAGAAATTAAAGAAGAGGCAACAAATAAGGTATATCTCATTGATAAAGACTATAAAATCGAAGCGAAATATCAAGAAAACCCAAATTATGAATATTTCGATGTAAAGATTGATAAGGCCGTCGAGGTTAAATATCAAGCGTCAAATTCGAAAGTAGAAACGTTAAACATTCCTTCTTCTTTCTTTTTGAATCAACGCAATATAGAAAAAGAAGATTCCACCCATTGGGTCTATAAAGTTAGATATGGCAAAGGACTGGAACTAAGCAAAAACAGTTCTTCCGTCGATATCGATTATCTAGTTTCTAATTCAGGGGTGAAATTTAAGTTTACTGGTTTTAAAACGCAAAATTATGATGATTCCACCCACTTAAATGGCCAATTGATTGATGTTAATAAAATTAAGGACAATTGCTCTTTGACCCCAATTTTTAACGACGAACCCTTCCAAGTTACTTTTTATTATTATGATTCTGCTGGCAATCTAGTATCTACGATAAAAAAGATTTTATATAATGGAAAAGTTACTCCAGTTGATGTAGATAGGATTAGCGTAGTGGATTCTAATCTAGTTTTTACCGGTGATTGGTATGGCAATTCTTCTTTTGAAGGTGAACCATTTGATTTTTCTACACCGATAAGTAATGACATTGCTTTATGGCCAAAATATATTGAAAAGGATATTTCTTTTACTGAAAACGAAGCAACTTATTCTTTGACTTTCGATGAGGAATTAAAAGGCTATTCCTTAAATGATTTGCTTACAAATAAAGCTAATGTTGACATGTCTTCTTTGGATTATTTCAAAAATAGTAGATATGGCTTTTTTAAGATAGATGGGTTTAATAAAAACGGTTCAACTTCGTATAAAAACATCAGTTCGATTAAATTGCCTGATACTATTAAAAAAATAAACAATAATTCCTTTCTAAGCTTCGGTTCAAAGGAATTTACTGTTTTAGATCTTAGAAACATCCAAAACGAATTAGAAATCGGTAACCACGCTTTTAGGGCTATTAGCAGGCTAAAAGAAATTTATCTTCCTAGAATTAAAAGTCTAGGCCAATCTATTTTTGCCGAATGTGATTCTTTAGAAAAAGTATATTTATCCAATACGGAAGAAGAATGCAAAGACTTTAACTTTAATTTGCCTTCTTCTACTACGATTATTTACGCTTAATTGTTTTTATAATGGGCTTTATTAAAAAATTATGGCAAAAGAATTACATCATTTAGATAAATGGGGTTATGCAAATTTAGATTTGGGCGAAGAGATTTTAGAATCCGGTCAAAAAAAGGCTTTGATTTTGATTTCCGGTGCCTCTAGTTCAGGAAAGTCTTATGGGGCTAGCTATTTACATGAAATGTTAACTAAATTTGGACATAGGTCTTGTATAATTTCCCTTGATCAATATAACGTCGGCTTAAGTCATATAATCCCTAATAAAGTCAATTTGAATTATTTCAATTCTTCTTTATTAAATATAAATGAAATATGTAAAGCCATAAAACCAATTATCGAAAACGTCACCTTTTCCTCTAAATATAGCCAAGAACAAATAGAAAAAATCAAACCCGCGATTTCTTCTTTTCTTAAAAATGACCAATTAGATTTATTTCTTGAAGGATTAAAGAAGGAGTGGGCTAAATTAAATTTTGATGAACCTAGCGTTTATGATTTATTAGAAGCTAGCAAAGACATCAAAGACTTACTTAAGGAAAAAACGATTGCAGAAAAACAATATTCAAAAGTAATTTCCGAAAGGGTTGCTTCTAATTCTTTTATTAATGGTAAGGATTATTCTTTTATAATTGTCGAAGGGATATATGCTTTAAACTCTTTATTGCTTACTAATTTAAAAGGGATTAAGGCTGTTAAAAATTTTATAGACGGTAATCCAAAATCATTGTTTTTACGTCGATTGATTAGGGATGCTTCCAAAACTAGCGCTTCAGCCTCTTTTACTTCTAAACTATATTTTAGTTCCATTATGGATAGTTATAGACAAACCATTTTGCCTTCTAGAAACCAAGCCGATTTAATTCTAGATAACGATATGTCTTTTAGCGAACTTCGCTCAGGGAATTTATATAAAACTAAAAATGCCTATACAATTAAAAATATTGAAGGCATGAATCGTTTAATTTCTTCTTCTAAATTAATTGAAAGAATATATGAAAAGGACTTTTATGTTGCTTGCGAAAACGAAAAGCAAGAAGAAAATAACATATTGCGTTTTAGGGAACGTTCTTTTGATGGAGGCAAAACATATAGGCCCTCATCATTAGTCCATAAAGGTGCCCCGAAATGGAGAAAAGACAACAAAATCGTTAGACCTGTTAATGTTCTTTTAGACGAAGAATCCATCCTTGATGTTTGGAAAGATGAAGGCAGTTTTCTTTATGATTTCTTAACTAATGGGTTTGAAATCAATAGAATAGAAATTAAAACTAAAACTAGATTGCTATATAAAAATATAAGTCTAACGATTTTTGAAATAAAAGATAGGATGCGTTATATCGAATTACAAGACGATATTTCTAATTCTGCTTTAAAAGAAATATTATCTTTAGTTAGCTGATTCTTTCTTTTTGTTTTTAAAAATAAATAAGAAATAAGCAGGGCATATAGTTAAAATAGAGGCTATTAAAGTAACCAAGAACATGTTTTTATCTGGCATTTTGGCTATTTGGTTAAATTCGTTTGTATAGGTAGAAGAAAAACTAGCTAAGGCAATATTTGAACCAATTATCATAGGTAACATGACAGCCATAATCATTCTTACCCCTTGTAACGATCCTACTTTTTCATTTGGAGTTGCATCACGTAAACAAACTCCTAATACACTCGTCCCAATTAAATAAGACGACATTAATAAAGTGCCTCCAATTGCGGCGGATATTTGGTCCTTGCTTAAATATAAAAGCAAACTGGAAATTGCTAAAACCAAAATGGAGCCAAATAGAATTTTCCCTTTTCCGATTTTTTCCATGAATAAGCCTAATATTATGGTTACTAGGCTACTTATTAAGACAATCGAACCCATTATTAAATAAAAATTCAAACCTTGTATTTTTAACCCTTCCTGAAAATAAACTAGATAATATGGCATAAAGGAATCAATGGCTATGTTAAAGCAAAAAAAGCAAAGCAAGGTTAAATAGAATTTCTTGTTTTCTTTTATTGAAGTAGGCTTAAACCCATATATTAAATTCTTTATAAAGCCATCTTCTCTTTTTATGATGGCTTTATCTTTGGGCAATATAAAAATAGAAATTAGGCCAACTATAAAAGTAATGGCACCAGAAATTAAATAAAAATAAAACCATGGGGTAGCTATTCTAGTTGCAAAATCGCTTTGACTTTCATTTGGATTTTTACTACCTGGGACACCTAAAGCTAGACCGAGCCCCATCATCAAGGCCAAGGCAATTAGGGGCAAAATGGAAATAACACTTTCGACTAATGGCCTGTTATTTTCATCTGTTTGGTCAGTTATATATGAAGAAAAGCAAGCATCATTGCTAGTCGATCCGAATAAAGTCATGACACAATCGATAATTACATTTAAGATTCCAACCCACATGATGGCTTTATCTACTTCTAGGCCAGTTTGTTCTAATATAGGCAAACTAGCGACTCCAAATAAGGCTACTGAAATCCCCCAAAACATATAGCCAATGGCAATTATTGGTTTCCTTTTCCCTAGCTTATCGCTTAACGGGCCTATTAATAGGGTAGTTAAGGTAGCCGTAATAGCAGAAAAAGTAGTCATAAAATTTATATAACTAGCATCCCCGGTTTGGGAATAGACATATAAATTTATGTATTGGTTTTCTATTGCCCAAGCCAATTGGCCAATTAATCCTACAATAATAAAGGCAAACCATGTTTTAAAGCCTAAAGGTGTTCTTTCTATTTTGCTCGTTTCCATATATTTATTATCTTCCTTTTTAATTTTTTTAACTAGTTTTACTTCTTTGAATATTTTTTTAGAAAAAATAATTCAATTATGGTAAAAAATTTTACTTAAGGCAAATTGGCTTTTCTTTTATAGGAATTGAAAATTAATTTTAAAAAAGGGAAAAAATTCGGACAATGATGTTACAAATTAGACCCTAATAAAAGTTTAATTTGATTATAATATTTCTTGGAGTTGCATCAAATGAGTATGAATAGAATCAAGTTTGGCACAGGGGGATTTAGGGGCATAATTGGAGAAGACTTTAGCAAAGAAACCGTTACTATCGTAGCTTCCGCTTTATCTAGGATAATGCTAGAAGAAGATTCGAAAAAAGAAATAGTAATTGGCTTTGATAGAAGGAATAAATCGCCTGAAGCCGCCTTGGATATGGCTTTGGTTTTCACTTATTACGGAATTAAAGTATTTTTAGCCAATAAAGATGTTCCTACGCCATGTATTATTTATCATACCATGGCCAAAAAGGAAGATTATGGCATCATGATAACCGCCTCCCATAATCCTGCCAATTTTAATGGAGTTAAAGTTTTTACTAAAGGTGGCTATGATGCCGATGAAGAATTTACTTCTAGACTTGAACAAAAATGCCAAGAAATTAAAAATATTTATTCGCTAGGCCTAGGCGAAGCAAAGGGAAAAGGGTTATTGGCAGAATTTGATGCTTTGACTCCGTATATTGATTTTATATTGCCTTTTTCAAAAAAACACTTAACCCATGATTTAAAAATTGCCTATGACAATTTAAATGGGGTTGGCATTAATTCCATCGAACCAATCCTTAAAAAAATCGGAGTAAAGACCCTTTCTATTTTAAATCCAGAACATGACATAACATTTAAAGGAAAGCTCCCTAATCCAATTGAAAAAAATTTAAAGGATCTTTCATCTTTTGTAACAAACAACAAATATGATGTTGGTTTTTCTGCCGATAGCGATGCCGATAGGCTTGGGGTTATCGATGAAAAGGGGAATTTTGTAACTGCAAATGAAATTCTTGCCTGCATTTATTATTATCTAATTAAAGTAAGAGGCCTAAAGGGCGATATAGTTAAAAACTGTGCTACTTCAATGCTTTTAGATGATTTAGCCAATAAGCTTGGTTATAAATGCCATGAAGTCGATGTCGGATTTAAAAACATCACCAGGAAGATGGATGAATGTAATGCTTTACTCGGCGGAGAAAGCAGTGGTGGATTGACTTGTCGGAATTATTTAAAGGGAAAAGATACGACATTTGCCCTAGTCTTATTCGTCAACATGATGGATGACATAAATAAACCGGTATCTGAAATTGTTAAGGAAGTAAAAGAATTTGCTAGTTTTAAATCATTTGATTACGAAACTTTTCTAAATTATCCGCCTAGCAAAGAAAAGATGATAAAAGAATATTTGGAAAACAATAGCCCTGATTTTGTTAGGCCATTTATCAAAAAAGAGATTATCGATAGGAATTACCGTTATTTCTTTTCTCCTTCTGAATGGTGTTTGCTTCGTTTGTCTAATACGGAACCAGCCTTACGTTTATATTTGGAAATAGATGATCCTAATTTACTTAAAGAAGAAGAAAATAGAATTGCCGCTTATATTAAAAAATTAGGTGAATAAGTTTTTAATAATTAAATAATATTTATTTTAAAAATCAATTAATCTCATTAAGCGTAGAAAAGAAATTATTTATAACTTAAAATGTCTATATGGAATTTTATAGAATTTGTTTGCTTTTCCTTGTAGGTGGATTTGGTGGCTGGATTCTCGAACTGTTCTTTAGACGTTTCGTCTCAATGAAGAAATGGGTGAATCCAGGGTTTTTAGCCGGCCCTTTGCTTCCTTTATATGGATTTGGGATTATATTTTTATATTATCTATGCATTCCTGATTATACTTTTAATGGCAAAATTCCTTATGAATGGGGCGAAGTCATTTGCATTTTAATAATTGGTCTAGCCATGACTATTGTTGAATTTATAGCAGGGCTAATCTTTATAAAAGGAATGAAGATTAAACTTTGGGATTATTCGACTAGACCACTAAATATAATGGGTATTATTTGTCCAACGTTTTCTTTGATTTGGTGTGCTTGTGGTGCAATTTATAGATATGCAGCCCATCCTTTATTCGTGGATATGACAAATTACCTGCTTGATTCTGGGACTTGGATAATCTTTATACTTGGTTTACTGTATGGAATTGTCTTGATTGATTGTTATTATTCTTTCGATATTGCCTTTAGATTCAAAAAAGCCTTGGCTTCCTCTAACTTGGTTTTGGAATGGGATAGAGCCAAAGCCTTCTTCTCTGACTATCATAAAAGAGCAAAAGAACATGCCCCGTGGATATTTTCTTTCTCAGCCCCGAAAAATAATTTTTTGTCCATGGTTTCTTCTTATGCCGATAAAGCTTTAGCTCGAGAAGAAATTAGAAAAAGAAATAATGATTTAAAAGCTGAGGCGAAGTTACAATTGCGGAAGATGAGGAAGGCAAATGATAGAAAAAATGCCCTTTAATGGAATTCCTTTTTGTGTTTTCCTTTCCTTGTTTTTATTAATATCAATCGTCCATTTGTTATTTTGCTTTTTTGAAAAAGAAAGGCTTAGAAAAATAAGCAAGCCTTTTTGCGTTTTGCTTTTATCTATTACCATTATTTTTATAAGTCCAAGCGAATACCTTATTTATATTGGTTTATTATTTGGTGTTTTAGGTGACATACTTTTACTAAAAAAGCATAAAGTTTGGCCTTTAGTAATTGGGACTTTCTTTTTCTTTCTTAACCATTGTTTCTTTATTATAGAATCTATAAAACTATGTTTTCCTATTAATGATTTTATTTATTTTTTTATGGCGTTCTTTCCAATTTTATTTTGTCTAATCACTTATTATCCATTTAAAAAAGTCTTTAGGCAGGGACAATTGACTTTCGGCGGTTCCATATATTGCTCTTTCTTAAGTTTGGATTTTTTAATGATGCTAGTTTTATCGATTATGTATAAGCCTAAGTATTTACTTATTTCTTCTTTAGGCGGGTTTGCCTTTATTGCTTCTGATATTTTTCTTTGTTATACCTTATTTATAAAAGATGTCAAAAGAAGAGATTTCTTTATCATGGCTTTATATTTAATTGGCCAAACTTTAATTTCGTTTGGATTAGCTTTTACTTTCCTTTTATCTATATAGCTAGAAACAATGCCAATTTTTTACTTGCTTTATATCTATGGGATATTTTGTTTTTTTCTTCTTCGCTTATCAAACCAAAATATTTATTGTTTTCTTGGCAATAAAATATTGGATCGTAGCCAAATCCGTTGGTCCCATGCGCTTGTTTTGTTATTTCCCCTTTAACTTCTCCTTCAAAATATAAGGGTTTTGAAGTACTGGATTCTAGATAGCAAATGCAGCAAACAAACCTTGCTTCCCTGCTTTTTCCTTTTAATCTAGAAAATATTTCTTGATAAGCCTTTTGATAAGATCCGCATTCTAGTTCGAATCTAGCTGAATATAGGCCAGGGAAATTATTTAAAGATTTGATTTCCAATCCTGAATCATCTGCAATGACTGGGAAAGAAACTAGCTTTGATAAAGCCAAGGCTTTTAAATAACTGTTTTCCCTATAGGTTTTGCCGTTTTCATTTACTTGTAGATCAATATTTAAATCATTTGGACAATATATGACATAACCCAGGGGAGATAGGAGTTCTCTATATTCTTTTAATTTGTTTTTATTGTTAGTAGATAGGCAAATTTCTTTATTCATATTAATAAATTATATAAAAGAATGTTAAAATGTGCCTATGAATATTTTAGTTTGTGGTGGGGGTTATGTTGGAGCTAGTTTGGCTGCGGCTTTATCTAAGGATAATATAGTTACAATATTCGATACGAATTTAGATAAGGTAAACTCGATCAATAAAGGGGTTTCTCCTATTTATGATCCTTTGATGAATGGCTATTTAGGTCATTTTGTAGCCATTAGTTCAATAGAAGAAATAAATAGGAAAATCGACTTAGCCTTTGTTTGCGTTCCAACAGATTTTAGTGAAAAATTAGCCTCTTTTGATTTATCTAATATTAATTCTTGTTTATCTTTGCTAGAAAAAAACAATATTAAAAACGTTGTTATACGTTCAACATTATCTTTCGGCTCTTCCTTGGAATTGGCCAATAAGTATCCTCTTTTAAAAATTGTCTATGCCCCTGAGTTTTTAAAAGAAGGGGAGGCTATTTTTGATATTACTCACCCTAGCCGAATCGTAATAGGTTACGCTTCAAATTCTTTTGATTTGGCTATAAATGTTTCTTCTTTGCTAAACGGTATAGCTTTAAATAAACCCAATTGCTATTTATGTAGCTTTAAAGAAGCAGAAGCCATAAAGCTATTTTCTAATTCCTATCTAGCAATGCGAGTGGCTTTCTTCAATGAATTGGATTCTTTTTGCAAGGAAAAAGACATTTCGACTTCTACTGTTATTTCTTCTATCTGCGATGACCCTAGAATTGGCAAAGGCTATAACGAACCCTCTTTTGGATATGGAGGGTATTGCTTGCCAAAAGATAGCAAGCAACTTTTGTCTTCCTTTTCCGGTGTCCCCCAAACCCTAATCAAGGCTATTGTTGATTCGAATGCCGTTAGGAAAAAGTATTTGGCGGATAAAATTAATAATGAATTATCAAAACTAAAGGATCCTGTTGTTGGGATTTATGGGATATCTTCTAAAAAAGGCGGGGCTAATTATAAATCATCCCCGATGGAAGATATAATTAATTACATAAAAGAAAAGGGACATAAGGTTGTTATTTATGATCCTAAAGTGAAAGAAGATTTTGTTTATGGCTGCGAAGTAATCAAAAGCTTGGCTAGGTTTGAATCTATGGTTTCTTATCTTGTCTTAAATGATTTTTCTTCTTCTTCGGTTAAATTAAACGTGCCTACTTTCAAAGTGAATTCGCGCTAGATTTGTACTTGTATAGATTTTTTATAGTGTATATAATAGTCAAGGCTTAAGGCAAATGCAGGTGTAGTTCAGTGGTAGAACACCAGCCTTCCAAGCTGGTTATACGGGTTCGATTCCCGCCACCTGCTCCATATTAGAACAATAGAAGTGATACAATGTCACTTCTTTTTATTTTGGTTCCCCACTTTTTTTGGGGGGTCAACGTGGGGTTTCCGTATGTGGAACCCCCTTTTTCATGACGTGGAACCCACAAATTTAGACGAGATTAAAAAATCCTCCATAATAGTAGCGCCACTACAATAAGGAGGACTGTCAATAGAGACATTAATATTTTATCATTGTTCGGCATCGATGTTGAGGGTTTGGAGCTTTATGAGGAGACCGATTCGTCGGCGGATTCTATAACCTTCCTTGTCAGGAAGCGTAGGGAAGCCATTGGCTGCAAGGGGTGCGGTTCGCTTCACACAATAACGAAGGATTAAAAGTGCAAACTCGCCATACGCCCTTCCAACGAGGGCACGGACGTCGCGGATGAGGATTTTCTTTGCCTTCTACGATTTCTGCGGGCCCCTTTTAAAACGAACGTATCTACGAAGTTCGCGTGCCTTCACGGATAGGACGCCCGAATAGACAAGCCTGCGCAACTTTTTTTCGCAGCGGATTTCGCTTGCCCATTCGG
>ERZ808246.2757-NODE-2757-length-10622-cov-2.629318_pt1 | contig 10622 bp, 12 predicted proteins | sample MGYA00521083_ERZ808246 | MGnify/ENA primary metagenome ERZ808246 (study PRJEB31516, sample SAMN03275577) | gut metagenome | biome: mammalia-associated habitat; material: feces | host: Papio cynocephalus | place: Kenya | collected 2012-07-07 ...
TTTCTTTTCACATAAATTATTTTCAACACCAAAATTAATCATTAATCTAGTTGAAGAATCTTTAATTAATGTAATATAAATTTTATTATTATCGATTTTGATTTCTACATAATCATCAATATTTTGTAAACAATTACTTAACCAATTTTTTTCTTTAATAAACAATTTGTCATTACTTCCCACGATTAAATAATTATATTCATAATAATCTTGTTCTTGTTTTTGTAAATCAATTTTTAAATAAACATTATTGTTTTCACTTTCAATATTTGATGAACTTTCATTATTTCTAAAACAAAAAGTAATAATAATTAAACATACAATTAAAATAAATAAAACAACAAATAAAATTTTCTTTTTCATAAAAACACCTCTATTAAATAAATACAAATAATTTTTTAAAATTTTTATTTTATCACATTATTTTTTTCTTAAAATAAAATAAATTAGGTGAAAATACATGAAAACATTAATTTCAATACAAGATATCACAAAAAAATTTTTTTCAAGTAAAGGTGAAACTGATGTAATAAATAATATATCATTTGATTTATATGAAAATGAAATAGTTGCGTTATTAGGTCCTTCTGGATGTGGTAAATCTACTTTATTAAATATTTTATCTAAATTAGAAAATGTCACTTCTGGTAAAGTTAACATTAATTGTAAATTAGGTTATATGTTTCAAAAAGATAATTTAATGGATTGGAGAAATATTTATAACAATATTACTTTAGGATTAGAAATAAATCATTTAAAAACAAAAGAAAATTTAGAATATGTTGATTCATTATTAAAAAAATATGATTTATATGATTTTAAAAATTATTACCCTCAAGAATTATCTGGAGGTATGAGACAAAGAATATCTTTAATAAGAACCCTTGCGTTAAAACCTGATTTACTTTTACTAGATGAGCCATTTTCAGCTTTAGATTATCAAACAAAATTATTTGTGCAAAATGATGTTTATAATATTATCAAAAAAGAACAAAAAGCTGCTTTGATTGTTACTCATGATATCTCTGAAGCTATAGCTTTAAGTGATAAAATAATTATTTTGAGTAATAGACCATGTAAAATAAAAAAGATATTCACATTAGATTTTGATAAAAATTTAACTCCTTTTCAAAGAAGAACCGATCCAACATTTAATAAATATTTTAAACAAATTCATTATGAATTAAATAAATAGGCTAAAAAAACATGCTTCCTCTGTTAAAAAAAATACATTATTATAGGAGGAGTTATGAAAGAAATAACATCGTTAAAGCAATATAAAGCTAGAAAACATTTTTTTAATTTATTTATAATCTTAATGCAAATATTATTATTTGTAATCTTTTTATTAATATGGGAAATAAGCGCTAGATTTAAATGGATTGATCCATTTTTAGTTTCATCACCAAGTGCAATATTTAATTTATTTATTTCCTATACTCAACAAAATATTTTATTTTCTCATATTAAAATATCTGTTATAGAAACAATAATTGGTTTAATTATTGGTACTTTATTAGGTTTTATTATTGCTACAATATTATTTTTAATTCCCACAATAGATAAAATATTAGATCCATATTTAATTGTCTTAAATGCTCTTCCTAAAACAGCTTTAGCGCCTATACTAATTATTTGGGCTGGCACTAATATTAAAGGTATAGTTGTTGTTGCTATTTCTTTAAATTTAATTATCACTATTATTTCTACTTTAACTTATTTTAAAACAGTTGATCAAAATTTAATCAAGATGTTAAAAACCATGAATGCTACTCCATTACAAATATTATTTAAATTAATTTATCCAGCTAATGTAGAAAATATTTTATCAATTATTAAAGTAAATATTGGATTAACTTGGGTTGGGGTTATAGTAGGTGAATTTTTAGTATCAAGAGAAGGTATTGGCTATTTAGTTGTATATGGTGGACAAGTTTTCAAATTAGATTTAGTTATGATGGGAGTGTTTATTCTTGCTCTTATCGCTTTAATAATGTATGAAATAATAAATCTTATTGAATTTATATTAAAAAAATCAAAAAATAAAACGCATAAAAAATAGGAGTTTTTTTCTCCTATTTCTTTGTATTCAAATGTCGACATAAAATTGCAAGTGAAGAAGCCATATTTTCATTTTGAATTAAGATATCTTCACTAACATTTAATTTAGTTGGAGCAAAATTCCAAATAGCTTTAACTCCTGCATCAACTAATTTATCACATACTTCTTGAGCAAATTGATGTGGTACAGTAATAATTCCAATATGTATTTCATTCTTTTTACAAAATTCTTGTAATGTATCTAATGGCAATACTTCGATATTATTAATTTTAGTAAATAACACTTCTTTTTTTACATCAAATGCTTTAACAATGGATAATCCATATTCTTCAAAGCCAGTATAATTTAATAAAGCTCTTCCTAATGATCCTACTCCAACAAGAACAGATCTATTATTTTGGTTTACGCCTAAAAATAATTCAATATCATTGAGTAATTCTTCTATTTCATAACCGACTTTAGGTTTCCCACCACTTCTTGAAACAACTGCTAAATCTTTTCTTACTTGAACATCATTTAAATTTAATTTTTTAGCAATAGTCGTTGATGAAACGAATTTTTCTCCTTCTTTTTGAATTTTCTTTAAATATTCTATATAAAAAGGTAATCTTTTTAATGTGTTTTTTGATGCGTACTTAATCTTCATATATATTATTTTAACTCATTTAAAAATATAATCAATGCTATTTTTTTCAATATTTAGCAAAAAAGTGTAATTTTTGCAATATTTATACCCTCCATGGCTTTAAATTTGTTGAACAGTACTTTGCCATTTGATATATATCTTCCTTTAAATTATTATTAATCCAATAAACTAACGCATTAGCAATACCACCTGACCAAATTAATCTTTGATATTTTTTTTCAATAGATATTGTTTCATCTTTTAAAACCATTTCATTAAGCATATATAAATATTTATTAATAAATCCAGCATTAAATATTAGTTTTAATTCATCAGCATTTTCTTTTACTAAAAAGAAAAATTTAACATACCAATCATAAGTAGTATTTTTTCTATATGGTGAACCAACTTCAACTAATAATTTTATATTTAAATCAATTACAATTTCTTTTAATAAATCATTTTTAGTTTGAAAATTATTATAAAAAGCAGTTCTTGAAACTCCTGCTTTATTACATAATAATGTTATATTTATTTTTTCATATTCCATTTCATTCATTAAGATTAATAAAGCTTTTTTTAAACTATTTTTAATTTCTTCATTTAATTCAGAAGCATATTGTTTCAATCCTTTTAATTTATCAACCTTATTTACACTTACTTCATTTGTGTTTTTAGCGTTATTATTCATCTTGAAATAATACCTTTCTTTGTTATAATTCTAACATAAAAGACAGATGTCTTTATCGTTATTATAACAAAGTGAGGTTCAAATGAAAATAAAATTAATTACTGATACAGGAGCTGATTTACTTGAAGAAGAAATTATTAAAAATAATATTATTGTTATTAAGCTTCCTGTAACATTTAATAATATAGAATTTAATAATGATCTAAATACTTTTTGGAATAATTTAATTAATGGTCAAATAAGTAAAACATCTCAACCAAGTCCTCAATCATTTAACAATGTTTTTTCTTCTATAAAAATTGATGAAATAGGTTTATATATTTCTTTATCTTCCATGTTATCAGGAACATATCAAACTGCAATGATGGTCAAAAATCAAAATAATTTTAATAATATTTTTATTGTTGATTCAAAATTAGCTTCTGTTGGTCAAAAAGAATTAGTTAAAAAAGCTCTTGAGCTAATTAATAATAATTTAGAAATTAATCAAATAATTAATAAATTAGAATTATTTAAAAATAAAATTAAATTAATTGCTTCTTTAGATAATTTGAAATATTTAGCTAGAGGAGGTAGGATTTCTAAAACTATTGCAAATTTTGCAAACATTTTAAATTTAAAAGTAATCATTTCAGTATCAAATGAAGGTATTAAATTATTATCTAAAGCCATTGGTAATAATCACTCTACTACAAAATTAATTGAAATTATCAATAAAGAAAATATTAATAATCAATATAAAATAATTCCTATTTATTCATATAAAGATAATAATTGCAAAAAGTTTTTAGAAAGATTTAATAATAATTTAATTGATAAAAATATGTATCCTATTGGTAGTACAATAGGTACTCATATAGGTCCTTACGCATTTGGAGTTGTATTTATTGAAAATTAAACTTCAACTTCAATTAATTTACATTCTTCATTTGGAAATATTTTTTTCATTTGTTCAAAAAAAGTTTTTTTATCAGATAACATTTCACAATAATATGCTTCTTTTAACGCATCTTTAGCCATCATTATAGCTTCATTTTCTGTTTCACCAAATGTAACAACACCAAATAAATCTGGAAAATTAACTTCTATATATTTATCATTTTTCTTAAAAATTGCTACATAACTTAATCACCTACTTCAAATACACTGATTGTTATTTTTATTATACCATTTTTTAATATATTAATTTTATCATTTTTTTGAATATTTTTTATTATTTCAATAATAATAGTTATCCAAATAAAATCATTTTAGTATAATCAAAATTTACTTTACTCTTTTATTCATTCTTAACATTATAAATAATATCATATTTTTAATTAAAACATAAATATCGAATTAATAACAAATATTTTATATTTTCATATATATAATTTGTGAGGTTATTATGAAAATTAAAAATATATTACTAATTCCTATGATGTTATTCTCTTTAGCAAGTTGTAATAAAAATGATAATAAAATTACAATTGCCGAAGTTACACATTCATTATTTTACGCTCCACTTTATGTAGCAAAAAATGCTGGTTTTTTTAATGATGTTGGCTTAGATATCGATATCATTACAACTCCAGGTGCAGATAAAGTTATGGCAAGCTTATTATCTAAAGATGCACAAGTTGGTTTAATGGGGAATAGTTTAAAACGATGGAAAATCTACATTTAATTTTTTAATTCTACAATCTAATTTATACTTTCGTCCTGGAACATATTATTTACAAACACATAGCCATATAAGAAGGAATGCAAAGAACATCTCCTTTTTTACAAAGATTTTTTGTATGAATGATATATGCTTGATTGATTCTTGAATGATATTTCTGAATGAAATTATCTAGCGACGATGTTGTGTATTTTGTTCCTGATTTCACTTCTATTGGAAATAATTTTGGTTTTGTCTTGCTTCCATTAGAAATTAAGAAATCAATTTCAATGTCATTACGTTTTTTTTCAGTGTTATAATGCGTATAAAAGAATAATCTATAGCCATTTGCAACAAGACATTGTGCAATAGCATTTTCGAAAATCATACCTTCGTTTATAGATAATTTATCATGTAATATTTGCTTATATAAATTTTCTTCCACAATTTCATTTTCATCAAACGCATGGCTTACAAGTAACCCTGTGTCTCCCATATAACATTTGAGAGTAGTTCTTTCTTCATTTATAGACAATCCGATATTAGGATCAGCACAATTAAAGCATTCGTTCACTATCATCGAATCACCGAGCCAAAAAAATGTTTCTTCATACATAGGAAATATAGAATTTTTTTCAATAGATGATAAACGAACTCTTTTTTCATGCTTTGACAAAAAGCTAGGTATCTGATCAAATATCGATAAAACTTTTGAACGATAATTTCTGTCTATCTTACTGATATCATTACGATAAAGAGATAAAATATCTCTTTTTTCAATATCAGCGGCAGCAAAACTACGATTATTATCGATGTATTTTTCAATTGCTTTAGGCATTCCTCCAACAAGAATATATTGTTTAAAAAGCATCATCGCTTTATGATGTAAATTATCTTCCAATGGTTTCTTTTCTTCAAAGCATTTTCTAATATATTCAGTCATTTTTGTTTCACCAAGTGCCCAACAGAATTCTTCAAAATCCATCGGATACATACTGATTCGTCTTTCTTCTGATGGAATGGTAATATTTTTAACATTTTCGCGTATAGAAATTAAAGAACCTGTTTCGATATAATCGTATCTAGCATCTTTAACTAATTTTTTTATCGATTGCCTTGCTTTAGGATATTGCTGAATTTCATCCAAAATAATCAATGATTCTTTTGGATAAAGAGTCGTATTATATTCTGTAGATAAAATTAAAAAGAAGGTATCTAAATCGTTTAGATATTTCTCGAAAGCATCCTTAACAACACCGCTAACATCATTAAAATCAATGAGAATATAACTTTTATACTCATTTTTCCCAAATTCTTCGGCAATAGTAGATTTTCCTATTCGACGTGCTCCTTCAATAAGCAATGCTTTTTCTCCAGAAAAATCTTGTTTCCACATCAGTAACTTTTTATAAACTTTTCTTTCAAACATAATTGCTAACTCCTTTTCAACATTGATTTATTAATTTTGCTAATAATATTAAAACATGATTTCCAATAAAACGCAAGATAGCTTTACCTTATTTTCAATATAATACGCAGGATTGCTTTCACTAAAATTACCAACAATACGCATGATTATTATTGTCATTTTTCTAGATATTACGCATTTTTCATCAAATTTTTTAAATCTATAAAAAGTTCTAAAAACGGACAAACTCATTATATAATTGGTTCTAAAAACGGACAAATTAACAAAATATCAGTTGTAAAAACGGACAAGATGTAATAACACGATTTTATAAAAGGAGCTAAATTATGTTTAGAAAAGCAAAATCAAAATTAATAGATTGGAAAAATAACAGTAAAAACGCATTACTCGTTACAGGTGCTAGACAAGTTGGAAAAACATTTATTATTAGAGAATTTTTAGAAGAAGAAATTGGAGAAGATAATTTTATTGAATTTAATTTATTTGAAAATGAACTAGCAAAAAAAACTATTGATAATTCTTTAAATAGTGAAGATTTATTATTTAGATTATCAGCACTTAGTAATAAACCAATGATAAAAGGTAAAACAGTAATTTTTTTAGATGAAGTACAAGTATGTTCAAATATTATAACAGCTATTAAATTTTTAGTAAACGAAGGTTCTTATAGATACATTTTAAGTGTTTCTTTACTTGATACTGAACTTAAAAACATAAAATCATTTCCTGTTGGATATATGAGCACTTTTCAAATGTTTCCATTAGATTTTGAAGAATTTTTAATTGCTAATAATCTAAATACCAATGTAATAAAAAAATTAAAAAATAATTTTGATACTTCAACTCCTGTAGATGACATCGTTCATAGTAAGCTTATTGATATGTTTCATTTGTATTTAATCGTTGGTGGGATGCCAGCTGTTGTAAAAAAATATTTAGAAACAAATAATTTAAAAGATGTAATCGAAGAACAAAACAATATTAATAGTTTATATAGACAAGATATCAGTAAATATGATCAAGAAAATAAACTATATATTAAAGAAATATTTGATTTAATTCCTAGTGAACTTAATAATCAAAATAAAAGATTTATATTGAAAAAACTAAATGAAAATTTAAAGTTTAATAGATATGAAAATAGTTTTTTATGGTTAAAAGATGCTGGTGTTGCATTACCATCTTATTGTACAGACGAACCCAAAGTTCCATTAATGCTTAGCAAATCAAGAAACTTATTTAAACTTTTTCATTGCGATGTCGGTCTTCTTGCTAGTATGTATATGAATAATAATTTACAAATTAAAATTCTTAATAAAGATAAAGATATAAACTTTGGTTGCATTTATGAAAATGCAATTGCAGAAGAGTTAGTTTCAAAAGGCTTTGATTTATATTATTACAAAAATAATAAATTTGGCGAAATAGATTTTCTTATTGAGAATAAAGGTGTTGTAATTCCTCTTGAAATCAAATCAGGCAAGAATTATAAAAAACATAATGCTTTAGATCATTTATTATCAAATAATTTCGATATTCCAAAAGGCTATATTTTATCAAACAACAACATTGAAATAACTTCTAATAAAATTTATTTACCTATATATATGATTATGTTCTTTGAAAAAGATAAAGTTAAAGATATGAAATATAAAGTAGATTTATCTAGTTTATAGATTTAATCATAGTTTTTTATATTATTTTATATTCGACAATCACTAATCAATTTTGTTAAATTCAACAAATATTTTATTATTATTTATAACAATAGTAAATGTACTGGAAATTGATATCATTTAATTCTTAATGTAACAAAAGAAGGAACCTATCTTGCTCCAGAGGTATTTGATAATTTTAACCATGATGTAACTAAATTAACAATTTTTATAAAAAAATTTACAAAATGAAAACTTAGGAAATAAAATTTCAATTTCTTATTTAAGAGATAGTCTTTATATTAAAAATAAAATATTTGACAATATTAATTATTCAAAAACAAAATTTTACAAAACAAATATATTATTTGCACATTTTTTGACAATCAGGACAAATACCATAAATTTCTGTATTTTGATCTTCTACAATAAAACCAGTATTTTTTTCAATACTTTCATTTATTTTATGGTATGGACACCCATTTAAAGGCACGCGTTTATGACAATTTTTACAAACTAGCACGTGAGAATCTTCATTATTATCCAAAATAAAAATATTCTTTTTTTCTGAATTAACTTCTTTCTTTACAATACCATTTTCATAAAAAGAATTTAACGTACGATATATTGTTGATAAATCAATTTTTTCTTTATTTAATGAAAAATAAATTTCTTCTGCGGTAACAGGTCTATTCATTTTTTTTAAGAATTCAAGAATAATTTTTCTATTTTTTGTATTTTTTAAAGGCTTTAAATTTTCTTTCATATTTATATTTTTTCACAAATTACTTTACAATGCAAGTATTTCCATGATATTATTGCAAATGCAAATGATTTGCATTAAGGAGAAAAAATTTATGTCATCAAAATCACTTTTTATACTTCCTATATTAACATTTACTTTATGCTCATTAACTTCATGTACTGATAATAAAAATGAAAAGATAATTTATACATCTTTTTATCCAGTATATGACTTCACCAAAAAAATTGTTGGTGATAAATATGTTGTAAAAAACATTACACCTGCTGGTGAAGAGCCGCATGAATTTGAACCAACCGCTAAAGATATTGAATCATTGTATAATGCTGATGCCTTATTTATTAATGGTTTAAATATGGAAAAATGGCTTGATACAGCACCAAGTACAATTAAAGAAAAAACTTATACTGTAACAGAAAATATAACAACAAGAAATGAAAATAATGTTTTAGATCCACATGTCTGGTTATCATTAAAAAATGCTAGAATAGAATTATCAAACATTTGTAATTATGTCTCTATAATTGATCCAGCAAATAAAGACTACTACCAAGGAAATTATGCTATATATGATAAAAAATTCGAAGAATTACAAAATAAGTATATTAACACATTAAAGGATTTATCAAAGCCATATTTAGTTACCTCTCATGCTGCTTTTGGTTATCTTTGTGACGAATTCAATTTGACACAACTATATTTATCAGGTTTGGAACCAGATGCTACACCAACAGCTAAAGATATTGAAAAAATAATAGAAGCTGTTAAAACTTATAATATTACAACTATATTTTATGAAGAAATGGTTGGACCAGAAGTTGCAGAAAAAATTGCTACAGAAACAGGAGTAAAATGTGAAGTGCTTTGTACTCTTGAATCATTAACTAATGAAGAAATAGATAATGGTGAAGATTATTTATCCAAAATGGAAGACAATTTAGTAAAAATCAAGGAAGCAACAAAATGATTGAATTTGAAAATGTTTCTTTTTCTTATGGAAATCATTTAATTTTAAAATCGATGAATATTAAGATTAATGACAATGATTTTGTTGGTATACTAGGACCAAATGGCAGTGGAAAATCAACATTTTTAAAATTATCATTAGGTTTACTAAAGCCAACAATAGGTCAAATAAAAAAAACAAATATGCCATTAAGCTATATATCACAAACAACTTCAATTTCTGATTCTTCTTTTCCAGCGACAGTTTATGAAGTAGTTTCATTAGGATTAGTCGATAATCATATATCATTTAATATTAAAAAAAATAAAAATAAAGTAATAGAAATATTAAAAAAAATGAATATATATGAGCTAAGAAACAATTTAGTAAATGAACTTAGTGGCGGTCAATTACAAAAAGTAAAAGTTGCAAAAGCTTTGATTTCAAATCCTTCTTTTTTAGTTTTGGATGAACCCGATTCGGGAATGGATGGAGCTTCGCACAATGCATTAATTAATATAATAAATACATTGCACAAAAATAGTATTGGTATATTATTTGTTACACACCACTTAGAAGATTTAAAAAGTGCTGATAAAATTTATTATATTTCTAATGGAGAATTAAAATTATATAAATCTGGTGATAATTATGTTAACTTATAGATTCATGCAAATTGCTTTTATTATTTGTTTTCTTCTTGGCTTTATTATACCATTAGTTGGCTCAACTGCAGTTTTTAAAAGATTATCAAGTTCTGGTGATGCTTTGGCTCATTCTTCTTTAGCAGGAGTGGCAATCGGCCTTGT
>ERZ808246.2758-NODE-2758-length-10621-cov-21.058206_pt1 | contig 10621 bp, 10 predicted proteins | sample MGYA00521083_ERZ808246 | MGnify/ENA primary metagenome ERZ808246 (study PRJEB31516, sample SAMN03275577) | gut metagenome | biome: mammalia-associated habitat; material: feces | host: Papio cynocephalus | place: Kenya | collected 2012-07-07 ...
CGCGGTCGGCGAGGACGTATATGGCACCATGCAGCGGCAGTGTTCTGAGTATGTCGCGACGCGTTGTGGACAACAGACGTATGCGGAGCGGTTGGTTGAACGGTATACAGAATTGCGGGAATCGAATTTGATGAATGGGGGTGTTCACAAGTGAACAGACCAAAAGTCAGTATCGTTGTACCGATGTATCGGGTTGAGCGTTATCTGCCGAAGTGCATTGATAGTATTCTCTCTCAAACGCTTAGAGAGATTGAAGTAGTTCTTGTTGATGATGGTAGTCCCGATCGTTCTGGGAAGATAGCGGAAGAATATGCCCGAAGGGACTATCGTATCAAGGTCATCCATCAAAAGAATTCGGGTCTTGGCCCAGCGCGTAATACAGGTATTGCAAATGCGACTGGTGAATATGTTGGCTTCGTGGATTCTGATGACTGGGTAGATTCCGAGATGTTCAGCCGTCTTTATGCCGCTGCATCGCAAAGCAATGCGGATATTGCCGTCGGCGGTCATTGCGACATGGCTAATGGGCGCGCTAGGTCCGTTAAGGTGCATCCATTAGCTGGGCAAACTCTTAAGGGCAATGACCAGATCATGCCTGTACGGAATAGGTTGTTCGGGCATCTTCCCGGAGACACCGAAGTTGAAGCGTTCCCCATGCGGGTTTGGACGGCGATTTATCGTAATGATTTCCTGCAAAAGAATGATTTACGATTTGAGACGATTTTATCGGAAGATACGATTTTCAACTTGTTCGCATATCGATGCGCAAACGTTATAGTGTTTACCGGCAATACCGATTACTACTATCGAATGGATGAGCATCCATCGATAATGCGTTCGTTCTCTTCGAAAAAACTTGCACAATATGAGCGATTCGTCGAGAGGATACAACTTCTCGCCGAAAAAGAATCCTATCAGCATGACGAATGCGTTATGCGATCGAGACGAATGGCAATCGATTATTGCCGTTTGTATGTGGGATTAATCGTTGGAAGCGGTTTGTCCGTTCGAGGAAAAATAGGGAATATTCGTCAACTGACGCACAGCCGCATGTGTGCTGAAGCGTGCGTGGGATATCCTGTGGAGACTTTACCGAAACAACAGCGCATACTTCATGAAGCGCTTTTCCAGGGCCGGGTATGGGAAGTATTTATCTTGTCGGATGCAAGACGGATTCTGAAAGAGAAAGGATGGTGGAAGTGATGGTTGCGGGGCATAACAATATTCGAAGAATTGTTCATCGTGTCGGTGAAGAGCTTCGTTCTACCAGAGAAGTTGCCTCGCGGACATCATGGCGCGATGCTTTGGAGACCTTCCATGCAAAATGGGACATCCAGGTGATGAACCATAACGGATTCACGGAACCTCCCGCAGTGCGTGATCGACTGATTCGCAAGCATGAGATTATGCTGAAATACTTCGAACGTCGGTACGGGGATTTCTATCGCAATTATGATTACAGTGCGACGGTGGCTCCGGTAGATCCAGATATGGAGGGACGTATCTGGATCTGTTGGTGGCAAGGTCTCGAGAGCGCTCCGGAAATCGTAAAGCGTTGCGTGGAGTCCATTCGACGCAATGCTGGTGATCATCCGGTCACAATCATCACTGATCAGAACGTCGACCAGTATATCGACATTCCTGAATGGGTCAAAAGGAAACAGTCCGAGGGAATTATCTCACGAACTAATCTTTCTGATTTGCTTCGTCTATCGTTGCTGGCTAAATACGGTGGTTTATGGCTGGATGCCACGTTTTTCTGCACCGGTCCGCTTTCGGAGATGGCCTTCGGCAATCCGATGTTTTCAATTAAGAGGCCGGACTATCTGCATTGTTCGATTGCCCAAGGATATTTCGCTGGTTATTCATTGGCTTGTGATGCCGCTCATAGGAGCGTGTTCGTGGCAGTGCGTGATTTCTTCTTGGAATATTGGAAGACAAACGATTTTCTTGTTGATTACCTGTTAGTGGATTATATGATTGTGCTCGCTCAGCGGCACAACAAGGCCATCGCCGATGCGTTCGCGGCGATTGAACCCAACAATCCGTGTTGCGACGATTTGTATAAGGTGCTCGGCCAACCATACGATGAGGGATATTGGTCCAAACTCACTGAGAAAACGAGTTTGTTCAAGCTTACTTGGAAACAGACTTTTCCTGAGGAAGTGCACGGTCGCCCTACGTTTTACGCTAAGTTGCTGGGGCGATAGATATGGTTTCTAATGAGATTGGCATCGGCCGAAATGTTCGAGAACCAAGAATCGTGGAGAAACCCATAAAGGCTGATACTTGGATATATGCTTTATCGTTTGTAACGGTTTTTGTGGATCTGTCATCTGTGATTCCAGCGTATGTTTACGTACGATATTTTATGCTACTCATTGTTGGTATATTTGTCTGTTTGAAATTGCCGGTTATTATTTCTGGTAGAAATTGGGTAAATTTTGTTCCTTGGCTGGCATTTATTGTAGTTATTATTGTTAGTTCTTTTTTGTCGAGAAATGATTATGCATCTCGAAATCCATTCTTGGCCGCGATTGTATCCTTGGGCGGCTTGCTGGAATTCATTGCAGTGGTAAACTACGCCTTTAAGAAAGAACGTTTGCTTGCAGCCTTAAATGTGTTTTATGCGGTGGCTTTTATTGTTTTGTTATGCACAGATATAGCTGTTTGCTTGGCGGATGTATATCTTATTGGAAATAAATTTAGAATATCTTATTTTCACATCCAGTTCATTGTATTATTTGTGATAAGAAAAACGGTTTTTTATAAAAAGAAAGATGTTATAGGGCAACTATTCTTTATAGGTTTAATAGTTTTGGCAATTGCTATTGCTGTTCGGGTAGATTGCAGTACTGGAATTAATGCAATAGTATTGATGATTATATGGTTCTTTGTTGGAAAACTTTTTCCATCATTCGTATATAGTCCCATCACTGCTTGCGTGGCAGCTATAGCCAGCTATCTTTTCATGTATGTTGTTACATCTGTGCTGCATATTTCTTTTGTGATGAGTTATATCACAAATACTCTTCATAAAGATGCGACGATGACTGGTAGATTGCCGATTTTTGAGATTGTGCCTAGAGCTTTGGCTCAGAAACCGGTTTTGGGATATGGATTTGGAATCAGCTATGAAGTGCTTGATTCTTTTCTGAAGGGTGTACCGGACACTCAAAATGCGTTGGCTGAATGGATTCTATATGGAGGCTATGTTGCAGCCGTAATAATTATTTTAATAATTATGTTGAATTTTAAGGTAGTTTCATCTCATGCTTCGACGGATGATGTTGCTGTGCTTATTTGCGTGGCATTCATTTATGCTTTTATCTGTATTGGAACTATTGAAGTAAGTTATGGGATGGACTTCTTTGCGATACTGGCTCTGCTTCGTGTGATTTCACTGAGTCTCAGTCAAAGAAGGGCGTAAAGATATGAAGAAGTGTGCTTTGATATTGCCGTATTTTGGCAAGTTTAATAATTATTTCCCTTTATTCCTAAAATCATGTGGATATAATCCATCCTACGATTTTTTCATTTTCACTGATAATACGGAGTCTTATAATTATCCACAAAATGTGCATGTAGTGTCTATGACATTGGATGAATTCAGGGCCAATGCTTCGCGGAAGCTGGGTTTTGATCCATGCATTCCAACTGCGTACAAGCTGTGTGATTTCAAACCGGCTTATGGTTTTTTGCTTGAGGAATACATTCGGGATTACGAATATTGGGGTCACTGTGATTGTGATCTCGTTTTCGGTAATCTTGAAAAGATACTGTCTCCTGTGCTGGACAAGGACTACGATAAAATTTTCGCTGTCGGGCATCTGACCATATATAAGAATACATTCGACAACAATCGACGTTTTATGAAATCCCTTAATGGGCGTGAGATTTACCGAGAGGCATTCACGACAAGCCGTATTTATGTGTTTGACGAGAACTATCAATCTGAAAAAAATCCTGATCGAAGCAATGTGCACACGCTTTTTCGAAATGATGGTGCGAAATTGTACGAGAAGGATTTGTCGTTTAATGTAAGCCCTAAGAAGGCAAAAATCACTAGGGCTGCATACAATCCGCAGACGCAAAAATTTGAAGAGGATCATAGGTACGATGATTTGGCGCGTTATTATCTGTGTTCTGATGGGTTATTTTCGGTTTCTTTAAATAAAGATCAGTCGATGGTGGAAACGCACCAATATCTGTATATGCATTTGCAGTCACGCCGCATGCGGATGTCCGCTGATATTGTTCAGTCTCCAGTGGTGGAAATTCGCCCTGATCGGTTCGTCAAGGCCAAGTGTCTCCCGCACACAAAGGCGGAATTGAGAAATAGATTCTTCAATGTGTTCAATTGGTTCTGGGTTGATACTTATGTAAAAAGATTCAACGCAAAAAAACGCGTATTTTTAGAGAATCATTAATCTTTTGCATTTCAAAAAAGAGAAAATTTAGTCAGTAAAGAAGGTGACAATGTTTGATAAAAATATATATGTATCGACAATAATCGATTCATATAACTACGGTACTGTTTTGCAGGCCGCAGCGACGCGGGATGTGCTTGAGCCCTATGGCAAGCCATTGTTCATCGATTATTGCCGCGAGGCTTGGACGCGTAAGGGGTTACGGGACATTTATCTCAAGGATAAGAACCATCCCTTGCCTCTCAACGTGGTTCGATATCTGGTTGCGCTTCCAGAGCTGAAAACAAATCAAAAATTGTTCCGTGCCTTTGTAGAAAGGCAGCTTCATTTGGTCGGCGCCGATTCATTTGTCGGCGGTAACGGCAAATTCGACAAGCAGGCGGTGTATTGCGTCGGTAGTGACCAGACTTGGAATGAAGAGCTGAATAAGGGCATTGATCCGGTGTACACACTGGAGAATGTGCCTTCGGATTGTCATAAGATTTCGCTTTCCGCCAGCTTTGGACGTCCTTCTGTTCCCGATGCTGAGGCCGCGAAGATGAAGCCTCTGCTGGAACAGTTCGAAGCCATTTCCGTACGTGAAAGTTCCAGTGTGTCAATTCTGGAGCAAATGGATGTTAAGGGTGCTGTCGCGCTGAAGGACCCTGTTTTGCTTTGCCGCCCTGAATTGTGGCATGAGCTCTCCCAAGGTGTGCCGAAGCATGAGGATCCGTATGTGTTGATTTATATGCTGAATCAGAATCGAAGGATGATCGATTATGCACAGCGGTTGGCCAAAGAAAATGGCATGAAAGTTCGTATTATCACTTTCAGTCCGAGGAAGCCTGGCCCTGCTGGATGTGAATCCATTTGCCAGCCCACGCCTGAGCAATGGCTGGCGACGTTCCGAGATGCCGATTACGTGGTAACGGATTCGTTCCATGGCACATGCTTCTCGATTCTCTTCAACAAGCCGATGATTGTATTTGATCCCCCTCGATATTCAGTACGGTTGACCGACGTATTGAAAGATTTTGGCCTTTCTGATCGTCGTACCGATGATCAAGTCGCGATTAAGGATATCGATACGGCTGATAAGGAGATTGATTGGAGACACGTGCAAACAATGCTTGCGGATTTCAGAAAAGTCGCAGGTGAGTTTTTGGATAAGTATTTTACTGCGCTATAAGTTAAGAGTTAAGGAGTTCTTTGATGAGTTTCAAGCATGTTATTGGCAATATTCTCCCGGACAACGTTGCGAATTCCCTACGGCGGATTAAGTCTTCGCATATCCTTCGAAAGGAATATGCGTCGCAAGCCAAACGGTTCAATAGGACTTTTTCTCGCGAATGGTCTACTGGACTTATGCAGGTGCAGACTCGAGTCATTTTTCTGACGCATCAGATCGAAAAAGGCCTCGGTCATCGGGAGTTCCGCTATGGATTTGGAGTGCATGTCTTCAAAGCGCTTGGTCCTGAACTCGCAAAATTGGAGGCCGCTGATTCGGATTATCCCAATAATCCGGCCTATCGTGAGTGCATGAGCGCAGTGCATGAGTATATCGCTCGCCATGAGGCTGCTGGAAAAGACATCAGTCAACAGCGCCAGTATTTTGGTAATAAGCATTGGGAACGTGCAAGGCAGGCGACCGATGAACATGGTGGAAGTATTGTCGTTACTGCGGCGGAAAAAGCAGATAATGCACAAAAATCGTTTATCGAATTGGCTGAGAACAGGCATTCTTTGCGTGAATATTCTGCACAGCCTGTTACTGAAGAAGAAATCGTTAAGGCTGTGGAGCTCGCCACTCGAGCGCCATCTGCCTGCAATCGTCAGCCCGCTCGTGTTCTGCTGATCAGTGACGCACGCCAAATTGCTGAAGTGCTGAAGATCCAAGGAGGGGTTCGAGGTTATGCCCTTCCTTCTCAGTTGCTTCTTGTCACTGCCAAAACCAGTGTGTTCATGGGGCCGAACGAGCGCAACCAGGGATTTATCGACGGCGGTCTTTTCAGCATGATGCTGCTGATGTCGTTGGAAGCGTATGGATTGGCGGCCTGTCCTCTGCATGCGATGCTGGATGGAAAGGCCGAAGCTCGGATGCGTGAGATTCTTAACGTTCCTGATGATGAGATATTTGTGATGTTCGTCGAAGTTGGCCATTTCCCGGAGTCTGTTCGTACTCCGCAGTCCACTCGACTGCCTATGGAAAGCATCTTCAAAAAAGCTCGTTAAATTTATGGTGAAATAATGAAGAAAAAAATCGAAATCGGAATCATAACTGTAAATGATCCTAAGAACTATGGTAATCGTTTGCAGAATTATGCGCTTCAGCAGGTATTGCGCGATTACGGTACAGTGAGCACCGTAAATCAATTTCTGAACGTCAGCAAGCCTGGTGAAATTATTGAGAAGAGACTCTTTGCCCTGCTCCGTCCAGCGGTGAACAAGGTCTTGAGTTTGGTACCGTCGAAACGCGCTCTCGATTTCAAAAGGTTGCATCGGTCTGATGTATTCACTCGCAGGTATGTCCCTTGTTCCGAGCTATATGCATCCACGTGTCTGACTGCGAATAATATTGCTTCTTTGAAAACGGTGGTCGTGGGATCCGATCAGGTTTGGAATGATCGTTGGATATCGGGTCGAGTGCTGTCGGCAAGACTGGCTGATATGACGAATGATAAGACGAGGCTGATAAGCTATGCGGCGAGCTTTGGCATCAATCAGGTCAAAGATGAGTCAAAGCCTATTTTCAAGAAACAATTGGCACGTTTTTCTGCGATTTCTGTGCGGGAAGACCAAGGTGCGAGACTGGTGAACGAACTGTCCGGGAAGCCGGCAGCAGTCGTGCTGGATCCGACGCTTATGGTGTCGTCGGAGCATTGGCGTTCCATCACCAGGGGATTCGTTCCGCGTGACGACAAGTATGTGCTTACCTATTTTTTGGGTAGGCCGAGTGTCGAACAGGAGCGTACCATTCAGGAATATGCCGAGAAGCATGGTTGCCGTGTGAGACGTATGATCGATCCTCGTGATTCTGAGACATATGTGGCTGGTCCGGAGGATTTCGTCGAGCTATTTTCCAAAGCGGAGTATGTTTTCGCTGATTCATACCATGCCTGCTGCTTCTCCATTCTCTTCCACAGGCAATTCACCGTATTCAACCGTGCCGGCACTGAGGGCAAGGCAAGCATGAATTCCCGCATGGAAACATTGTTCCGTCTTTTTGAACTTGATTCCGTCGTGCTGGATGATGGGATCGCGCCGGAAATCGATTACGAGAAGGTGGATTTGTTGTTGCGGCAGCATCGTGCCGAGTCCAAGGCATGGCTTGACAAGGCCATGGAGGTATAACCGGATGGCGAATCAACGCAAGGCGGGAGCGGCTCTTGGATATGCCAATGTAATCGCCAAGAACCTCGTTAATTTGATGTATGTGCCGTTGCTGTTGCATTTTGTGGGACAGGGCGATTATGGCGTGTTCCAGATGACCAATAGCGTCGTCTTCGCTCTGACTTTGCTCAGTGCGGGCTTTTCGGGAGCTTATGTGCGATTCTATATGAGGGAGGTCGCACATGGCACAAGAACCAGTATTCATCGGTTGAATGGAATCTTTCTTCTCATATATCTGATTGTGGTTGGCCTCTGTCTTATTGGTGGCGTGGCGCTGACCCTTAATGTGAATGCGCTGTTTTCGAAGGGATTGACCCCTCGGGAACTGGTGTTGGCCCGTGAGCTTATGGTGTTTATGGTCTTTAACGTCGCGGCGCAATTGATGACCAGCCCGTTCAATTCGTATATTACAGCCAAAGAACGCTTCGTTTATCAGCAGACGAGACAGCTACTGACTACATTGGTGCAGCCGCTACTTGCGGTGTTACTGGTATGGCGTGGTATGGGAGCTATCGGCGTGGCGCTGGCGATGCTGGTCGTTACGGTGGCTTTGCTGGTGATGAATATTGTGTATGCAATAAAAAAATTGGGCATGCGTTTTTCGTTCACCGGTTTGCAATGGTCCATGTTCAAGGCTATAGCTGTATTCAGTTTTTGGATTTTTCTCAATCAGATTTTCGATTTGGTCAACAACAACGTTCCTAATTTCCTCCTCGGGGCGATGGCTGGATCGACTGTTGTGGCCACATTCTCTATTGCCGTACAAATAAGAAATATATTCTTTGCCATGAGCACGACTATGTCTAACGTGTTTATTCCTCAGATAAACCGTATCGTTGCCGACAGTGATGATAACAAAGTGCTCACCGAATTGATGACAAGGGTCGGTCGTTATCAAATGGCTATATTCTGGTTCATCTACGGAGGCTTTATAGTCTTAGGACAGTTTTTTGTTGTATTGTGGGCTGGACGCCAGAACGTAGATGCGTATTGGTTAGCGGTTATTATGGTGCTGCCGGTCATGATTCCTCTGACGCAGAACACTGGAATTGAAATTCAACGTGCGAAAAACAGGCATAAAACACGTAGTGTGATTTATGTTTTCACGGCAATGCTGGATGTCATTTTATCAGTTTTGCTGATTCCCTCTATGGGGTATTGGGCCACTGCGATCGGCTATATCGCGAGTATCGTGTTGGGTACTGGACTTTTTATGAATTGGTACTATCAAACTCACATTGGTTTGGATATGCTGTATTTTTGGCGTAATCAGATGCCTACCATTATTATGGCGGTTCTTGTTACGGGAGCATGCTTGTTGGGAACGTACTTTGTGCCGGTGAATTCCATTCCACTTTTCCTGATGTGGGGCGTGATATACGTCATTCTGTTCTGTGCTGGTGCATTCCATGTTTCTTTGACTGTGGATGAGCGCACTAAGGTTCTATCGATGTTGCATAAAATGAAGAAGGCATAATGAACTATACGTTTACGGTTTTTACTCCAACATTTAATCGGTCTGCTTCGATTCATAGAGTGTATGAGAGTCTACAGTCTCAGACGTTCCATGATTTTGAGTGGCTGATCGTCGATGATGGTTCGGAAGATGATACTGCTGATTTGGTCGGAAACTGGACTAAGGAGGCGGATTTTCCGATTGAATATATGAAACAGAGCCATGCCGGAAAGCATATTGCATGGAACCATGCGTTACAAAAGGCTAGGGGACGTTTCTTCATTATTGCCGACAGTGATGACGGTTTTGTCCCGAATGCCTTGGAGAGGCTGCTGGAGGTTTGGAAAAGCATTCCAGGGGGGGGGCGATGGGTACAGAGGCGTTACATGCCGATGCATTACAGACAAAGGTGTCATGGTTGGCTCCACGGAGATTCCTGTACCATGGTTGGACGCTAGTGAGGCGGATGCGAAATATGTGCATAAGCTGCAATATGAAATGTGGGGTATGACCCGCACCGAGGTGCTCAGGCAATACCTTAACCCGAATATTACGGGAATAAGGTTTTATCCCGAATCAATAATATGGGATAAAATGGGAGAAAAATATTTGACAAGGTATATCAATGAGCCATTAAGAATTTTATATAGTGATCAGGTTAATGCAACTACTGTAAAGAATGTTAATAACAGGTATAGGGAAAATTATTATTTGTGGCGTCATATATTGAATGATTTGAGAAAATATGTCTTTAATGAGCCGTTGATGTTTGCGAAGGCATCTATTGGGGTTATGAGGGACGGTCTTCTCTCAGGAAGGCGCTATGGGCAGATTTTTCGCGATGTGGAGTCTTTCCCATGTAGGATATTGGTTATCTTAGGATCGCCGCTTGCGTGGATGCTTGCGAAAAAGACAAAGTGATCGTGCATGCAAGGCAGGCCGGCATCCGGCAATGGGTAGGGGCTGCAGGTGTTGTCAAGATGGGTTCTGTACAAATACCATGAAAGCCAAGGAGGGCTGCGTGACCATCTCCAAGAAAACATCCGCAGCCCCCAATCATCAATTTCTTATTGAACACAAACAGCCGAAGTCGATTTGCGCGACCCTGGGCGCCCGGACGAGCTCGCCGTGTCGGAACCCTCCGGTTCGTCTCGCGCCAGCGCCTCACGTACCTCAACGTCGTCGTGTACTCGCCGTCGTAGTCCGTCTCCGCGCGGAGCCTGTCGTGCGCGCGTTTGGCAGTGTGGCGTTGTTTGCGCGGTAGCATGCGGCCGGCCTCGAGCCATCCACGCGCAGGTGCCAATACCCGATAAAACCGAACGATACGGCAATCTGCTCCACCGACAATTGCTGGCACCGTCCCCTT
>ERZ808246.2759-NODE-2759-length-10618-cov-4.489066_pt1 | contig 10618 bp, 8 predicted proteins | sample MGYA00521083_ERZ808246 | MGnify/ENA primary metagenome ERZ808246 (study PRJEB31516, sample SAMN03275577) | gut metagenome | biome: mammalia-associated habitat; material: feces | host: Papio cynocephalus | place: Kenya | collected 2012-07-07 ...
CGCTTGCGGCCGCCGCCGTGCTCTTCGCCGTGGCCGAGCAGCAGAAAGCCGCCCAGATCGATGGTCGCCGCGGCGCGGGCCAGATTCTTTTCGCAGACGAGATCGGCGCGGATGCGCGTCAGCTCGCCCTCCGGCTTATCCGGGAAATTGCGGTAGAGATAATCCGCGACGACGAAGCCCAGAATGGAGTCGCCCAGAAATTCCAGACGCTCATTGTCGCGCAGGCCGCGCTCGCGGTTTTCATTGGCATACGAGCTGTGCGTCAGCGCGTTTTCAAGGATCGAGCGGTCCCGGAACGTATAGCCCAGCCCGGCTTCCAGTTCACTCAGCATGTTGATACTCCTTTGGAACGACCATATGGTCCATATTCGCTGCCAGCGTTCCGGCCACGTCGGCCCTGACTGCGCCGATGGCCTGCCGGATCGCGTTGCGGATGGCCAGCGCATCGGACGAGCCGTGCGCCTTGATGACCGGCTTATTAAGGCCGATGAGGGCGGTGCCGCCGGTCTCACGGTAGTCCATTTTCTTCTTGAAGGCCTTGACGCCGTCCATGCACAAAAGTGCGGCCAGCTTGGTCAGCAGATTTTTCTTGAACATGTCCTTCATCATGGAGGCCATGAAAAGAGCTGTGCCCTCGATGCCCTTCAGGAGCACATTGCCAGAGAAGCCGTCGGCCACGACCACATCCGCGCCGCCCAGCGGCACATCGCGCGCTTCAATGTTGCCGGTGAAGTTGATCTTCCCGTCCGCGCCTGCCTGCCGCAGGAGCGGATAGACGGCCTTCTGCAGCTCTCCGCCCTTGGAATCCTCCGCGCCGATATTGAGAAGGGCGACACGGGGATGTTCGATACCGAGCACCTTTTCGGCGTAATACGAGCCCATGAAGGCAAACTGCAGCAAAAACTCCGGCGTGCAGTCCGCCGTTGCGCCGCAGTCGATGAGGACGCACTCCCGGCCGGTCTTCGTCGGGATCTGCGGGCCCATGGCCGCGCGGCGGATGCCCTTGACGCGGCGGACGATGAGCGTCGCCGCGGAAAGGAGCGCGCCGGTCGAGCCGGCAGAGACGAATGCGTCGCCGCCGCCCTCCTTGAGCATGGTCAGACCGACGACCATGGAGGAATTTTTCTTCTTTTTTACGACCGTCGCCGGGTCGTCGTGCATGTCGACGACCTCATCGGCGTTGGCGATCTCCACGCCCTTCGGGAGCGTCTCGATGCCCTGATCCTTCAGCGCCTGCAAAATGGCTTCGCCGCGGCCGACCAGCACGACCTCGCAGCCGAAGTCTTTTGCGGCCTGGATCGCGCCCAGCGCGATCTGCTCGGGGGCGTGATCGCCGCCCATGGCGTCTACGAGTATTCTCATTCTGCTTCCTCCTGTGCCGCCATCCGGTCAATGATCGCAAGCGAGCGGTTCGCGATGGCGAGATTTTTATTGGCCTTTCCCTTTACCCGGTGGTCAAGCGGCGTCAGGATGCCGAAATTTACGTTCATGGGCTGGAACGAGACGACGCTCGTGTCCGAAATATAGGCCGCCAACGCGCCGATGGCCGTCTCGCGCGGGAAATCGGGCAGCGGCTCCCCTTTTACCTTCGCCGCCATGGCGCAGGCCGCGAGATAGCCGGAGGCCGTCGATTCGACATAGCCCTCCACACCGGTCATCTGACCGGCGAAGGCGACAAGCGGGTCGCGGCGGTCGGCATAATAGCGGTCGAGCAGGCGCGGAGAATCGAGGAAGGTATTGCGGTGCATGACGCCGTAACGGACAAACTCCGCATCGTGCAGGGCAGGGATCATGGAGAACACGCGCTTCTGCTCCGGGAATTTGATGTGGGTCTGGAATCCGACGATGTTATAGACGGAGCCTTCGGCGTTATCCTTGCGCAGCTGCACGACGGCATACGGCTCATGGCCGGTCTTTGGATCCTTGAGGCCGACGGGCTTCAACGGGCCGTAGCGCAGCGTATCGACGCCGCGGCGCGCCATGACCTCGACGGGCATGCAGCCCTCGAAGACGTGCTTGTCCTCAAAGCCGTGGACCGGCGCTTCCTCCGCTGTTTTCAGTGCTTCCACAAAGGCGAGGTATTCGTCCTTTTCTATTGAGCAGTTGACATAATCCGCATCCCCGCGGTCATAGCGGGACGCGAACCACGCCTTGTCCATATCGATGGAGGAAAACGTCACAAGCGGCGCAGCGGCGTCAAAGAAGCTCATATACTCCTGGCCGCCGAAGTAGCGCTGGATGGCTGCGCTCATGGCGTCGGAGGTCAGAGGGCCGGTCGCAATGATGACAGGCCCGGCAGGGACCTTGTCCGCTTCGTCCTCCACGACGGTGATATTGGAGTGCGAGCGGATCTTCTGCGTGACCATGCCGGAAAAACCGTAGCGGTCGACCGCCAGCGCGCCGCCGGCCTCCACGCGGTTCGCTTCCGCGCAGGTGAGGATCAGGCTGCCAAGGCGGCGCAGCTCCTCTTTCAGCAGGCCGACCGCGTTTTCCAGCCGGTCGCCGCGCAGGGAGTTGGAGCAGACAAGCTCGGCAAAGTCCGCGCAGTGGTGCGCGGGCGTCATTTTTTTCGGCTTCATCTCGACGAGCGTCACGTGGATGCCGCGCCCGGCCAGCTGCCACGCAGCTTCACATCCGGCCAGTCCCGCGCCGATGACTTTCACTTCCAGCATGCAGGGGTTCCTTTCTATCTCTTGTCAGAACGGAAGATCCTCTTCCGGCTCGTTCTTCTTGACGGCTTTTGCCGTTGTTTTCTTCGCGGCGGGCTTTTTTGCCGCCGGTTTCTTGGCTTCGGGCTTCTTCGCCGCAGGCTTCTTCTCCGCGGCCGCTTTTTTGGCGGCAGGCTTTTTTGCGGCTTTTTTGGCCTCGGCCTGCTCTTTGGCGGCTTCTGCGGCGGCTTCGGCGTTGGATTCCGCCGTGGCAGTCTCGCCGGAGGCGGTCGATCTGCGGCGGTAGCCGCGCTGATCCTCCGGCAGGAAGTTGGAGCACTCGGGATTGGCGCAGAAGGGCTTCATGGCGCCCTTGCCGGAGCGCTTGAACATCGTCTGGCCGCAGACCGGGCAGTCCTGATCCGTCGGCACGTCCCACGTCATAAAGCCGCAGGCCGCGCCGCGCTCACAGGCATAATAGGCATAGCCGCGCTTACTCTTGCGCTTCAGGATCGCGCTGCCGCACTTCGGGCAGCGGCCCGGCATTTTTTCCGTGATGGGCTTGGTGAACTTACACTCCGGATAGCCAGGGCAGGCGAGGAATTTGCCGAAGCGGCTCGTCTTGACGACGAGATTGCGGCCGCAGATCTCGCACTTTTCATCGGAGATCTCGTCCGGCACCTTCAGGCGCGTATCCTTAAGCGCTTCCTCGGCGTCGAGCATCTCCTGATGGAAGCCCTTGTAGAACTCCTCCAGCACGCGCTTCCAGTTGATCTGGCCGGCCTCGACCTGATCGAGCTGCTTTTCCATGTCGGCGGTAAATTCAACGCTGATGATATTGGGGAAGCGATCCATCATCAATCCGTTCACGACCTCGCCGAGCTTGGTCGGCGAAAGCTTCTTGTCGGTCTTGACAACGTATTCGCGATCCTGAATGGTGGCAATGATGGAGGCGTAGGTCGACGGACGGCCGACGCCCTTTTCCTCCATTGCACGCACGAGCGACGCTTCGGTATAGCGCGCGGGCGGCTGGGTGAAGTGCTGCTGCCTGTCAAAGCCGTCAGCCCTGAGCGCTTCGCCTTCGGACAGGTCGGGCAGCGGAGAATCGAGCTTTTCCTGCTCGTCGTCGCGGCCCTCTTCGTAGATGGCGGTAAAGCCCGCAAATTTCATGCTCTGGTGCGTGGCGCGGAAGACATGCCTGCCGCAGGCGGCCTCGATGGCGGTGACGTCATAGAGGGCGTTGGCCATCTGGGACGCGACAAAGCGGCACCAGATGAGCTTATAGAGCTTATACTGCTCCTTCGTCAGGTCGTGCTCGACCAGTTCGGGGTACAGCGCGACATTCGACGGGCGGATAGCCTCGTGCGCGTCCTGCGCGCCGGATTTCGGCTTGTAGCGGCGCTGGCCGTCGTAATACTGCGCGCCGTAGCGGCTGCGGATAACATCTCCGGCGGCAGCGAGCGCTTCCTCGGAGATACGCAGAGAGTCGGTACGCATGTAGGTGATGAGACCCACGGAACCTTCGCCGGTAATTTCGACGCCCTCATAGAGCTGCTGCGCGAGCATCATGGTGCGGCGCGGCGTGAGGTTCAGCTTCCGGGACGCCTCCTGCTGCAGGGTCGAGGTGATGAACGGGGGCGCGGGGGTGCGCTTCTTTTCCGTTTTTTTGACGCCCGTGACCGAGAACGGCTGTCCCTCCAGCTCGGTAAGTACCTGCTGTACATCCTGCTCACTCGCAAGCTCACGCTTTTTGGGGTCGCCGTAATAGTGGGCAATGAAGCTGCCGGGACGGCCGACGCGGCTGAGGTTCACGTCCAGCGTCCAGTATTCCTGCGGCTGGAAGGCGCGGATCTCATTTTCGCGGTCAACGACAAGGCGCGTTGCGACCGACTGCACACGGCCGGCAGACAGCCCCTTGCGGATCTTGCGCCAGAGAAGCGGGCTGAGCTGATAGCCGACGATGCGGTCGAGCACGCGGCGCGCCTGCTGGGCGTCGACAAGGTTCTGATCGATGGGGCGCGGGTGCTGAATGGACTCCTGCACGACGCCGCGCGTGATCTCGTTGAAGGTCACGCGGTAGGTCTCGTCGTCCGGGATGGACAGCAGATATTTGAGGTGCCACGAGATCGCTTCGCCTTCACGGTCCGGGTCGGTTGCGAGATAGATGCGGCCGGCATTTTTCGCGGCCTTCTGCAGCTCGGCGATGATCTCCTCCTTGCCCTTGAGCGGCTGGTATTCCGGCTCAAAGTCATGCTCGATATCGACGCTCAGCGTGCTCTTCGGCAGGTCGCGCAGGTGGCCCATGCTGGCCTTGACCTGATAGCCGGGGCCGAGATATTTTCCGATGGTTTTGGCCTTCGAGGGAGATTCCACGATGACCAGATTCTGTTTTGCGTTCGGCATAGATGCCTCCAATTTATTTTTTCGCCAGCTCATAATACCGGGCCGGCAGCCGTTTGACGTATCCTTTGACCTCCAGCAGCGTCAGCGCGGAAAGCACGCGGCCTGCAGGCAGCTGCGTCTGGTCGATGATGCGGTCGACCGGAGCCTTGCCGGTCTCCAGCTGGCCGATCACGGCCGCTTCGTCAGCGGACAGACGCGGCAAAATTTCCTGTACGTCAATATAAGCCCTGATTTCCGGCTTGTCAACGGCTTTTGTGTCAATTTTTTCCGGAGCAGCGGAAGATTCTGCAACAATGAGGCTCTGCTGCGTCTCCTGCGCGGTGAGCGTGATGGGCGCGGAGGACGACTGGCGGAGCGGCAGCTCCGGATAAAGGTGCGTATATTCCTTGAGGATATCCCAGCCCTCCTCCACGACGATCGCACCCTGCTTGAGAAGCTGGATGTTGCCCGCGCAGCTGGGATTGCCGACGTTTCCGGGCAAGGTAAACACGTCGCGGCCCTGCTCGAGCGCGTGGTTGGCGGTGATCAGCGCGCCGCTCTTCTTCGGCGCTTCCACGACCACGACGCCGAGCGACAGTGCGCTGAGCAGCCGGTTGCGCGTGGGAAAATGCTCCCGCAGCGGCGGCGTGCCGGGCGGGTATTCACTGAGGACGCAGCCGCGGGTGCGAAGATCCTCAAAAAGCGCATGGTTGGCAGCCGGATAATCGACATCCGCGCCGCAGCCGAAGACGGCAACGGGCGGCGTTTCCGCCGAGACGGCGCCGCGGAGCGCAAGCGTGTCGATCCCGCCCGCGCCGCCGGAGACGACGATCACGCCGCAGCGCGCCAGCTCGTAGCCCAGGCGCTTGCTCTGCAGCATGCCGTAGGCCGAAGCCTTGCGCGTACCGACCATGGCGATGACCGGCGCAGCGTCAAAATCCGGGAGGATGCCCTGATAATAGAGAACCAGCGGCGCATCGTCGATCGTCCGCAGGCGCTGGGGATAGGCAGCGTCCTGCATGGTGAGGATGTGGATATTCTTCCGGTAGCACTGCTGCAGGATCTCGCGCGCGGGCATCAGATCCTTGTCCAGAAGCGACTGCACGCCATTCTCCCGGATCCCCTCCGGATACTGCGTCTGCTGGGCGCAGAAGACCGCCTCCGGCGTCCCGAACTGTGCAAGCAGCGCGCACAGCCCGCGCGCGCCGATCCCCCGGCGGCCCGCCAGCCACAACCAGTACTCCAGCATAAAAATCCCTCTGTCTTTCTCGGGTTTTTTTGGTTTACATAACTTATCGTTTCATCTGCCACATGACGATCGTCGCGGCAACGGCGGCGTTGAGTGACTCGCAGCGGGGCGACATGGGAATGATGATCTTCTGCTCTGCCGCGTCAAAAAGCGTCTGGCAGATCCCCTGCCCCTCGCTGCCGATGATGACGGCGGACGCGCCGAGCTCCGCCTCGCGCAGGTCGGCTGCATCGGACGACATGGTCGTGGCAAGCAGCGGAATGCCCGCTTCGCGGCAGGCGGCGACGGCCGCCTCGCGCGTCAGATGCAGCGGCTGCGTGCGGAACACCGCGCCCATGGACGCGCGGACCGTCTTGGGGTTATACGCGTCGGCACAGCCGTCCAGCAGAACGACCGGCACCTCCAGCGCGTCTGCGGTGCGGAGGATCGTGCCGAGATTGCCGGGATCCTGAATGCCGTCCAGCAAAAGCGTGCCGGGCGTCAGCCGGGGCTTCTTTTCCTCCGGCAGGCGGCAGAGGAAGATCGCGCCCTGCGGCGCGTCCATGAGGGACACGGACTGCATGACGTCCTTCGGCACGCGCACGACGCGGACAGCGTCCTGAAGTTTACATAATTCGGTTCCTTCTTCCGCGATCACGGTGTGAAGGCCGGGATACCAGCGGGCGGCCTCGGCCAGGAGCTTAACGCCGTCGGCGGCAAACTCGCCGCATGTCTTGCGGTAGACGCGGGAGGTCAGAAGCTTTTTCGTATGCGTCAGTAGCGGGTTCCGGCGGCTTGTGATGCGCTCCTCCGTCACGGCTTCACCCTCGCAAGGCGGTCGTTCTCGCCCAGCAGGACGAGGGTCATAGAAGCGTCCAACGGTCGGTTGGCGTCCAGCGTGACGTGTACCTTTCCTTTTTCGCGCACGGCGATGACGTTCACGCCGTATTTCGCGCGGATATCCAGCTCCCGGATGCTCTTGCCGCACCACTCGGACGGCGTCTGCATCTCGGCGATGCCGCAGTCGGGTGAAAGCTCGATGAAATCCAGAATGCTCGACGAGGTCAGCGACTGCGCCAGCTTGATGCCGGTCTCGCGCTCCGGGATGATGACGCGGTCCGCGCCGATCTTTTCCAGCGCGCGGCGCTGCGTGTCGTCCGTCGCCTTGCAGATGACGGTGGCGACGCCCAGTTCCTTCAGGTTGAGCGTGGCGACGACGCTCGTGGCCAGATCGCTGCCGATGGCGACCACGGCGCAGTCGTAATTGCGCGCGCCGAGCGCGCGCAGCGCTTCTTCGTCCCGCGCGTCGCACACGGCGGCGCAGGTGACTTTATTTTCGATTTTCTGGACAAGCTCGGGATGCAGATCGATCGTCATGACCTCGCTGCCAAGCTCATACAGCCGCTGCGCGACCGCGCTGCCGAACCGTCCAAGACCAACTACCAGATATGTTTTTTTCATTGCAGGCTCCCTCACTCAGCCGATCATAATTTTTGTTTCTGCATATTTGACGCGGTCCTCCGCGGGATCCGCCGCCATGAATCCGACGCTGATGGTCATGATGCCCAGACGTCCGAAGAACATGAGGACGATCAGAACGATCTGCGACGCGGCGCCGAGTGCGGGCGTGATGCCCGTGGTCAAGCCGACCGTACACAGGGCGGAAATCGTCTCAAAAACTGCATTTTCCAGACTGACGCCGTCGGCCACGCACAGGAAAACAGCGCCGAACACGGAGATCGCCAGCACGAGAATGAACAGCGCCAGCGCGCTCGACACGGCCCGCTGCGGGATGGTGCGGCGCATGACGCGCACATCCGAGCGCCCCCGCGCCGTCGACCACGCGGCAAGCAGGATGACGCCGACCGTCACCGTCTTGACGCCGCCGGCCGTGGAGCCGGACGAGCCGCCGACGAGCATCAGCATGTCGCAGAAGACCTTGGTGACGTCCTTGAGCGCGTTCTGATCAAAGCTGGCAAAGCCCGCCGTCCGGAGCGTCACGGACTGAAACAGGGCAGCCAGCAGCTTCTGCGGGGCAGTCATGCCGCCGATGGTGCCGGGGTTGTTCCACTCGAGCGCGGCAATGACGCCGGCGCCGCCGAAGATCAGCACGAGCGTGATGAGGATGACGAGGCGCGTATAGACCTGCATCCGGAAAAAACGGCGCTTGTGCCGGATATCGCCCCAGACCGCAAAGCCGAGACCGCCGATGATAATAAGCGCCATGATGGTCAGATTCACGACCGGGTCAGACACATAGCGGCAGAGACTGCCGCCGACGTCCACATCCGCCAGAACATCAAAGCCCGCGTTGCAGAACGCAGAGACAGAATGGAACACGCCGTACCACAGCGCGCGGCCAAAGCCGAACTCCGGAAGAAAACGGAAAAACAGGATGAGCGCACCCGCGCCTTCGACCGCGGCCGTGCCGCGCAGGATGTTGCGCACGAGGCTCACAAGGCCGCTGTAGCTGTCGGAGCCGAGAGCCTGCGCGATGACCATGCGCTGCCGCAGGCCGATCCTCCGCCGCAGGGCAAAGAAGAACAGGCAGACGATGGTCATAAAGCCGAGACCACCGACCTGGATGAGAAGCAAAATCACAGCCTGTCCGAACAGCGACCAGTGCGTGCCGGTATCGACGCGGATGAGGCCCGTCACGCAGGTGGCGGAGGTGGCCGTAAAGAGACTTGTTAAAAAGTCCGTCGGCTGGCCGCTTCTGGACGCGGCAGGCAGACACAGAAGACACGCGCCAAGCAGGATGATTCCGAGAAACACCAGAACGGTCAGCCGACCGGGCTTCATTTCCCGAAGCGGGCGGCCAAGACGGCGAAAAAAAGATGAAAGCATGTTAGAAGGCCTGTCCTTCCTTTGGAAATATACTATATTATAGTCAGCGAGCGCACCGCCGTCAAGAAAAACCGGATTTGCAGACTTGTTTCCAGAGAAAATTCATGGTATTCTGTAGAAAATGGAAGAAATGAGGACGACTGTGATGCGAGATCTGCGTGTTTGTGCAGCTATACTGCTGCTTTTGCTGCTGTGCGGCTGCGCCGCTCCGGCGGCGGAGCCTGTCCCCGGGCCGGAGCCTGCCGTTTCGGTGGAAGCGGAGCCGCTCCCGGAGCCGGCGCCTGTGCGGGAAGCCGCTGCAGAGGCGGAGCCGGAGCCGGAAGCTGCGGTCTTGCCGGCAGAGCCGGTCTGGCTTCTGGGACGGCTGACCGACGTCTATTCGACGCGGGAATCAGAATGGGTCCGGGCAGAGGATGTGCCGGAGGACGCGCCGCTGCAGACCCTGAACGAGGTCTTTACGGGGGAAGAAACGCTGTGGGCCGCGGTGGAGGACATATTGGAGGCCGCCGCGCCGCTGCAGCCGGCGCCGGACATTCTGGATGATCTCGAATCGATCGGCTTCGGCGGAACGGATCATGTAAAGCTGACGGACGCGGCTGCGCGCCTTGGTCTTGAATGGGGACAGGCGCCGGACGGAAGCCGGTATCTGGCGAAGCGGCAGGAGCTTGGGGAGATCCCCGAAGGCTGGAACGTGCCGGTCCTCATGTATCACGCCGTCGGCGATGAGATCTGGGGCTACTCCGATCTGTTCGTCAGCACCGCCGGGATGGAGGAGCAGCTGCAGTATCTGCAGGAAAACGGGTACGAGACCATCTGGTTTTCCGATCTGGCGCACATCGAGGATTACGAAAAGCCGGTCATTCTGACGTTTGACGACGGATATGACGACAATTATACCGTCCTCTATCCCCTGCTCGAGCAGTATCAGGCCAAGGCGACGATCTTTGTCATCGGCGATGCGATGGGAAATCCGCACAAGATGACGCGCGAGCAGGTGTATGAACTGGCAGCGTCCGGTCTTGTCAGCATCCAGAGCCACACGTATACGCACGGGAATCTCAGCGCGATGGACGAAGCGGCGCTCCGGCAGGAGATGGAGCTGTCCAACGCGGCGCTGGCCGCGGCAACGGGGCAGATCCCGTATGTGCTGTGCTACCCGGAGGGCAAATACAGCTATCTGACCATGGATATCGCAAAGGAGTATTACAGCTTCGCCCTGCGCATGGACGGCTGGACCTACCAGACGGGCATGGACCCGTATCAGGTGCCGCGCAGCTTCGTCTCGCGCCGCATCACCATCCCGGATTTCACGTGGTTCGTTTCTCCGTCCGGGAAGATCAGCTGAAAACAGCCTGCACCATATTAAAAAATTCATGGAGCGTATCAGTACCGATACGCTCCATTTCTCATGCTGCTTGGCTCTCCCTCTGGGAGAGCTGTCGCCGAAGGCGACTGAGACTTGGCTCTCCCTCTGGGAGAGCTGTCGCCGCAGGCGACTGAGAGGGCTTTGGCA
>ERZ808246.2761-NODE-2761-length-10615-cov-5.625189_pt1 | contig 10615 bp, 8 predicted proteins | sample MGYA00521083_ERZ808246 | MGnify/ENA primary metagenome ERZ808246 (study PRJEB31516, sample SAMN03275577) | gut metagenome | biome: mammalia-associated habitat; material: feces | host: Papio cynocephalus | place: Kenya | collected 2012-07-07 ...
GACCTGAACGCACAGGATGCCGCCCTGAGCTCCCGCATCCATGAATTGGAGAGCCTCACCGACAGCGGTGTTCTGGGCGGCATTGAGTTTGACGTGATGCGGCAGCTGCTGACCGTATTCCACGACAACATCGACGACATGACCGTGACGCAGAAGCGCGCCGCCATCCGCACGGTCGTGCGCAAGGTGGTGTGGGACGGCAAGGTTGCCCATGTGGTGCTGTTCGGTTCGCCGGAAGACGAGATTGACTGGAGCACCTTCCCCGTAGACCCGGAGACAGATGGTTCCGATTCTCAATCCGGCATTCGCTGGGGTGAGGATAGCAAACGAAATTCGGATGCAGTTCCGGCGGGAGCGTAAAACCGGCGGTACAGTCTCGCTGCAGGAGACGCTGGAAGCAGACGGTGACTCAGCCCTGACGTTGGCGGATGTATTGCAGGACAGCTTTTGCATGGAAGACACCTGTGAGACGCAGGACGATATCCGCCGGGTGCGGCAGCTGCTGGAGGGTCTGTCCGCCCGGGAGCGGCAGATCATCCTGCTGCGGTACGGCCTTGGCGGGCAGCCGCCGCTGACGCAGCTGGAAATTGCAAAGCTTCTGGGCATCAGCCGCAGCTATGTTTCCCGACTGGAGACCCACGCGCTGGAACGATTACGCCAGCAATGGGACGCAAAAACAGCACAAAGGCCGTAGCCGCTGTGCTGTCTGTTTAAGAGTTCAGTCATTCAGGATCTTGCACTGCAGCTCGTCCAACTGCTCAAAAGTATACAGACGGTTCAGCGCTTCCACCAGCTCCTTTTTGGAAAGGCGCGGCGGCAGGCCCAGTGCATTCAGCAGCTTTGCCTTGCGCTCTGCGCTGCCCGGCTTGCCGGAAAGCCCCCACTCATACAGATCCGTGTAGGTTACCTGCCGCCCTTCCGGCCGGGCATGTGCCTGCCCTACTTCTGCACCGAGGGCATTCCGCAAAGCCTGCAGGACGATAGCGTCATCCACACCTTCCACGCCCAGCAGCCCTTCCTTGCCGGGCTGTTCCTTGCGTTTTTCCTTGCCGTGGATGGCCGGCACATAGGCCTGTACCACATTTTTCTCACCTACAAGGTTCGTGATGTAATTGCGGATGCGGAAGCCTGCCGCGTCCGAATCCGTGAGCAGGATCAGCCCGTTTTTCTGCGCCAGCGCCTTGAAAAGCTGCTGGCGCTGTTTATCGCTGTAGATGCCAAATCCGTCCGTCAGCAGGATCATGGCATCGGTCAGGTGCGAAAGTCGGGCAGCGTCATATTTGCCCTCCACGATCAGCACCCGGCCGGTATGGATCATTTCGTTTTCTTTCATCGTCCGCTCCCCGCCATTGCCAGACGGCACAGCGCCGTTTCCAGCAGAGTTTGTGCTTCCACGGGCTGGCTCTTCAGGCTTTGATCCAGTTCCAGAAGCACCTGCATACAGTTTTCCAGCTGGGGCAGCGTATAGTGAGACGCCGTCTCCGCCGAGCGCTTGAGCCTGTAATCGCTGCCTTTATAGCCAAAATCCTTGAAGACGGTGCTGTAGTTCTTACGCTTTGCCGCTCCCAGCTTGACCCGATACAAGTCCACATAGCTGCCGATCATGGCCGCTGTAATGGCAATAGGCTCCTGCTGCAGCCGCAGGAGGGTCTGCAGCTTTTTGCACGCGCCGGTGGCATTTTTTGCTGTGATCATTCGGATCATCTCAAACACATCCGCTTCCAGACTGACTGTGCCCATCTCTGCCACCATGGCCGGGGAAATGGTCTGGTAGCCAGAGAGTGCACAGAGCTTATCCACCTCGTTTTCCAAAAGGAACGGGTCTTCACCGCAGCGCTCCAGCAAAGCAGCTGCCGCACCATCCGGCAGGGTTGCTCCCTGCTCTTTGGCACGGTCGATCATCATCATTTTCAGCTCAAAAGGCTTGGGCTTTGCCAGTTCTTCGGTATAGCCGAATGCCTTACACTGTGCAATGAGCTTCTGTGCACGCTTGCCGATTTTGAGCTTATTGCGCTCCATTTCGAACACGCTGCCCAGCACCACCACTGCATTTTCCAGACTGGCAAGGGTGTTGTTCAGTTCTTCAAGATCCTTATCACTATAAGCTGCGGGGTCGAGCTCCGGCAGCACCACCACGCGCCGGGTTCCGAAAAATGAGATGGTGCCTGCCGCCATGATGAGCTGTTCGATCTCCGGTGCAGCACCGTCCAGCACGGTGGTCTCTTCGTCGCTGTCCGCCGAAAGGATACGGGTGAGCTGTGCCACTGCCTGCCGCACGAGATACCGCTCACTGGAATAAAAATAGTAGACCGGGCAGCCCTTATCGGCCAGCTGCCGGAGTTTTGCTTCCGTGGCCAAACGACTCACCCCTTTCCTGTTGATACTTTTGTATTGTACCACACTCTGCCCGGATTGCAAAGCGTTACTCCGCTTTCCACCCGCCATGCCGCCGCAGGCTGAGAGATCCGGGCAGTTTTTCCCCATTTTCCAGCCAGTCGTACCGGCGCAGAGCGAGAACATTCTCATACTGAACAGCTGTCGGCCTTGCGGGCGACGCCAGAAGCCACTGGGCCTGAACTTGCTTTGCCAACTCTACAGTTCCGTTGACAGTCACGAACTGCCGGTTTCCGATGGTCAGCCGCACAAGGCATCCTTTCCGGGTGCGGAGAACTTCCACCTGCGCCGGGGTGCAGCGCAGCTTTTGTGCTCTGTTTGCAGGCATTTCTCCGGCCAGAAGGGTCTGCCCCGCTGCCAGAGTGCAAGTCGTTTCCGGCCGGATGCGCAGGTCTGCCAGCAGCTCGACCGTGCGCACGCCTCGCCGGGCCAGCTGATTTTCCACCGCGCGCTGGGTGGATGCCCCACCACGGAACAGCACCACTGCCGTATCATTCTGCGAGATGACCACCGCAGGTGCGTTGGCACTGCCTGCAAGGTCGATATGCACCACGTCCCGGCTGAGGGCATTGCCCAGCCCGATGGAGACAGCCGCCGTCAGCAGGATGCAGGGCAACGCCACGCGCAGGCGCAGTTTCCAGTGCATCGCCAGCCAGCACAGCCCCATGAGCACCAGACAGACGATGGCCGCATAGGCAGTGCCAAAGTAAATACCTGCGCCCGGTTTTTCGCTGACCCAGACAGCCCATAGGTTCATGACCCTTGTCAGCGCCGAAGCCGCCGCAGAAAGGGCACGGTACACCGGTGTCAGTGCAGGCACAAGACCCGTAAATGCAGTGCCAAGGCCCAGCAGCATCATGGGCTGCACAAGCCAGAGCACCGCTGCGCTGGACGCCACGGCCCACACGCTGACGCTCAGCCCGCGCAGCACCAGCACCGGGAAGGTGGCAGCCGAGGCACAGAATGAGATGCAAATGCTTTCCGCAAGGCCCCAAAGGCGCTCCGGCAGTTTGAAATACCATGGACGCTTCACCGGGTTCTTTGCTTTCCTCCAGAACCGGCGGTACCACGCATCCCGGGCACGGCGGATGCATACACCACCTGCCACCGTGCCCATCACCGCCGCAAAGGAAAGCTCAAAACCGATATCACACACCGCATAGCTGTTGCCTGCAGTCATAACGATGCCGGCCACCGCCAGAGAGGTAAGGGTATCCGGCGGGCCATATGTCCAAACACCCAGCGCGCTGACCCAGACCGCCACTGCGGCACGGCACACCGACGGCGTAAAGCCGGTCACACCTATCAGAAGAAAGGCCAGAACGCTTCGGAACACCGCCCGGCGTCTGCGCCTGCGGTAGCTCTGCTCCCACTCGTAAGGCAGGAGCGTACTGAGGATATCGCCGCACAGAATGGACACATGCATACCGCTGACCACCAGCACATGGGAAAGGCCTGCGCCCCGGTACGCACTGCGCAGCCCAGAGGAAAGCTGTGTCCGGTCGCCGATCGTCATGGCGGCCAGAACGCCGCCGGTCTTGCCGTCCATACAGCGGCGCAGAGAAGCACTCAGCCGCCTTTGCAGCCGGTGGGTGCGGGCGCGAAAGCTCTGGCTCTCGCCCAGAATCTCAAATGCAGGCTTTTCCTCGTCCGGCTCTGCCAGCAGAGCAATGCCGTCCGCGTACAGACTGACCCTGTCACTCCCGGCCGGGGCAGAAAGCGTAAACCTTCCCTTCACCCGCTGGCCTGCTTCACATGCGTGCAGAGTATCGCACTCTACCCGAAAGGACGCCGCTTTGCCGTTCACTTCTTCCACATGCAGAACAGCGTCCACAATGCCGGAGTAATAGGAATCCGATACTGTTTCCACCTCTGCCGTCAGCTCCAGTGTCCGCCCGGCGTACTGCACGCGGGTACGGTCCAGCCGCGCCTCGGTGGAAAGCACTGCCGCCATACCGGCTGCCGCTCCCAGCAGAAGGCACACCGCGGGAGCCCGGGTCTTTTCAAAGATGCAGAGCACCAGACAAAAGGCAACAAAAAATGCCGCAAACGGCACAAAAAGCTCCGTTTGCGGCAAAAAGGCGCGCACTAACTCCACACCCAGCATTCCAGCGCAGAAAACGCAGAGCGGGCGGCGCATAACAGCTTAGTGGAAGAACAGGGGCAGCGGCTCAAGGAAGATGATATCCTTGCGCTCAGCTGCATCACCCTCGGCCAGAACAGCGGCCTGACCCACGATGGTGCACTGGGTCTGTTCTGCCAGTGCATCCAGAGCCTTCAGCGAACCGCCGGTGGAGATGACATCGTCCACCACCAGAACGCGCTTGCCGTTCATCTTGTCCAGTTCCTTGCGGTCAATGACCAGCTTCTGTTTGCCTGCGGTGGTGATAGACTGATCCTCCACCACAACAGGGTCGGTCATATACAGCTTTTCGCCCTTGCGCGCGCAGACATAGGGCTTGCCGCTCTGGCGGCTCATCTCGTGTGCCAGAGGAATGCCCTTGGCCTCGGCGGTGAGCAGGATATCAAAATCCGGGCACTTCTTCAGCAGCTCAGCAGCAGCAGCCACGGTCAGCTCGGTATCGCCCAGCATAATGAAAGCAGCAATGTCCATGTGGTCGTTCAGCTTGCAGCGGGTCAGCTCACGGGTCAGACCTGCAACATGCAGAGTATAAGTCTCAGCCATAATTCAACGATCTCCCTTTTTCTATTGAAATCAGACAGGCAGTTTTTCGCCGCCCAGAACATGGAAATGCAGGTGCTTCACGGTCTGGCCTGCGTCCTCGCCTACATTGGAGATGACGCGGTAGCCGTTGTCCAGGCCCTGCTCCTTGGCCAGCTTTGCAATGACTGCAAAAATATGGCCCAGCAGTGCGCCGTCCTCTTCGGTCAGCGCAGCGGCAGAGGAGATGTGCTTTTTCGGGATGACCAGAAAATGCACCTTGGCCTGCGGGTTGATGTCGTAAAACGCCACCACCTGCTCGTCCTCGTACAGCTTCTTGGAAGGGATCTTTCCCTCCGCGATCATGCAAAACAGACAATCTTCCATGGGAAACAACTCCTTTCTGATCTTATACCAGTTTTATTCGCCCAGAGCCTTCTTGACGATGGCACCGACAGCGGCCAGAGCTTCGTCGATCTTGGTCTCGTCCTTCAGGCCGGCCATTGCAAAGTCGGGCTTGCCGCCGCCCTTGCCGCCTGCAATTGCGGAGATCTCCTTGACCAGAGCACCGGCCTTCAGGCCCTTTTCCTGTGCCTGTTTGGTAACGGTAACGGCCATGGTGATCTTATCCTCGGCCTTGCCCACCAGCACGGCCACGGCAGCATCCTTGGCGCGGTCGCGGATGGTATCGCACATGCCGCGCAGGGTGTCGCCGGTGGTGCCAGTGAAATAGGCAGAAGCGATCTTTACGCCGCTCACTTCCTCGGCATTGTCGAACAGGCTGGTCACCTTGGAAGCTGCGACCTTTGCCTTGATGGTCTCCAGTTCCTTGCTCATAGCCTTGTTCTCAGCCATGACAGCCTCGGCACGGGCGGACAGAGCGGTAACGTTGTTGGCTTTCAGGGTATCTGCCACGGTGTGCAGCATAGCCTCCTGCAGGTTTGCACGCATCAGCAGATTCTTGCCGGTAACGGCCTCGATACGGCGGATGCCGGCTGCAACAGAAGACTCGCTCACGATCTTGAAGCAGCCGATCTGAGCAGTGTTCTTGACGTGGGTGCCGCCGCAGAACTCGGTGGACCAGCCCTCGATATCGACCACGCGGACGACCTTGCCGTACTTCTCACCGAACAGAGCCATTGCGCCCAGCTTCTTGGCTTCTTCAATGGGCATCTCGTTCACGGTGACATTCAGGCCCTCAAAGATCTTGTCATTGACGATCTTCTCCACGCGGGCCAGCTCTTCGGGAGTGACGGCGCTGAAGTGGGTGAAGTCGAAGTGGGTGATCTCAGCATCCTGATAGGAGCCTGCCTGATGCACATGGTCGCCCAGCACCTCACGCAGAGCTGCCTGCAGCAGATGGGTAGCAGTGTGGTTGCGGGCAATGGCCATGCGGTATTCCTTATCCACCTTGGCGGTGAGCACATCGCCAACCTTCACGATGCCATTTTCCAGCACGCAGGTGTGGACATAGTAGCCCTTGGGAGTCTTCTTGACATCCAGCACATGCAGCGTGCAGCCATCACCCACCAGCACGCCGTGGTCAGCGGTCTGGCCGCCCATCTCAGCGTAGAACGGGGTCTTATCCAGCACCACCAGCACATCGTCCTTGGCCTGCTCATCGGTAGCAATGGCATCGGTCAGGGTCTCCTCGTCGCTCAGGGCCACCACGGTTGCCTTATCAGTCAGGGTGTCGTAGCCGGTAAAGACGGTAGGCTCAGCGTCCAGAGTGCCGAACAGGTCTTCGCTCCAGCCGGAGATGTTCTTCTTCAGGCGCTCGGCACGGGCGCGCTCCTTCTGCTTGGTCATCTCAGCGTGGAAACCGTCCTCGTCGATCTCAATGCCCTGCTCGGCAGCGATTTCCTTGGTCAGATCCAGCGGGAAGCCGAAGGTATCGTTCAGCTTGAAGACGTCCAGACCCTTCAGCAGGTGCTGATGAGCCTTCTCCAGGCCGTCGATCATGTTGTTCAGGATGTTCATGCCGGCATCGATGGTGCGGGCAAAGTTTGCTTCCTCAGTGCCGATGACCTTCTTGATATAAGCCTCATGCTCACGCAGCTCGGGGTATGCGCTCTCGCTGGACTGGATGACAGTCTCCACCAGTTCCACCAGGAACGGGCGGTTGATGCCCAGCATACGGCCATGGCGGGCAGCGCGGCGCAGCAGGCGGCGCAGCACATAGCCGCGGCCCTCGTTGGAGGGCAGGATGCCGTCAGACACCATAAAGGTGCAGCTGCGGATGTGGTCAGTGATAACGCGGATGGAAATATCGTCCTTGGCATTTGCGCCGTAAGTCTTGCCAGCGATGTGCTCCACATGGTGCAGCACGCTCTGAACGGTATCGACCTCGAACAGGTTGCCGACACCCTGCATCACGCAGGCCAGACGCTCCAGACCCATGCCGGTATCAATATTGGGGCGTGCCAGGCGCTCATAGTGACCCTTGCCGTCAGCATCAAACTGGCTGAACACCAGATTCCAGATCTCCATATAGCGGTCGCAGTCGCAACCCACGCCGCAGGTCGGCTTGCCGCAGCCGTACTCGGGGCCGCGGTCGAAGTAGATCTCAGAGCAGGGGCCGCACGGGCCGGAGCCGTGCTCCCAGAAGTTATCTTCCTTGCCCAGACGCACCATGTGGTCGGGAGCAATGCCCACCTTCTTGGTCCAGATATCGTAGGCTTCGTCATCTTCTTCATAGACAGAGATGTGCAGCTTATCCTTAGGAATTGCCATCCACTCATCGCTGGTCAGGAACTCCCATGCCCAGGGAATGACCTCTTCCTTGAAGTAGTCCTGGAAAGAGAAGTTGCCCAGCATCTCAAAGAAGGTGCCGTGGCGGGCAGTGATACCCACGCGCTCAATATCCGGGGTACGGATGCACTTCTGGCAGGTAGTCACACGATGACGGGGCGGCTCTTCCTGAGCCAGGAACCACTTCTTCATGGGAGCCATGCCGCTGTTGATCAGCAGCAGGCTGGGGTCGTTCTTCGGCACCAGCGGGAAGCTGTCCAGACGCAGGTGGCCCTTGCTCTCAAAGAAGCTCAGGTACTTTTCACGCAGTTCATTCAAACCGGTCCATTGCATAGGTTTTCTCTCCTCGATTGTCCTTGGCGTTTTGTACGTCAGATTGATATTGCTATGGCAGATGGGGCGGGCCGGGCAAAAAACAAAAAACAGCCCTCATCCCAAAAAAGGGACGAAGGCTGCTGAATTACTCCGTGGTACCACCCAAATTGCAAAGGATAAATGTGTCCCCTGCCGCTTTCGGCGCGTTAACGCTGCGCTGCGTCCGACTCATCTCGCCGGAAGCTCCGGGGCGGCGTAAAATGAAACCATCCGGAACGCCTTGCAGCAGGCAGCGTTCTCTCTGAGCGGCGGTGTACATTTCTGACCCCATCATTGCCATCTGTCATAATTACGCACTGCGGAAAGCACACAGTTCTCTCCGCGTACAGTTAAATTATAGCATTTGCAGAGCGTTTGTCAACGGTTTGAGCAAAATTTACGGCACCCAGACACGCAGCACACCGCTTACCTTGCCATTGTCGGTAAAGACCGTGGTACTGCCGCAGTTCCAGTTCTCCGGCGCTGTATTAAACATTTCCTCAACTGCACTGGCACCCTCTGTGATCACTGCATCTGCCTGCGGGTCAGCAGAAGAATCCGATACACTCACATCCTCTGCCAGTGGAAGAGTCAACTCACCCACCTCATAGTAAACAGGTGAATCATCAAATGTGTTGGTGCGGTAAACATCATGATCCATGCACAATTCCATGCCGCCCTGCTCAACGCCGCCATTGATCGTAACATAACCGTTTTCTTCGTCACGGTCAATGCTTTCCACCGTCACATCCTGCACTTTGTCCGTTCCGTCCATATGTGTGCTGATGACATCGCCCTTCTTCAAGGCGTCGATCACATCCTTTTCATACGCATCATAACGGTAGACCGTCATGGTCATCTGACCATTTTTTATAGCAGTGATGTTTGCAGCAAATTTGTAATTATCAGTCTTCACATCTTCCAGCGTACCCTGCTCAATAGGCTGCACCGCACCGGTCTGCTCTGCTGCTTCCGAGGAAGCAGCCACACTGCTTGCGGGGGTGCTGGCGCTGCCTGCAGCAGAAGAGCTGCTGCCAGAGCCGGATGCGCCGCATCCGGCCAGAATGCCCGCTGCCAGAATAGCACTCACTACCAGCATTTTCTTATTCAGTCTCATAATCATTGCCTTCTTCTTGTTTCCATATAGCCCCGAGCTGCCATGCGCTGCCCGGCCAGCACACAGTATACTCTTTTTTTCTAAAAAGTAAATGACTGTGTGCTTGACGTGCGGTTTTTGTTCCGCTACAATAAAAACGATTAAAAGTTCATTCTTATTGCAAACAGAGAGGAATTTTTCCGTGAAAATTTTAAAAGTGAAATGTCTGGCCCCTACCCGGCTGGACAACTACCTGATGCAGCAGTACCCGGCATTGAATCCGGGCCGCCTGAACAAAGCTCTGCGCGAAAACAAGATCAAGCTCAACGGCAAAAAGCAGCCGCTCTCCACCCGCGTAATGGCCGGTGACGAGATCAAGCTGTTCATTCTGGATGAAGTTCTGGACGCAGACAAGCGCGTGGAAGGCCCGGCTTGGAAGAACGCCCGCGGCCCGGCACAGGTGGTGTACGACTGCCCGCAGATTTTAATCGTCAATAAGCCCGCCGGTCTTGCTGTGGACGGCCCGGAGGATGATACGCTGCTGAACCGTGCTCTGCTCTACCTGAACCAACAGGGCGAATATAAGGAGAACGACCTGTACACTCCCGCCTTGTGCCACCGGCTGGACACCGGCACCAGCGGCCTTGTTATCATTGCAAAAACTCCGGAAGCTGAAGAACTGTTCCTTGCCGCCATCAAGAACCGCGAGGTAAAAAAGACTTACCTCTGCGTAACCTTTGGCCGCCCGGTGCCGCCGGACGCCACCTTGGGCGGCTATCTGCTCAAGGACGCCGACCGCGGCATCGTGAAGATCGTAGAGGATAAGCAGCCCGGTGCCAAGGAAGTAGAGACTCAGTACGAGACCATCGCCGTCTCTGGCCGTCTGGCTCTTCTCAAGGTAAAACTTATCACCGGCCGCACCCATCAGATCCGTGCTCACATGGCAAGCATCGGCTGCCCCATCCTCGGCGACAGCAAGTACGGCAACAACACCGCCAACCGGGAGCTGAAGCTCAAATATCAGGCCCTCTGCGCCTGGGAGCTTGTCCTCCCCCGCTTTAATCAGCCTGATTTTGCAGACCTCTCCGGTAAGACTTTCCACGCCCCCAAACCCTGGTACTACCAGCAGGTGCTGGATGGGACATTGAAGTAACTTGTACTTTATCGATGTTGATTGTGAGGATGTTTTATGGCTCTTCCAAAATATAACGACCTTTACCGTGCACTGCTGATTGTCTTGCAGGATGGCCAGCAGCATTCCATGAGGGAAGTCCGTGATTCCATTGCGCAGACGCTTCATCTGACTGAAGCGGACATCAGTGAAACGCTCTCCAATGGTTCCACGGTCTACGCCGGTC
>ERZ808246.2763-NODE-2763-length-10608-cov-3.940965_pt1 | contig 10608 bp, 7 predicted proteins | sample MGYA00521083_ERZ808246 | MGnify/ENA primary metagenome ERZ808246 (study PRJEB31516, sample SAMN03275577) | gut metagenome | biome: mammalia-associated habitat; material: feces | host: Papio cynocephalus | place: Kenya | collected 2012-07-07 ...
CCTAAGACCCGTAGCGATACTTCCTAAGAGGCTGAGTAATACTTCCTAAGACCCTAAGGAATACTCTCTAAGGGCCTTAGGAATACTTACTTCAGGTCTTAGGGATATTCACTTCAGGTCTTAGGAATACTCACTTCAGGAGTTAGGAAGTATTCCTTCAGTTTTTAGATGCTAAAATACAAGAAAATTGTTAGATTTTCCAAATTAGCACGGCAACTATAACAGCGAATTTCCTTGTTCCGCTGAAAATCCCAGGGCAAACGCATTATAAATAATTTAAGTAAAGTTTGCGCGAAGGAACGGTTTCTGGGGCAAAAACACTCTGATTGCTGCGACCGCGTGAGCGGGCAATTCTATAGTTACTTTGCAACAATCAGAGGATGTCCAATAAGCTCTGAATGTCATTGCTGAACAATTTCTAAATGATTGTAATATATGCATTTAGAATTTCGGGTCAAGTCTATAAAAGCCTATGAATGACAAAAAAGATACTTATTGGACATCCCCATTATTGCGCGATTTTGAACCAGAAAACCGTGTCTGGGAGCCAGTTTTATGCTGAATACATTTATAATGCGTTTGCCCTGCTGAAAATCCTTCCGAATATAGGCAAAAATCAATTTATGTGCTAAAATCTGCAAATTGAATTTTATGCGGCACACACCAGTGTCGAAGATGAGGTTTTTATGGCAAAAGAAAAAGATGTGCATGCTTGCACTTTGGACAAAATCATCAGTCTTTGCAAGAGAAGAGGATTTGTTTATCAGGCTTCTGAAATTTACGGCGGAATGGCTGGCGCATGGGATTACGGTCCTCTTGGCGTTGAATTCAAGCGCAACATTCAGAACGAATGGTGGCATTACATGACTCAGCTTCATGATGATGTTGTTGGTCTTGATTCAGCTATTTTTCAGCATCACACAACTTGGGAAGCTTCCGGCCATGTAGGGCATTTTTCTGATCCGATGATTGACTGCACAGAATGCAAGGCCAGATTCCGCGCTGATCAGCTTATTGAAGATTATTTTGACAAGACTGGCGAAACTCCTTCAAAGCCGGTTGATACAATGAGCCATGAAGAAATGAAGGCTTTTATTGATGAAAAGATTAACTGCCCGACTTGCGGAAAGCATTCTTGGACTGATGTGCGTGAATTTAACTTGATGTTCAAAACTCATCAGGGACCTGTTGCCACAGAAGCTTCTTTGGTTTATCTTCGCCCGGAAACTTGCCAGGGAATTTTTACAGACTTCAAGAATATTGTTCAGTCAAACAGAATGAAAATTCCGTTCGGAGTTGCCCAGGTTGGAAAGTCGTTCCGCAATGAAATTATCTTCAAGAATTTTATTTTCCGCACTTGTGAATTCGAGCAGATGGAAATGGAATATTTCTGCAAGCCAGGAACAGAAGATGAAACTTTTGCGCGCTGGAGAAAAGACCGCTGGAATTTCTATTTGAAATACGGAATTGCAGAAGACCATCTTAACTGGCATCACCACGACAAGCTTGCCCACTACGCAAAGGACGCTTACGATATTCAGTACAAGTTCCCGATTGGTTTTGAGGAAATTGAAGGAATTCATAGCCGCACAGACTTTGACCTTTCTCAGCACGAGCAGTACTCAAAGAAAGATATGCACTACATCGATCAGGACGACGCAAACAAACGCTACATTCCTTATGTTGTTGAAACTTCCGCTGGACTTAACAGAAACTTCCTTATGTTCCTTTGTGAAGCTTACGAAGAGCAGAATGTTGCAAAAGAAGGCGAGAGCGAAGACTTTAGAACAGTTCTTCATCTTGATCCTCGTCTTGCGCCTGTTACTGTTGCGGTTCTTCCTTTGATGAAAAAAGACGGACTTGCAGAAAAGGCAAAAGAAATTCAGCATATCTTAAAAGAAGATTTTGTTACTGATTATGACCAGAGCGGAACAATAGGAAAACGCTACAGACGCCAGGACGAAATTGGTACTCCATTCTGTGTTACAGTAGACCATGACACGCTTGATTCTTCCAGCGCGGATTTCAATACTGTTACAGTGCGTTTCCGTGACTCAATGGAACAAAAGAGAGTTCCTCTTGACGATTTGATTCCTTTCATTCAAAAGGAAATAAAATCTTATGTTCCTGTAAAACGCTAACAGTTTAACTGTCATTTGTCATTGCCGAACTTGATTCGGCAATCTACATTTGCTAGATTCTCCGAGCAAGCCGGAGAATGACAATTGTCGTGGCACATGAATGACAGTTAGTAGTTGTATTGGCAAAATTCGTCATTAGACTTATTTAAGGCTGGTTGCAAGTTATGGAATACGTTGCTCTTGGAAAAACAAATCTTCTAGTTAGCCGCACTGGTTTTGGCGCGGAAAGTCTTGACTGCAAGGAAATCGAAAGTTTCGGTGAAGATGCGGATGAAAAGGCTTGCGCTATTGTTCATCAGGCTTATGCTGGCGGAATGAATTTTTTTGATACTTCGCATTCCAAGCCAGTCTGTGAAAAACGTCTTGGAGCTGCCTTGCATGGAATCAGGCATAACGTGATTCTTGCGACAAAAACTTCTGGCCAGGACTTGCATGAAATCCGCCGCGATTTAGATGAAAGCCTTATGTCTTTGGAAAGCGACACTCTTGATTTGTTTCAGCTTGAAAATCCGCTTATTGTTCCAAAGAAAAACGGCATGGACGGAATTTACAATGAGCTTTTGTCTTTAAAAGAAAAGGGAATTGTTAAGCATATTGGAATTGCAACAGAAAACTACGATATTGCAAAAGAGGCTATTGAAAGCGGACTTTACGAAGTTGTTCAGTTTCCGTTCAGCATGATTTCGCCAGATTCAGTGAAGGCTCTTGTAAAATTGTGCCAGGAAAAGGAAGTTGGCTGCATTGCTTCCCAGCCATTGAACGGTGGAGTTGTAAACGACATTCCTTTGGCTTTTGGTTTTTTGCATCAGTTTGAAAATGTTGTTCCTGTTTGGGGAACTCATACTCAAGAAGAGCTTCAGCAGATTCTTTTTTTTAACGACCATCCGCCAGTTGTTGACAAGTCTTTTAAAGAAGAAGTGCAAAAGGTTCAAAGTTTTTTCAACTGATTGAATTTTACAAAGTGTCGCCAAGAGCTTTTCGCAAATCAGCGGACTCTTCTTTATTCATTGTGCGCACAATTTTTATTGCGTTGTCATCTGTCTGAATCCTTTTTGGAGTTCCGTCTGGATTTACGCTTCCCACAATTTGAACAATAGGATTTTTAGGGCTTGTAGGAGAAACATCAACAACTTGTCCGACTCTTCCGTTTGAAAGAAAAACAAATGCTCCGATTGGAAAAAGCGAAATGCTGTACAAAAGCGCTTTGATTACAGTTTCATCATAAAGATGGTTGCTGTTCTTTAGCATTTCAATCATGCCTTCATAAGTTGTTCTTGCTTCTCTAAAATTTCTTGGAGCTGTAATTGCTTCAAATGAGCAAGCAACGCCGATTATTTTTCCGTAGAGTGAAATATTGTTTTTTAAAAGATGCCTTGGGTAGCCAGTTCCATTTTCACGCTCGTGGTGATCCAAAACTCCCAGTTGAATTGTAAGCGGAAGTCCTGCGTTTCTTACAATATTATACCCGATTACAGTATGAGTCTGCATCTGCGCTTTTTCTGAATGGCTAAGCGGATTATTGTTCATGTAAAGCTGCGGCGGAAGTCTTATCTGTCCTATTTCATGCAGAATACTTGCAACTCCAAGTTCAATAAGTTTTTCATAAGGCATTCTTATTTGCAGTCCGATTATGATTGCAAAAATTGCAGTTCTAAGGCTGTGGCTTATTAAAAAATTTTTATTTCTTGCTTCATAGCTTGGTGAAATTCTAAGCAGAAATTTTTTATTTTCTCTTACAAAGTTGCAAAGCTCAAGCACTTTTCCATTTAGTTCAGGCAATGAAATTATTTTTTGAGTTGCATATTTTGTGTAGACGTAATTTATAAATTCCATGAATTTGTCATAGGCGTTTTGAGATTCTAAAAGCTTTCTGTTGTCTTCTTCTTTTGAAATAGAAACTGGCTCTGAAGAAAAATTAAAAGGCTGCTGTTGCGCGGACTGCTGATTTGCATTTGCTGAAAAATTTTGATAGGCGTTTTGCATTTGCGCAGCTGGATTCTGAAAAACTGGCGTTGGGTTTGGCTGCTGAAAAATCTGCTGAGGTTGGACTTGTGGCTGGGCTTTTTTTTCTGGCTCTGGAGTTTCCGAAGTGAATTCTGAAAGGTCTACTTCTTCGCTTGTTTTAAATTTTTCAGGAATCTGCTCTTCTGGAACAGATTCTTCTTCATCTGTAAATTCTGAAAGATCTACTGATTCTGTTTCTCCAAGTGAAATTTGCTTATGTTCTGTTTTTTCTGGATTTTTATCTTCTTCAATTTTGGAAAGAGTTTTTTCATCTTCGCTGTAGACTTCAAGAAATCCCCACTTCTTTAAACATGAAAGCGCTTCTGCTGTTACTGAGCAAGGCGGAGTTGTCAGCAAAAAAAGAGAGTCAAGCATTACATCTGAGTTGAAATGTGTGTCAGGTTTTATTTCTGCAACTTTGTATTTGACCATAAATCTTTCCTATTCATTTTATTATCGGCAGAATTTTAGAAAAGTTAATATGGGGTATCTATAAAAACTGGTCATGCAATGTTATTTTACCCTTAATTTCGAGTTTTATAATTTAATGTCATTATCGGGCTTGCCCCTGCGATGTTTCTGAAAGAAACTCGGTTGATAATCTATTGAAAATTTCCAACAGATTCCTGACCGAGTTTACTGCGTAAACATCGCAGTGTCGTAGCATGGGAATGACACTTAAATTACTGTTCTTATCAAAACTTGACATTTGGGCTATTTAAAAAAAATGAAAAGACCAAAGGCAACATCCTCTGATCTTTTCTCACGGAGATATTTAACATCTTTGTTGAGATGTATGGAAATTCTTTACAGGCGTCTGGATGTCCTCTAAGATTTCTCAAAAGAACCGCCTATAGTAAATTTCTATCACTGCACATTTATATTATCGGTGAGGCTTAAAAAAACTTTAATTGGAATTTGGAAAAAATTTTTTATATAGATTTATGGATTTTAAAAGTTCAGTGTAAATTAGATTGGAATATCTTATGCTGTAAAGTTTTTTTTCTGCTTGAGAATTATTTGGGATTTTTTCTGAAAGGGAATCAAGCTGCCTTTGCGTAGGGAATACAAGGGCTGCTGCGTCCTTTGCGGAAGACGATGAAATTTTTTTATCTATTTCATTGAGCTTGCTAAAAACTTCTGGAATTGCAAGAGAAGAGCGGAGCGCTTTATTGCAAAGATTGATTCCTTTTTTTGCAAGGGATTCAAGAAGTTTTAAATTTTCACAGAACTGACTTTTCTGCTGTTCAAAAGAAATTTCTTTTTGCTTTGATAATTCTTTTTTATTTTCTTGAGCTTTTTCAAAAAATATTTTTCTTTCTGCTGTTATGACTGGCTTTAAAAGAAAATCTTCCACGTTGAATTTTTCTATTCCGTTTATTGCAAGGCTTTCTGGCGTAAGTGAAAATGTTCTTATTCCCTGTGCGGCTGCGGTTGTGCAATTTTTTTCAAACCACCATGAAAAAAACTGCATTTTTTTATCTGTTAAAATTTCATTTCCGTTGTAGTCTTTTGCATAAAACGGAGCAGCTGAAAATAAAGTTTCAATATTTTTTGTTTCAGAAGTTTTTGTTCGGCTGCTTTCGCAATGAATTTTTTCTTCAAACTTTGAGCCTCTGACATGAGTTTCTTTGTTTGGAAACCCCAAGTCCATTCCTGCTAAATAAATTTCAGAAGTTCCGCACATTCTTGCAAAGTCCCACGCTGTTGTTGTTACGCTTCCGCCGGCTGCAAGCAACCCTTTTTTATTAGTATTATTTTCAAAAAATTTTCCAATTGGAAACATTGAAGAAAAAAGAACAATTTCTTTGCACTGAAATCTAAACACAGAAGGGTAAACTGCGATTTCTGTAACAAGAATGGATTCAGGCGATTTTAAAAATTCAAGATGGAGTGAACAGTAATATTGCGGATCGGCAAGAATTATAAAATCCGGCTCAATGTTAAATTCCAGGCACGAATGGAGAGCAGTGTCTACGCAGACAATTATTGCTCTGTCTTTTATTTCCTTCAAGTGCGGAAGAATTTTTTCTAAAGTCGGACCTGCTGCTATAATTACAAAAGGAATTCCACTTGCTTTATTTAAGAATTTATTTACTCCGTCAAGCTTTTCAATGTAATCTAAATTTTTGCAGCTGTTGCTTAGCCAAAGTCTTGAAAACTTTTCGAGAGTGTTTGTGTTGACTTCTTCCTTTTGCTTGTTTTGAAATATTACGTTTTCAATTGAATCAAAATATTCCTGTTTGTGCGCAGTGTGGGATTTTGTTTTAAAAATATGAGTTTTAGAATAAGAGCAGTTTGAAATTAATGCGGCGGTTTGTTCAACTGAAGCTCCAATTATAAAAATCAATTTTTTATGTTCAAAAACTGGAGACCAGTCTATAGCGTTTAATGCGGAAAAAAAAGATTGTGTGTCTTCTTCGATTATAATTAAAGTTGGCTCTGGAAATTTTTTTGCAAACTCTATAGGTCCGTATCCTAAGCCAAATCCAAGAAAAATCGCAGTGTCTTTTTTTTCTGAGTCAAAACCGTTTACAAGACTGTCAGCTTCTTTTTCAGGATTGTATTTTGAATGCAGCAAAAGATTTTTTCTTTTTGCACTCAGGCTTCCGTTTTTTGCAGTTTCAAATTCGATTTCATTTGAAAACTTAACTTCTAGTGAATTTGAAAGTTCTGGAAAACGCCTTTTAAACAAAGAATAATTTTTATTCCAAATCGAGTTCAATAGTCATATTCTCCGTTATCGGTGTTCCCGGTTCTGGGCTTTGTGCGGCAACCCAGCCTTCGCCTTTTATTACAAAGTTCAAGTCATCTCTTGCCAAAAGCGGAATCAAGTCTCTTTTTGGACGACCTGTAAAATCCGGCACAACCTTTCCAATTGAAAGCGGCAAATTTTCTTTTATTGTAATTCGGCCTGAATGCTCAAGACTTGCGGCTCCTTCTCGGTTGATTCCAAGATGATCGATTATTTCATCAGCGGCTTTTGCAATTACTGGAGCTACGATTCTTCCTGCGTAAGTTTCACCTTTTGCTTTTTCAATAACGATATACAAAACAATCTGCGGATTTTCGATTGGAAAAATCGCCATGCAGTTTGAAAGAAAATCTGTGTTGCTATATCCGCCGTTCACGGTATCTGCCATTTGCGCAGTTCCGGTTTTTACACCAATTGAAATATCTCTTAACGAAGCTCTTGTTCCTGTTCCACTCTTTGCTGTTGTTTCCATGCAGCTTAAAAGATAGTCCGCAGTTGAGCTTTTTAAAACACGGTTTCCGTAAGTCGGCTCATGTTCATATTCAGTTTTTCCATCGATGTCTGCTATTTTTTTTATAAATGTAAGTTTTATCTGAACACCTTTGTTTGCAAGAACGGTTGCGGCCTGAACCATTTGCAGCGCGCTTACACTTATTTCCTGGCCGATTGACATTGTGGGCTTGCTTCGTGCAGACCAGTATCTGTCATTCTGATTTTTTACTGAGCCTCTAGTTTCAGACGGAAGTTCGACGCCAGTTCTTTCTCCAAATCCAAACCGCCTTATATAAGATAAAAATTCTTCAGTTGTTATTTTTTCGCTCATTTGCGCCAACGCGTCATTGCATGAATATTTTAGTGCGCTTCTTGCGTTAAGCCAGCCATGGTGGTCAAGACAAGTTATTCTGATTGTTTCGCCTGATGAAGTTCGTCTTTGATAAATTCCATCGCATAAAAAACTGTCATCAGCAGTAATTGATTTTGAATCAAGAAATGATGCAACTGAAAAAATTTTAAATACGCTTCCCGGTTCGTAAGCTGTAACAGATGCTCTGTCTGTCATTTCCTGCGTTGAAGCGGAAGAGTATTCATTTAAATTTGCAGATGGCAAGCTGATGTATGAAAGTATTTCTCCGTTTTTTGCATCAGCGGCAATCAGCATCAAACTTTCAGCCTGAGTTTCTTCCATTGATTGCTTTGCAATTTTTTCAAGCTTATACTGAAGTCCAGAGTCAATTGTTAAGTAAACATTGCTTCCGTGGATTGTTCCAGTTGCGTCAGGATTCGGCTCTGGGGAAAGAATGTTTTGCTTGGAATATTCAATTCCGCTCAGTCCTGTTCCGTCATCGCCCATGTAGCCAATTAGCTGGCTTGCTAAAGAATTTTCAGGATAAAGACGACCGGGAATTTTATCAAAGCGGGTGAAATTGTAGTAATTATTTTCATCAATTATTTTTATAAGCTCGTCGTATTGTTCTTGGGAAATTTTTTTCTTGATGTAAATGAAATTTGCATTTTTAGCATTTTGAATTTTTTGCGTTATTTCCTGTATTCCCATGTTTAATGGTTCGCAAACTTTTTCGGCAAATTCATCTGGAGCTTTTATGAGTTTTGGAGTTACAACGAAATGATAAAAATTTGTCTGGACTGCAAGCGGCTTTCCGTTTCTGTCTGTAATTGAACCGCGCTCAATTGTTACTGGAGCTGTAATTGTTTTTTTCTGCGGATAAAAAGCCAGCTTTACAAATTTCACATAAACATAAACCAGCCCGACTGCGCATATAAAAAAAATAAATCCAATCCGGAATTTATTAAAAAAAACACTCATTTAAAAATCACCTTGCCCAAAATATTTTTCTGAGCCACAAAGCCGTAAGTTCTTGAGTCAATTGAGTTTTCAAAATTATCTCCTATTGCAAGAATCATTCCTCGTGGAACACAAGGGCTGTTTTTTATCAGATTATACTGAAGTTCTGTAAGCGAGTAATTTTTTTCTCCTACGTGCAAAGTATATCCTGAATCTGATGAATATTCTAGGGATTCGCCTTCTGTGGCAACGCACCTTTTTACAACGAGATTGTTTTTATAAAAATAAATTACAATATCGCCAGTTTTTGCATTGTTCCATCTGAGTAAAGTTGAATTGCCGAATGGATTTACGATTCCGTATGAAAGTTTGCAGACTAAAATTTTTTCGTTATCGTGAATTGCAGGTTCCATTGAAATGCCTTGCACTGAAAGAATATCAAAGACAAAAATTTTTATTACCGCTCCTATAAAAATTCCTGCGAATATGTATTTCCAAAAAGTTGGTTCTTGTGATTTATTTTTCATTATTATATTCATCGTCAATAATTGCTAATATCAAAAACTTTTTTTGTCGATATTGAAAATATGGAAATAATAAATTGCCTGGAATCTTCTGGCTTTAGAAAAAATACTACACACTTGATTCGACACAATGTTTTGCGCAGTGCTCGTGCTTCAGCAAAAACAGTTTATAGAACACGCAATGTTTTTAGCTCAAATTCAGTTAGAGCAGATTTTAATATTTTCTCGTTGATTCAGAATCTTCGCGGGCAGATTGGAGTTGCCGGAAAACGGATTAAAATTGCTTCCCGGTTTGCATGGCTTGTTCCGGTTGTGCTTTTGTGCATAGCTTCGCCTTTTTTTGTTTCCAAGTTTATTTCTTTTTCTGAAAGCTTTGCAAAAAATATAAATCTGAATCCTGTTTCAATGGATGAGTTTCAGGCTCTTGATAATGCGATGAGCGAATTTGCTTTTGACCGGACTTCATATTTTGACAGCGAAGGAAATATTTTTTCTGAAGACGGAATTAAAGTTGAGGCTAATTCAATTCTTTTAAAACAGCCTGTTGTTTTCCAAAATTACACGGTAAAACCGGGAGATACGATAAGTGGAATAAGTTCAAAGTTCGGACTTTCAAATATTTCAACATTGATTGCTGTAAACAATATCGGAAACGTCCGCTCAATTTATGCAGGCCAAAAACTTTCAGTTCCTTCTGTAGATGGTCTTGTTCATTCGGTTTTAAAAAATGAAACGCTTGATTCTATTTCAAAAAAATATTCTGTTGCTGTTTCTGATTTGCTTGATATAAATGACTTGTCATCTGAAAAATTGCAGGAAGGACAGAAAATTTTTATTCCAGGCGCAAGGCTCGACAGCAATTCTTTAAGAAAGGCAATGGGAGAACTTTTTGCAAATCCGCTGAAAATAAAATACAGACTTACTTCAAGATTTGGTTCGCGCGCAGATCCGTTTACTGGCGTTGCATCCCATCACACTGGAATTGACATGGCTTGTCCTACAGGAACTCCAATTTATGCATCCATGAGCGGAAAAATTGCATATACAGGATTTTCTTCGGTCTTTGGAAATTATGTGATTATAAATCATTATGACGGCTACCAGACTTTGTATGCGCACATGAGTAAAATTATTGCGAAAAAAGGCGAGGTTGTTAGCCAGGGCGCGAAGATTGGACTTGTTGGAAACACCGGATATTCTACTGGTCCGCATCTTCATTTTACAGTTTATAAAAATTCAAAGCTTGTAGATCCGCTTACAGTTTTAAAATAAATTTTAGAGGAAATTTATATGAACAGAAATTTCAAGTTGCGCAGTTTTGCTTTTATAGTTTTCTTTGCATTAATTTTTCCAGCTTTTTCTCAGATTGAATTTGGCAGT
>ERZ808246.2764-NODE-2764-length-10604-cov-2.677789_pt1 | contig 10604 bp, 12 predicted proteins | sample MGYA00521083_ERZ808246 | MGnify/ENA primary metagenome ERZ808246 (study PRJEB31516, sample SAMN03275577) | gut metagenome | biome: mammalia-associated habitat; material: feces | host: Papio cynocephalus | place: Kenya | collected 2012-07-07 ...
CACACTTAAGAGCAATATCAACCATATTCTCCATACTTCTACCAAATAAAGCAATCTTTCTATTATTCTTTTTACAAGTTTCAATAATATGTTTAATTCTATAAACATTTGAAGCAAAAGTAGCTAGAATAATTCTATTGCTAGTATAAGTAGAGAAAATCTCTTTTAAGTTTTCATCAACAACACTCTCACTAAGGGAAGTACCAGGACTCATTGCATTAGTAGAGTCACTCATAAGTACACTAACACCTTTTTCACCAATTCTTGCCATCTTATGTAAGTTAGCCATTGGTCCAATAGGAGTCATATCAAACTTAAAGTCACCAGTCATAACAATAGTACCATCAGGAGTACCAATTGCAAGACCATGAGAATCAGGTATCGAGTGGGTTGTTCTAAAAAATTCAATATTAAAATATTTAGTTTTAATTACAGTGTCTTCATCATAAACAACCATGTCTTTGTAGACAATATTTCTTTCATCTAATTTTTTATCAATAAGTTCTTTAGCATTAGCGGGAGCATAAATTTTTGGAATAGTAACCGTCTGTAGTAGAAAAGGAATACTACCAATATGATCTTCATGTCCGTGCGTAATAATTAAAGCCTTAATTTTACTTTCATTTTCTTTTAAAAATGTATAATCTGGTATAACATAATCAATACCAAGTAAGTCATCATCCGGAAACATAACACCAGAATCGACAATAATAATTTCATCACCATGCATAACAGTATACATGTTTTTACCAACTTCCCCAAGTCCTCCTAGGGGAATAATTTTTGTATTCATTTAATTTCTCCTTTCAAAATATTTTTTCTCGTTAAAAAATAAAAATTTAATATATTGAATTTTAAAAGAATAACCACTGCCTAATAATTATACAATAATTTTGTTAAAAAAGCAAATGGTAAATTTTATCTTTACATATAGAGTGTGAACCTAAGGTTTCCCACTCATCTTTGAAGCCTTGATGTCTTCAAAGAGAAATATGGAGCCAAGTGTGTCTCCATATTTAAGAATCAGTCATTAAAAAACAAAAAAATACCTTGTATTTACTATAAACATGTGCTATAATATAACTGTCTTGAAGAAAGAGTGGCATAAAAATCCACTCTTTTATATATATTAATTAGGAGGAAATATGACAGTAGAAGAAAAAATAAGAGAAATGCTTGAAGGACCAGTCGCAGAAGCAGGAGTAAGAATAGACTCCATAAATCTAGAAAAGGAAGATAATAATCTATATCTAAGAATCGTAATAGATCGTGATGAAATAATTGATATAGATAAATGTGTTGAAGTAACAAATATTATCAATCCAATACTAGATAGAGAAGATCCTATAAAAGAATCATACACTTTAGATGTATCGACAAAGGAGAAGGGAAGATAAAAATGAATCAGAAGCAAATGAAAGAATTTATGAAAGCATTAAATGCTATCGCTGAAGAAAAGAAAATAGATAAGAGTGTAGTTGTTGAAGCTATGGAACAAGCTATGGCTGCAGCTTACAAGAAAAATGAAGGATTAACTAATGTTATGGCTAAAGTTGATGATGTAACAGGAGATATTAGAATCTATTCATATAAAACAGTAGTAGAAACAGTAGAAAATCCTGACTTAGAAATATCATTAGAGGATGCCTCTAAAGAAGTAGAAGGAATTGAACTTGGTGATACTATTAAAGATAAAGAATTACCACTTAAAGATTTTGGTAGAGTAGCAGCTCAAACTGCTAAACAAATCGTTGTTCAAAGAGTAAAAGAGGCCGAAAAACAAAGCATATCAGGAGAATTCCAAGATAAAGATGGCGAGTTAATGGTTGGAACATTATCAAGAGAAGACCAAAAGAATTACTTTGTTGATTTAGGAAGAGCAAGTGGTATTTTACCAAAAGATCAAATAATACCAGGTGAAAAACTAGTTATGGGTTCATCAGTAAAAGTATATGTATCAAAACTAGAACTTGGACCAAAAGGACCATTTATTATGCTTTCTAGAAGTAACTATGGCTTTGTAAAAAGATTACTAGAAATAGAAGTACCAGAATTAAATGATGGCACAGTAATGTTATATTCAGTAGCTAGAGATGCCGGAAGTAGAACTAAAATAGCCGTTTATACTGAATATAATAATGTTGATCCAATTGGTGCTGTAATAGGTGAAAAAGGAAGAAGAATAGCAGCCGTTTTAAAAGAATTAAATGGTGAAAAGATAGATGTAATACTATATGATAAAGATCCAGTTAAATTTATTACTAATGCTTTAAGTCCTGCTAAAGATATTAAAGTAACAATTAAAGATGAAAATAAGAAAGAAGCATTAGCGGTAGTCGGAGACAATAATTTATCTCTAGCAATAGGTAAGAGAGGACAAAATGTAAAATTAGCTTCTCGTCTTACACATTACAAAATCGAAGTAAAAAGTCAGTCAGCAGTAGCGGAAGAAAATGCTGAAGAAGTAGAAGCATCTGAGGAATAAAATGAAAAAAGTTCCATTACGTAGATGTGTTGTAACTAAAGAACAACTACCTAAAAGTGAATTACTTCGTATAGTAAGAGATAAAGAAGGACATGTTTTTCCTGATTTAACCGGTAAAGCAAATGGTCGTGGTGCTTATATTAAGAAAGATATAAATACCTTGATGATAGCTAAAGATAAAAAAATATTAGAACGTGCATTAGAAGTAAAGATAGATGATACTGTCTATGAAGAGATAGAAAAAATAATAAAATAGGAGGTGATACATATGATGAATGTATCCGAATATGCAAATGATGTTGGAAAGAAAGTGTCAGAAATATTAAAGTTATGTCAAAGTCTAGATATCAAAGTATCTAATGAAGAAGATATGTTATCTGATGATGATATAATTATGCTAGATAATGAAATAGCAAATATGGATGAAGAAGAGGAAGTTGAAGAACTAGAAGAATTAGCAGAAGAAATAGAAGACTTTACTGATTCTTACGAAGAAGAACTTGAAGAGATAACATCAAATGATAAGGAAGAAGTACACAAGAAAAAGAATCCTATCAAGAAAGATACTAAAAAGAATGATTTTAGGGCTAAAAGAAAAGAAATGTACAAGCATAAAGAAAAACTACAATCTAATACTAGTACTAATAGTGATGATGTAGTAGCCTACAAAGAAAATATGACTGTAGCAGAATTAGCAGGAGCCTTAAATGTACCAGCAGCAACATTAATAAAAAAATTAATGGCTTTAGGTATGTTAGTAAATATTAATGCTTCTCTAGATTTTGATACTGCTGAAATCTTAGTAGCGGACTTTAATAAAACCTTAAAAAAAGAAAGTACTATGGATGAAACTAATTTTGAAGAATTAGAAATAGTAGATAGAGAAGAAGATTTAGTAGAAAGACCACCAGTAGTAACAATAATGGGCCATGTAGACCATGGTAAAACAACATTATTAGACACCATTAGAAAAACTAATGTAGCAGGTGGTGAAGCTGGAGGAATAACCCAGGCTATTGGTGCTTATCAAATAGATTATAATGGTAAAAAGATAACTTTTATTGATACTCCAGGCCATGCAGCCTTTACTGAGATGCGTGCCAGAGGAGCCTCAATAACTGATATCGTAATCATTATTGTAGCGGCTGACGATGGTGTTATGCCACAAACTAAGGAAGCCATTGATCATGCTAAAGCTGCAGGCGTACCAATCATTGTAGCAGTAAACAAAATAGATAAACCTACTGCTAATGTTGAAAGAGTATTAACAGAAATGTCTGCTAATGGCTTACAACCAGAGGCTTGGGGTGGAGATATCATGTTTGTTAATATCTCCGCAGTGACTGGCGAAGGAATAGAAGACCTTCTAGAAAGAATTTTATTACTAAGTGAAATGGGCGAACTAAAAGCTAATCCAAATCGTTATGCTATTGGTACTGTTATAGAATCTAAATTAGATAAAGCAAGTGGTGTAGTAACTAACTTACTTATCCAAAATGGTACTTTAAGACTAGGAGATCCAATTGTCGTAGGTACAATATCAGGTCGTGTCAGAACTCTTAAAAATGATAAAGGTGAAAACTTAGTCGAAGCTCTTCCATCAATGCCAGTATCTATAACAGGCTTACCAGAAAGCCCTTCAGCAGGAGATAAATTTATGGCCTTTGAAAGTGAAAAGAAGGCTAAAAAAGTAGCAGAACAAAGACAAGAAATCGAAAAAGAAAAGAGAAATAAACCAAAAACACAAGTTTCATTAGCGGATCTATTTAATAGAAAAGAAGCTGGTGAAAAAGAAATAAATATTATATTAAAAGCTGATGTTAAAGGTAGTGAAGAAGCTGTAAAAAATTCATTACTAAAGTTAGACATCGAAGGTATGAAAATAAATGTCATCAGAAGTGGTATTGGTGCTATTTCTGAAAGTGATGTTGTATTAGCGGAAGCTTCAAATGCTATTATTATTGGTTTCAATATTAGACCAGATCATAAAATATCTGAAACTGCTAAAGATAAAGGTGTAGATATAAGATTATATGATATCATCTATAAAGTAGTAGAAGAAATGGAAGCTGCTTTAAAAGGAAAATTAGAACCAGAATATGAAGAAGTTGTATTAGGAGAAGCTGAAGTAAGAAAATTATTTAAGTTCTCTAAAGTAGGTACCATAGCAGGTTCTTATGTAACATCAGGAGTAATCAAAAGAGGAGCTAAGGCCAGAGTAATAAGAGATGGTGTCGTAGTAAATGATAGCATAATTGCTACTCTTGCTCGTGAAAAAGATCAAGCCAAAGAAGTAAAACAAGGTTTAGAATGTGGAATAACCATTGAAAATTTTAATGATATTAAAGAAAAAGATGTAATTGAAGCATACGAACTAAAAGAAGTAAGAAAGTAGGTAAAATATGAAAAGTGAATTTATTTCTGAAAAATTAAATGGTCGTAGGCCTAATTGTACAAGAAAAGAGTATGGTGAAATATTAGCAATTCATTATGCGGCAGATGATAGAACTGAAGCAAGGGCACAAGAAGAATATCGTGAAAAAGGTACAAAAAAATACTTTAAGAATGGAATTATGGATAGATTATCTGCTAAACCATATGACTTTAGTTTAATAGACCCTAAAAAGGCTAGTAATGATATTAATAATTTAACTGGTGATGAGAGATCATATTATTATGGTTATTATGTTTTAGCCAGTGAAAAAATAGCTATGCAAATAAAATATCCTAGTATAAAAAGATTAGCACAAATTGGGGAAATAGGATATAATGATGCTCAAGATAGTAACATATCACTAGAAGATTTACCTGAAGAAATAAAAGGTAGTAAAGAATATTTAGAAGGATATAAAAAGGGATTAGAAGAAAAAATTAAGAAAAATAAAACAAAGTAAGGGGATTAAATATGAAAGAAGATTATAGCACATTAACTCCAAAAAGTAGGAAAAGTTATTCGAGCGATCCTGGAGAAATATTAAGATATATCAGTGATAAGATAATAGCAGATGAACTAAAAAGTATTAATAAAAAAAATAATTTTGAAAGATATGGTAAGAGCAAAGAATATATTGAAATAGGTATTAAAGAAAGACTATCAGCATTACGTGATTTTTCTATTAGAAATAGAGTTATAACTGAAGTAGAAAATGTAAAGAGAAGTGAATTATTATCATATGTATATGGCTATACAGAGGCATCAGATCGAAGATTAGTTATTGGTATAGTGGATAATGAATTTAAAGAGGAACAATTAGAACATATAGGATACATAGATGCAATAGATCCCAATATAGAATTTGAAAAATTACCAAATACTATCAAAGAAAACATACATTATTTAACAGGATATAAACAAGGATTAGAAGAAATTCAAAAAGAACACAAACATAAATAAAGGAGAAAGTATGGAAAGATTAAGAGGAATAAATGTTTCAAAAGTAGCAGATTCAATAAGAATTGAAGAACAATTAAAAAAACTTGCAGCAACTAGAGATAGAAATTCAGAATGTAAAAAAAAGGAACTACCATTTAAAGATGCACTTGAGTCAGCGGGTCGTTTATCTTATTTTACTGAGATATACGATGGTATCTCACTTGAAGACCAGCAAATAGAAGTTGAGGGAATTGTAAATCCTAAAGAAACTTATTTCTTTAATAAAGGTCGTGAAATCGCCGAAAAACTTGTAAGAAATAACATAGCTAATATGGAAAACTATGCCGACTTTTGCAAAGTAGAAACTAGAAAAATAAGAAATGGGAGATAATTATGAGTGTAAAATTAGATAGATTAGGACACATCTTTACTGAAGCAATATCAAAAATAATAAATGAAGAAGTAAAAGATGATGATATCAAATTTGTAACCATAACCGCCGTTGATATAACAAATGATTTATCTTATGCTAAAGTATATTTTACTAATTTAATAGATACTGATAGAGAAAAAGTAACTAAAGCTTTAAATAGAGCAAGTTCTTTTATCCGTGGTAAACTATTTGATGAAGTAGAAATAAGAAAAATGCCTGAGTTAACATTTGTTTATGATGAATCAATTGAATATGGTAACAAGATAGAAAAGATAATTGATGAAATAAATAAGGAGGAGTAAGTATGAACAATATTATTGACAAAGTATTAACAAGCAATAATATTGTTTTACTTTGTCACAATAATCCTGATGGCGATGCTATCGGTAGTACGTTAGCCATGTATCACGCCTTAAAGAAATTAGGCAAAGAAGTAGATATAGTAATTAAAGAGCCCCCTAAAAGATTTAACTTTCTTGAAGGCTTTCAAGATATCAAGGAAGAAAGTAATAAAGACTATAATACCGCTATTATATTAGATACTGCTAATATTGATAGAGTAAATGACCCAAGTGATATCTTAAATAGAGTAAAGAAAAAATATGTAATTGATCACCACATCAGTAATACTAAGTATGGTGATGAAAATCTAGTCGAAGAGCGTCCTGCTTGTTGTCAGATAGTATATGAATTAATAAAAGAATTAAACATTGAGATAACCGAAGAACTAGGAGAGCCCCTAATGACTGGTTTGCTTACTGATACTGGAGGATTTTCTCACCAAGATGTTTTACCGAGTACTTTTGCTATGGCTGAAGACTTAAGTAAAATAGTAAATATATCTCTTCTTTATGATAAAGCCTTAAGAACAATAACAAGAAATCAGTTTAATATTAAAAAGATAGCTTTAGATAACTTAGAGTTCTATTACGATGGCAAGGTAGCCATATCTTATATAACTGAAGAAGATATGATAAATACTGGCGTAGACCAAAATGACTGCGGTATCCTAGTAAATATACCTCTAGAAATAGCAGGAATAGAAGTATCTATATTCTTAAGAAGATATAAAGAAGAAATAAGAGTATCACTTCGTAGTAAACATGTCAATGTAAATGAAATAGTAAAAGTATTTGGTGGTGGCGGTCATATCAATGCTGCCGGTGTAACAGTAAAGATGCCTTATGAAGAAATAAAAAGCCAAGTACTAGAGGAAGTAGGTAAGAGTATCAATGAATGGAGTATTAGTAGTAAATAAACCAAAAGATTATACAAGTAGAGATATCGTAAATATCATATCCAAAAAGTTTAATACCAAAAAAGTAGGTCATACAGGAACCTTAGACCCCTTAGCAGAAGGTGTTCTAATAGTACCGATAGGCAAAGCCCTAAAAGTAGCAGAACTTCTAACCTCTGAAACTAAAGAATATGTAGCAGAAGTCATACTAGGCTATGAAACCGATATGCTAGATATAACAGGTACTGAAACCAAAAGAAATGTACCAAAAGTAACAAAAGAAGATATCGAGAAAACATTAAAAAAATATACAGCCAAATATCTTCAAGAAGTACCTATGTATTCAGCAGTCAAAGTAGGAGGCAAAAAACTCTATGAATATGCTAGAAACAACATACCGGTAACTCCGCCTAGTAAAGAAGTAGAAATATATTCCCTAGATTTACTAGAAGACCCCCACTTTCTAGCGGACACTATTGAGTTTAAAATAAAATGTAAAGTAAGTAAAGGAACATATATAAGGAGTCTAATTAGAGATATAGCCTATGATTTAAATACTTATGGAACAATGAAAAGCCTAGTAAGAACAAAGCAAGGCCCCGTTTCCCTAGAAGATTCCTATACACTAGAGGATATCCAAAATGATAACTATAAATTACTTACCATAAGAGAGGTACTACCAAATATTCCCGTAACCATAATAGAGGGAAATAACCTAAAGAAAGTTCAAAATGGTATGTCTCTTCCACTATTTTTTACATCAGAATTATCCCTACTAATAGATAAAAAAGGAAGAGAAATAGCCATCTATAAAAAAGAAGGAAATATGGATAAACCATATAAAATGATTGAGGTAAACAATGAATAAAATAAGAGTAATGAATGAACTACTATCCAATAAAATAGCAGCAGGAGAAGTAGTAGAAAAAGTCGTATCAATAGTAAAAGAATTAGTGGAAAACTCCGTCGATGCCAAAGCAACAAGTATTAAAGTAGATTTAAAAGAAGCCGGTATTCGTGAAATTGTCGTAACTGATAATGGTACAGGTATGAGTAGAGAAGATGCTCCATTAGCCTTTCAACGCCATGCAACCAGTAAACTATATACCGATGATGACTTATGGAATATCTCTTCCCTAGGTTTTAGAGGAGAGGCTCTTCCATCAATCGCCGCCGTATCTGATGTCGTATTAAAGACCTGTGAAGGTGAAGTAGGAACTATGGTGCATATCAAAGGTGGTAAAATAGAGAAAGTAACAAGTTCCGAGGCAAGAGTAGGTACTCAAATAACCGTAACTAGTATGTTCTATAATACCCCGGCTAGATTAAAGCACCTAAGAAGTCCTTATGCCGAACTAGCAAATGTTGTTGAGTATGTCAATAAGATGGCCTTATCATATCCCAGTATCAAGTTCAGACTAACTAATGACGATAAAGAAATCCTAAACACCGATGGCAGTGGTAATCAGTTAAAAGTAATAAAATCAATCTATGGCTTAGATGTTGCCAAGAGAATGTTAGAGATAAATAATGCCAATGATGACTATGAACTAACAGGTTATATATCCCTACCTGAAGTAACAAGAGCCAATAGAAACCATATGACTATTCTTGTCAATAATAGAGTAATCAAAAATCAATATCTAAATAAAATAATTAATGATGCTTATTCTTCTTTTAAAGAAGATACCCGTTACCCAATCGTTGTCATAAACATAAATACTGACCCATCACTAATTGATGTTAATATCCATCCCTCAAAACAAGATATCAAGTTTAGTAACTTTGAAGATTTAAAAGTCTTAATCGAAGATACCATCATAAGTACTATTAAAAAGAAAATACTAATACCAAAGATAGAAACTAAAGAAGAGGGACCAGAAGTAACGTATCGTAATTTAAGTTTAAATCTAGAAAGAAATAATCTAACTCCAAAGGAAGAAGAAAAGACCTATTCAGATGAAGATAAAGAAAGACTAAATAATCTAGTTAACTTTGTTGAAGAGCCAAATAATGAGTATGATAATGAAGAAGAAAAAGAAGACTATGCTGAAGAGATAGTTCATGATAAATTACCCGAGTTATATCCAATAGGACTAGCCTTAGGTACATATATCGTTTGTGAGAATGAAAAAGGAATCTATCTAATTGACCAGCATGCTGCTGAAGAGAGAGTAAACTATGAGCGCAATTATTACTTATTATCTCATCCCAATAACGATACCATTTCTCCATTAGTTCCGATAGTGGTAACATTACCCAATAATGAGTACATCAAAATAAAAGAAAATCTAAATATAATGGAAGAATTAAACTTTGAAATAGAAGAGTTTGGTATCAATTCCTTTAGAGTAATATCTCATCCAACTTGGGTACCAAAGGGTAGAGAAGAAGAAATAGTAAGAAGAATATTTGAAGAAATACTAGCTAAAGGTAAAGACTTTACACTAGGAAAGTTTAGAGATAATCTAGCTAAGTTAGTAAGTTGTAAAATGAGTGTCAAGGCTAATACTAGAATAACTAAAGAGGCTCAAGAAGAGATTATAAACAAATTAAGAAAGTGTAATAATCCATATAATTGTCCTCATGGTAGACCTACGATAATTCATTTTACCATATATGAAATAGAAAAAATGTTTAAAAGAAGTGTTTAAAGTACTTCAGAGCCCAAGGTCTCTTTCGTGTTATAGAAAGCCTAAGGTCTTTCTATAATAATTTAGAGCCTTATAAAATAAGTCTCTAAATTAAAAATATGTTTGACATACACCATAGATTATGCTATCATAAGTGGCAAGTGGGGTGATATTATGTCATATGAAACAGATGTAATGAGAAATTTAACATTAGCCTTAAGAGATAACAACAAAAATATCGAAGTATTAAAATACTTATCATTAGAGTTAAGAAGAGCTAATGAATTAAAAGAAATAGAACTAGGCTTAAGAAAAGTAGAAGATTATTCATTTAATCAAGATAACCAAAAGAAGAAGATAAAATAAACATCTTCTTTTCTTTAAAGAGGAGGATATATGCATAAAATAATTGTCATAACCGGACCAACAGCAGTAGGAAAAAC
>ERZ808246.2766-NODE-2766-length-10598-cov-19.198805_pt1 | contig 10598 bp, 3 predicted proteins | sample MGYA00521083_ERZ808246 | MGnify/ENA primary metagenome ERZ808246 (study PRJEB31516, sample SAMN03275577) | gut metagenome | biome: mammalia-associated habitat; material: feces | host: Papio cynocephalus | place: Kenya | collected 2012-07-07 ...
CGCCTACATCAATCCGGAGGTCCACGCCGTGAACGTGAACGGCCGCTGGGTGGCGTGCGTGGACGAGCGTTCGCTGCCGGACATCCATATTTCGGCCAAGTACCAGGCCCTTCTTGCGGATCCGAAGACGGACAAGGAGACAAAGGACTATATTCGCGCGCGCATCGCGGCGGCGCAGGCCATCGTAGAGGCGGTGGCGCGCCGGCAAGAGACGATCAAATCCATCGCGCAGGCCATCTTCGACGCGCAGCCCGGTTTCTTTACGCAGGGTTTCAAGGGATTGCGTCCGCTCAACATGCAGGAGATCGCCGCCAAGACGGGCGTGCACCATACGACCGTGTCGCGCACGGTGCGCGACAAATACGTGTCTACGCCGCGCGGAACGGTCGAACTGCGCCGCTTTTTCACCCAGGGGCTCGTGCGCGAGGATGGCGAGGCGGTCGTCAAGGATGCGGTGCTGGAACGCCTGTCGGCGCTTGTCGAGGCGGAGGACGCGGCGAACCCGCTTTCGGACGAACGGCTGGCCGCGCTTTTGAATGCGGAGGGATATCCCGTCGCGCGCCGCACGGTCGCCAAATACCGTCTCAAGCTCCACATCCCGGGCGCCATCGAACGAAAAAGCAAAAAGGCGAACCTCCTCTGACGGAGAGCCCAGTCATGAACGAGAAGAAGAACGATTTTGTACACTTGCATCTGCACACGACCTACTCGCTGCTGGACGGACAATGCCAGATCGTGCCGCTCGTGCGCAAGGCGCGCGCGTTGGGCATGCCGGCTCTGGCGGTCACGGACCACGGCAATCTCTTCGCGCTGAAGAACTTCTACGACGAATGCCGTTCGAAGAAGGGCAAGACGTACGGCGATCTGGCGGATGTGCGCGTAAAGCCGATATTGGGATGCGAAACGTACGTGACGTCTTCGGGCGACCACCGTTTGCGCGACAAGAACGAACGGCGTTTCCATCTCTGTCTGCACGCGCGCAATCTGACGGGCTACCACAATCTTGTGAAACTGGTTTCAATCGCCCATACCGAGGGATTCTACCACCATGCGCGCATAGACCACGCTCTGCTGGAGAAATACCACGAAGGGCTGCATTGTTCCGCCGCCTGCATCGCCGGGGAAGTCTCGCACGCGCTGGACGCCGGCGACTTTGCGGAAGCCGAGCGCATCGCGCGCTGGTACAAGGATCTGTTCGGCGACGATTATTCGCTGGAGGTGATGCTGCATCCGTCCAGGAAGGCGGGCGCGGACGTGCCGATGGTCGCGCGCGAAGGGTTCGCGAACCTTTATGCGCGCCAGGTCAAGATCGTCAAAGGCATGCTGGAGCTCGGGAAAAAGCTGGACATCCGCGTCATTGCCACGAACGACGTCCACTTTCTCGAAAAAGAGGACGACGATTCGCACGACGTGCTGCTGGCGCTTTCAACCGGCAAGAAGCTCTCCGACCCCGGGCGCATGATCTACACCGGGGAGGAGTGGTTCAAGACGGCGGACGACATGAAGGCGCTCTTCGCCGAGAATCCCGAGCTGGTTTCCAACACGCTCGAGGTTGCCGACCGGATAGAGGAATACGAATTGAATTCCGACCCGATCATGCCGCGGTTCGACATTCCCCTGTCCTTCGGGACGGAAGACGATACGCGCAGGAAATACGACGAGGAGAAACTGGTTTCCCTGTATCCGGAAGGGCGCGTCAAGAAACTGGGCGGGTACGACAAGGTCATCCGCATCCAGTTCGAGGCGGAATATCTGGCGTCGCTCGTCTGGGCGGGGGCGTCGCGGCGCTGGGGCGACCCCGTCCCCGAGGAGATCGCCGAGCGCGTCCAGTTCGAGCTTGACACGATACGCACGATGGGGTTCCCGGGCTACTTCCTCATCGTTTACGACTATATCCGGGCGGCGCGCGAAGAATGCGGGGTCTGGGTGGGGCCCGGCCGCGGTTCCGCGGCCGGCTCGGCGGTCGCGTATGCGCTCGGAATCACGAACGTCGATCCGATCAAGTTCGACCTGCTGTTCGAGCGTTTCCTGAACCCGGACCGCATCTCCATGCCCGATATCGACGTGGACTTCGACGACGCGGGGCGCGAACGGGTGCTGGATTACGTGACGCGCAAGTACGGCGCGGACCATGTGGCGCATATCGTGACATTCGGGCAGATGGCGGCCAAGTCGGCCATCAAGGACGTCGGCCGCGTCATGGACTATCCGCTCGCGGACACGAACAAGCTGGCTTCGCTTGTTCCGGACACGCCCAAGATCACGTTCGCGAGCGCCCGCAAGGCTTCGCCCGATCTCGAGGCGGCCTTCGGGTCGAAGGACCCGGTCGTCCATCGCCTGATGGAACGCGCCGCACGGTTGGAGGGGTCGGTCCGGCAGCCGGGCGTGCATGCGTGCGGCGTCATCATCTCGCGCGACCCCCTGATCGAGACGCTTCCGGTCATGCCTACGCCGGACCGCGGCGGCAAGAAGGGCGAGTCGGGCGATCAGGGCGAGAAACTTCTCACCACCCAGTACGACGGACATTTCGTCGAGCCCGTGGGCCTGCTCAAGATGGACTTTCTGGGTCTCAAGACTCTGACGGTCGAAAAGGAATGCGTCAATCTGCTGGGCGCGGACAATCCGCGCGTGCCGGAGGCGTTGCGCGGCAAAGACGGGTTTCTCGATCCCGACAAGATCCCGGACGACGACCGCGCGACCTACGAACTCTTCGGACGCGGCGAAACGACGGGTTTGTTCCAGTTCGAATCGGACGGCATGAAAAAGTGGCTGATGTCGCTCCAGCCCGAACGGTTGACGGACCTCGTGGCCATGAACGCCCTCTACCGGCCCGGACCGATGGAATACATTCCGCAGTTCGTGCGCCGCAAGCAGGGTCTGGAGGCGGTGACCTACGATCATCCGCTCATGGAAAAGCACCTGAAGGACACCTACGGCATTACCGTCTACCAGGAGCAGGTGATGCTTCTTTCGCGCCTGCTGGCGGGCTTTTCGCGCGGCGATTCGGACAAGCTGCGCAAGGCGATGGGCAAAAAGCTCATGGACATCATGGCCGAACTGAACGGGCAATTCATCAAAGGGTGCTTGGCGAATCCGGAGTTTCGCGTCGGCAAATGGAAGGACGAAGCCGAGGCGCGCAAGCTTATCGACAAGATCTGGACGGATTGGAAAGCCTTCGCCTCCTACGCCTTCAACAAGTCCCACGCCGTCTGCTACGCCTGGGTCGCCTACCAGACGGGATACCTGAAGGCGCACTACCCGGCCGAATTCATGTGCGCCCAGATCTCTTCCGAAATCGGAAACTTCGACAAGCTTCCCGGGTTCGTCGCGGAAGCGCAGGAGATCGGACTGGAACTCAAGTTGCCGGACGTCAACGAATCCGGTTCGCGTTTTGTGCCGACGCCCGACGCCAAAGGCATCCGCTACGGGCTGGGCGGCATAAAAGGCGTCGGCGAATTGGCCGCGCAGGCCATCGTCGACGAGCGCAAGAGAGGCGGCCCCTACAAGGGGTTTCTCGATTTCTGCCTCCGTCTGGCGGGCTCCAACGCGGTGAACAAGCGCGTCCTGGAGAATCTGACGCGCGTGGGCGCGTTCTCGACGCTTGACCCCAACCGCCGCAAACTCTTCGAGAACATACCCTTCGCGCTCAAGAAGGCGCAGCAGAAGCAAAAGGAGGAGGCGAGCGCGCAAGACAACTTCTTCGATCTGATCGCCGGCGGCGCGGAAGGCGGATGCGACGAAGGCGAGCTCGTGGACGTTCCGCCTTTTACGCCTGTCGAAGACCTCAACAACGAACGCGACATGCTGGGCGTCTATGTCTCGGGGCACCCTCTCAAAAGCTGCCGCCGCCTCATTTCGCAGACAAGCACCGTGCATTTCGCGGCGCTGAACAATGCCGAAGAGGCGGACGCCCTTCTTCTCGCCCGGCCCAAGGATTCCTTTCTGGCGCGCAATCACCCGAACCTGAAGGACGAACGGGCCTTGCGCCGCCTGGATGCGCGCTTCGTGTGCGCGTTGAAATCCGTCCGGGAAATGGTTCCCAAGCCGCGGCCGGACGGGACGGTCGGCGAGAAATGGGCCATTTTGACGCTGGACGACGGCACCGGCGAGATGGACGCCTTCTGCTTTTCCAAGGCGTGGAAGAAGTATGCCGACATTGCGCAGGCGAGCGGACAGCTTGTTCTCGTCTGCGGCGAGGTGGCCCATCGCATCAATTACGAGAAGGATGACCGCCAGTCCAAGAAGAGTCCCTCGGTCGGGGACTTGAATCTGACGGTGCGGGAAATCTACCGGGTCGAAGACGCCTTGCCGAAGATTTCGAAAGCCCTGCGCATCGCATTGCCCTACGCCGCGCCCGATCTCAAGGAGAAAATCCGCCAGATCGTGGATGTCGCCGCGAAGTATCCCGGTCATCTGCCGCTTGCGTTCACGCTGGTTTACGGGAATGGCGTGGAAGTCGACCTTGCATTGAAGACGGCGCCCAAAGTCGCGGTGACATTGGCGTTCCTCTCCGAGCTCGCGAAGCTTGTTCCCCAATCGGAGACGCACTACAATCCGTCGGGCGAAACGCGTCTGGCGCCGCCCGAGCCGCGCCCGTGGGAGCAGTAGCTTCGCGTCACCGGCCGTCCGCGCACTCTTTTTCGCAGATGCGGACGCCCGCCGGGGCTTCCTTGGCGCGGCGCTTTGGGAACGGCGCCGGAAGACGCTTTCGTCCATCCATCGTGAAACAGGCGGCTTGAACGCCGGAAACGACGCATGGGGGGCGTGCCCATGGGAAAGTTTTCTCGCGCCTGCGGGAAGGACGCCTGTTTGGGGTGGAAGGGGCCGATTGTCGGATGGGAAGACGGAGACGGCAGGCTTTCGGGACCTGCCCGGCAGGTGAGATGGGCGCACCCTTTTTGCACGCGCGGCTGTTCCGGCGCAACGGCGCCACCGTTCCGGCGAGACGGTATCGCCGTTCCGGCGCAACGGCATCACCGTTCCGGCGCAACGACGCCACCGTTCCGGCGAGACGGGGTGGCCGTGCGGGAAATCCAGATGATGTAGACGAACGGGATGACACCTCCGCAACGAATCCACCTTCGGGGAAATGCGGATTGTCGGTTCCCTTTGGAGATCTGCTTCGACGGGGGCAGAGCCGGTCCGGCGCGATCAGTGTCCGCCGCAGGCGGAGTTCGTGCGTTCAGTGGTCTGAAAACCGTCTTTTGGCTCTGCATGTCGCGGTGTATCTTTGCGCGAAACCATCTCCTTGCTTCTGTAAACAATTAAAGTTGCCGTTTTGTGCAGATTTTAGGTCGTTTGTAAACGTTAGCGCGGTATCATTGGCGGCTTCCGGGCGGGCCAGGAAGTCCTTTACACCTTGAAATTACGGATTTTGGCAAAAAACTGTTGCGGATAAAGCATAGAATTGCCGATTTGAATATGCTATAATGTTCTCAATGTGAATAGCGGTCTTGCGACAAGCCTCCTCGGGGCGCGTCTCGCAAGGACGATAATGGAACAGAAGTATAGAAAAGGAAGGAACGAAAAAATGAAAAGTGAAAGCAAAAGAAAAGCCAAGGTAGGGTATGCGCGTGCCTGTGCCGCGGCAATCTGCTTCCTGGGCGCGGCCTGTTTCGCGTCCGTTACCCGGGGGGGGGGGGGTAAATGATTACCCATCCGTAGCGGACGGCGTCCTGACGCTGACTTCGCCGGGCGAGTATGCCACGGCGATACCGTCCGGCGTGACGAAACTGGTCGTGGACGCCAACGGCGAAGTGACGCTTTCGTCTGCGACGGCCTATGAGGGTGAGGTCGAGATCCGCTCCGGCTCGACGCTGAACGTGGCAAGTTTCGACCTGCTGGCCAACGCGCCCATCACGGTGAACGACGGCGGTACGCTTTGTCCGACGTTCGAGGGCAAGGGACAGTTCACGAGCGCATTCCTCAAGCCCATCACGATTTCGGGAAGCGGCGTGGACAACAAGGGTGCGTTCAGGTACGGCGGTCCTGCGGGCTACAAGACGGATGCGCTCGTCGATACGCTGGTTCTCGCGGCGGACGCGACGATCGACTGCTCGGTGCGGTGGGGCGTGTCGGGCAACGGCAAGCAGGGTCTCATCGACCTCAACGGGCATACCCTGACGCGCATCGGAACGGGCGACTTCATGTTCACCTCCTCGACGATGACGCCGGGCGAGTTCGTGAACAGCGCGGGCACGATAACCTTCAGCAAGAACAACAACGGCGGATTCGGGGTCGAGGAAGGATGTAAAGGCGAAGAGACGAAAATCGTCCTGAAGGACGGCACGGTCAGTTTCTGGGATACGAATCAGCGCCCCCTCCCCTACAAGCTGGTCTTTGAGGGCGGCGCCATCAAGGCCGGCGCCGGCAAGGGGCCCGACAGCAACCTCATCACCGGACCCGTCGAGATCGACAATGCGATGACGATTTGGCCGGGCTACATGGGCTATTCAAAATACTCCTACGGTTTCATGGGGCCGCTTGCGCTGAACAAGAATCTCAACATGATGGAAGGCGGCACGCTCTATCTGGGCGGACCGATCACGGGAGGCGGACAGCTTCTGGTCACGGGGCTGGGGCTCGTCAGCATCACCAATGAGCAGGATGCGGGATCGGTGATGCTCGGCATGACGCGCGGGCGCGTCGATCTCGACGTCGGCGAAATCCGGTTCCACATGTTCCGTTGCGGATACGGCAGACACAAAGAAGGCGACCCGTGGCCGTTTGGCGCATTCCACCACAAGCGCGGCGATGTCGTCCTGTCGAACGACGCGAACTGGGAGAAGCCCAGCGTGGGAGAGCTCGGCGGGAGTTTCGGCACGTACACCTTCGAGGCGGGCGGGCTCTATCCGACCAACTCGTTCTATCTGGCGCAGAGCGCGACTTCGCGCGGATTCTTCCGCCAACGCGGCGGGCGGTTCGAGTTCCTGAAGAATCAGGATACGAACAAGCACTGGTATCAGCGTTTCCAGATCGCCGGATGCGACGCGCAGGCCTGCTTCGTGCAGACGGGTGGCACGAACGACCTGCTGTCCGCCAATACGTGGCAGAGCGCGCAGAAAACCGATGTGAAGTGGCGCACGCAGTTCGGCGTCTACGGCGCGACGAACCTCCTGTTCGCCCTCGCGGATTCGAACACGATCTACAAGACGGACGGCTTCGCGTTCGGCTGCGAGACGAACAGGACGACGGGCGTGATCGCCGTCAACGACGGGGCGACGCTTGCGGCGCGGCGGTTCGGTTCGCAGGATGAGACAATGAAAGAAGGGACGGACATCACGCTCAGCCTCAACGGCGGCGTCCTCTGTCCGCTCTTCTATGCCGGCTGGGCGAACTTGGGGCCCGGCGACGAGGGCTTCCTGACGCAGCGCGTGCCGCAGCACGTCGTCGTGGGGCCGAAGGGCGTGACGATCGACACGTCCGCCTGCGTGTCGCACGAGGGAGCGCCCGGCGATTCGCAGCTGCCGCTGACGTTCAAGGCGCCCGAAGGGCAGGGCATCGCGTCCGTCGAACTTCCGAATGAGGTGTTGGAGATGGCCTACTACGGGGCCGTCCCGGTCGAGATTGAAGGTCCGGCGGGCAGCTACGGCGCGTCGGCCTATGGCGAGTGGGACGAGACGGCGAACCGGCTCAAGGGGATTGTCGTCACTTCGGCGGGCTGCAACTACGACGCGACGACGAAGATCTACGTGCAGGGTCCGACGTCGAGCGGGACGCGCTACGAATGCAAATACACGCTGACGAGCGAACAGGCGTCCGGCCCGCTCGTGAAGCGCGGCGCGAACGGCGTCACGCTGTACGGCGCGAACACCTGTACGGGCGGCACGGTCGTGGCCGGGGGTACGCTCGCCCTGCGGCGCGAAGGGGCAATTCCTGCGAATACGCCGCTCAAGGTGATGTACGGGGCGACGTTCGACAACGGCGGAAAGGCATTGACCGTCTCCATATTGGCGGGCGTGGGCGGTTCGGTGACGAACTGCGCGAACGAGCTGAAGGTCACGGAGGCGCTGGAGATCACGGCGGCGGAACTCTTCGCCGCGTCGGGTCCGCTGACGGTCGAGGGCAAGGTCGTCTTCGGCGACGACGTGGTCGTGCGCGTGACCGACCCGGAGAACCTGCCAAAGTACCGGGATTTGGACAGCCGGACTTTCCTGAAGGCTACGCAAGGTTTTGAAGGCGCGATCCCGAAACTGAAGCTGAGGGACTCCTCCAGGCGGAACTGGATCGTCTACCGCTCGAACAACGTTTTGCGTTTCGGTCCCGAGAAGGGGTTCGTCTTGAGCATCCGCTAAAGTGCGAAAGGAATTTCTGGATATGCGGTTGAGAAAGAGCATTGTTTGCGCCGCGCTGGCCGGGCTGTCCGCATGGGCGGCCCCGGCCGCGCCGAAGCCGGTCGTTTTCCGGCAAGGTCCGTGCGTCACGACACAGGCGGACGGGACGCTTGTCGTCGACAGCCTGTCGGAACCCGCCGAATTCAAGAGCTGGCGGAGCTACACGATGAACGTCGACCCGACGCTCGTCCAGCCCAACGGCCGCTACCGCGTCAACTTCGCCTGCCGCGTGACGGGCGGCGGCGACCGCGCGCGGATACAGGTGCTGATCCGTCCGTTGTCCGTCGGCGACAACGAGAAGGACGCGCTGGGGCAGTTCGTCGAGCCGACCGGCGGCGCGTGGCAGTCATTCTCGATTCCTGTTGAGGTGTCGGACTATCCGGGCTACCGCATCCAGATCCACTCCTTCAACCGCGTCAGGGCCGAGTTCAGGGGCTTCACGATCGAGGAACGGCCGCCGCTGGCGTTCGTGCCGGCGAACGCGACGGTGCCTGTTCCGGAGCCGAACGGGGAAAATCTGCCGCGCGGAGCCCGGGAGTTCGAGGTGGATCTGCCGCGCCCGGTTTCGGCGCTTGTCCTGGACGCGGCGGACTACGGCGTGAGCGCCGCGTCCGCCGACAACACGGCGGCCCTGCGCGCGGCGTTCGCGGCGGCGAAGGAGCGGCAGGCGGCGAAGCTGACGCTCGCGCCCGGCGTCTACCGGCTGACGGGCAACGCGCCGCTGACGCTGGAGGGCTTCCGCGACTTCACCTTCGAGGCTCCTGGCGTGACGTTCGTCTCGCACCGGAAGGACGGCGCATTCATGCGCCTCGTGCGTTGCGTCCGCACGCGTCTCGTCGGCTTCGCGCTGGACTGGGACTGGGCGAAGGATCCGCTCGCAAGTCTCGTGCGCATCGTCCGCACGGGCGGCGGCAGTTTCGACTTCGAGTTCGTCGATTATGCGGATTTCCCGAACAGGGACGCGGCGCTGACGGTCTTCTCGGCGTGGGATCCGAAGGCGCGTGCGGTCGGCATCGAAGACGGCGTGACGCGGTACTTCGACATGATGCGTCCGCCGAAGGATCGCGTGAAGCGCGAATGGCTGGACGGGCGGACGGTGCGCGTCTTCGCCCCCGCGAACGGACTTGCGCCCGGCTCGCTCTACCGTCTGCAGCACTACTACTACCACATGCACGGCTTCACGATGGACTCCAACGAGCATCTCCGGCTGGAGGACATCACGGTCAGGTCGACGCCTGGACACGCTTTCGTCATGGGCGGCACCCAGCACCACACGCTTTTCAGCCGCGTGAACATCGTCGCGCCGAAGGACGACCCGCGCCGCGTCATCACCTGCACGGCCGACCATCTGCACATCGCGTCCAGCCGGGGCTTCGTCAAGCTGGAGGGCTGCGAGTTCGCGCTCGGCGCGGACGACATCATGAACATGCACGACAACACGGGGCCGGCCCGCTATCGGTCGCGCAAGGTCCTGCGGGCGGTCAACGCGCCGCACTACGGGAAGCTGCCGAAGGGCGCGCGGATCGAGGTGCGCAACGGCGACTACTCGCCGACGGGGTTCATCGGCACGGTCGCGGACGTGAAGCCCGTCCCCGACGAGGGGCGGCGGTGCTTCGACATCACGTTCGAGGAGGACGTGCCGCCGGAGACGAAGGACGGGTTCGTCCTCTTCAACACGGCCTACGACACGCGCAACGTCATCGTCCGCAACTGCCTGTTCCGCGACAACCGGGGGCGCGGCCTGCTCATTCTCGCGCGCGACGTGACGGTCGAGAACAACGTCTTTCGCCATCAGGAGATGGGCGCGATCAAGATCGAGACGGGCTACACGTTCAACCTCTGGAGCGAGGGGTACGGCGTCTCCAACATCGTCATACGCGGGAACCTCTTTGACAACTCGAATCCGTCGGGGGCTTCTGCCGGCCATCGCGCACGCACGATCTACGCAGGGGTCTACCTGAAGAACGACCCCTCGAACGAGACGACGGACTATCCGATCCTGCGGGACATCCTGATCGAGAAGAACATCTTCCGCGACAGCTGCGGCGTGGCGGCGTACCTGTCCAGCGTGCAGCACGTGACGGTGCGCGACAACGTGCTGGAGGATCCGACGCCGCGCCGCCGCAACCTGGCGTACCGGGCGCAGTTCCATCTCGCGCAGGCGAAGGACGTGCGGGTCGTGAACAATGTCTGGCGGCCCTCGCCGAACGTCGCCGCGCCGGGCGTCACCTGGGATTCCGAGAGCTGCATGGGCGTCGTCGCGGC